>Ga0308172_1000035_pt1 | contig 314159 bp, 261 predicted proteins | sample PhyGR2_FD_202134 | JGI IMG/M metagenome (GOLD analysis project Ga0308172, IMG submission 202134) | Phyllosphere microbial communities from UC Gill Tract Community Farm, Albany, California, United States - DLSLSG.R2 | ecosystem: Host-associated > Plants > Phyllosphere > Unclassified | place... | reverse complement strand
TAAAGACTAATTTAAGATACGAAAAAAGGAGCAGAAAACTGTTATTTCCCACTCCTTTTTTTTGCCCAATCTAAAACGGGACTTTTTCAGTGCCCTCCATCTGGATCTCCTTTTTTTATTTTTCAAGTTTTAAGTTCATCAGTAACATCACATGTTACAATGTGTTTTTTCATTCAGGTAATTTATACGGATTTTTATTTTACAAGTATGTATTAATTTGGTGAAATGTACATTAGCAATGATGTTAAGTTGGCTTTAAATTCTTATGAATTTATTATTAAAAATATATGAAGCAAAGATTGTAAATAGCTATTATTTTGGTTAATTTAGATCAGCACCTTAGGAAGCGAGAAGTAGTAAGTTTACACGTCTTTTGGTTCTTTTTTTTAAATAAATTTGGAATGTTAATAATTATTTTTAGAGATCAATTTTAGCGCTAGTTTTCCACAATTTTACAATGTAAATTGCTGACATATAATCGTTTATTAATTATTTTATATTTTAGTTTTTTAGCTGATATTTTTTTGTCATCTTCGTTCTCAGAGAAAGTTATCAACATATTTTTTGTCGCGTATTGTAAATCAACTTATTAACAATTTTAGAATGGAAAAAACGTATTCAAGTGTCTGGAATAATTGTCTTTCGATTATCAAAGATAATATACCAGCACAAAGTTTCAAGACCTGGTTTGAACCTGTGAAAGCAGTCCGTTTGGAGGGTGACGTTTTGACTATTCAAGTGCCTAGCTTATTTTTTTATGAGTGGCTAGAAGAACACTATGTGGGAATTCTTCGCAAGACCGTAAAGAAATTTTTAGGAGAACAAGGTAGATTGGAATACAATATTGTAGTAGAGAAGTCTTCAGCTTCTCATCCTTATACGACTAATCTTCCATCGAATGGCAATGGAGCGGAGGGGAAAAGGCAATCGATCCCTGTACCGGTATCTTTAAATAGAGATATCAAAAATCCATTTGTTATTCCTGGATTGAAAAAATTGCAGGTTGATCCGCAATTGAATCAAAACTATACATTCGAAAATTTTATCGAAGGTGAATGTAACCGTCTTGCTCGATCAGCAGGATATGCTGTCGCTAATAAGCCTGGCGGCACTTCATTCAATCCGTTGATGATTTATGGAGATGTTGGTTTGGGAAAGACACACCTTGCCCAAGCAATCGGAAATGAGATCAAAAGAAATCTTCCCGATAAACTGGTCATTTATGTGTCGTGTGAGAAATTCTGTCAACAGTTTGTGGATTCATTGAAAAATAATACGATCAATGATTTCGTTAACTTTTATCAGGCAATGGATGTCATTATTATGGATGACGTACACAACTTTGCTGGTAAAGAAAAAACACAGGATATCTTTTTCCATATTTTTAATCATTTGCATCAATCTGGTAAGCAGATTATTTTGACATCAGACAAAGCACCTAAAGATTTAGCTGGTTTGGAGGAGCGTCTGCTTAGTCGTTTTAAATGGGGATTGTCTGCAGATATTCAGATTCCGGATCTTGAGACAAGGATGGCAATTTTGAAGAAGAAGATGTATTCCGATGGTATTGACTTACCAGAAAATGTCGTTGAATACGTCGCAACACAGATCGATAACAGTGTTCGTGAATTAGAGGGGGCAATGGTTTCACTTTTGGCTCAGTCTACATTGAACAAGAAAGAGATCGATTTGGGGTTAGCAAAATCGATGTTGAAGAATTTCGTAAAGAATACACACAAAGAAATTTCAATGGATTTTATTCAAAAATTAGTTTGTGAGTATTTCGAAGTTCCTGTGGATATGGTAAAGTCGAAAGTTAGAAAGCGAGAAATCGTGCAGGCCAGGCAAATTTCGATGTATTTAGCAAAGGCACATACCAAATCTTCACTCAAATCGATCGGAGCATTCTTCGGAGGAAGAGATCACTCAACTGTTATTTATGCCTGTCAAACCGTAGAGGATTTAATTGAAACTGACAAGAAATTTAAAACTTACGTGAGTGACATTATGAAAAAATTAAAATCTTAATGTCGATTACTTTAAGTAGAAAGCAGAAAGGGCTATCCTAAATGGATAGCCCTTTCTGCTTTTTTACCTAAAAGCTCTGTATTACATTAAAAACTCTAGCGTTTAGACATTCTTTCTTTCATTTTTTCTTGTTGTTCATCAAATAACTTAACTTGTTCAGGAGTTAGCCATGATTTGATTTTGGCAGATTGCATCTCTTGAAGTTGCTTAAATTTCTCCATGTTCGCTTTTCTATCCCCACCATCATTTCTTAGTGCAGCCCGTTGTTGAGCCTGACTTAGCGTAAGATTATAGATCGAATCTTTTTGTGTTTGATTGAGGCTTAATAATTTGTCTAAATGCTCTACACGCATTTTAGCTTGTTCTTCCGGACTACGTTGCTGACGCTGTTGAGCGGAAACAATACCTGTAGCGCTTAAAAATAAACACGCTACTGCCATTAAAATTTTCTTTTTCATCGTTGTATAGTTTATATCATGAGTGCTTGTCGTGGCACAATCATTTGTTCATTAAAGACCGAGAAGAACTTTTGAGCTTCTCCGCTTTCATATAGAATATAAATTTGATGAAAAGGTTTAGTATAGCATCTGCTCTTAACAAAATTTAAGGTTGATTAACACTTTGATTCACTGTATCATGCAGTCTTTTACAGAATAAGTCCTGCTGGAGCGCGTCGTGAAATCGAAGTCCTATCGGTAAGTATACCAAATTGATAGCAGCAAAGTATTTTCTAAAAGGTTTTAAACGTTGAAAGTCTTTTTCAGTTGTCAATACTATTTTGTTGCTACTCGTCGAACTGTGGTAAGATTTTACAATGTGATTAATATCAGATTCGTTAAAAGAATGGTGATCTCCAAAGGAGATATGTGTAATTGAATTCGTTTTGTCTTGGAGATAATCTACCATCGGTTCAGGTTTCGCAATACCAGTGACCAAAATAATGTCTTTGCCTTTGATATCAACTACACTTCCCTTACTATCAATGGGTTCGAGATAGTCAATATAACTAAATACGATTAATGCTTCTTTGTTATAATACCTGATTTTGTTTTCTATTTGTCTTTTGTCTTCGGTTGGAAGTTCAATTGGACATTTCGTAATGGCTATGATCTGAGCACGCTTAGCCTCAATAAGCAGATCTCTAAAATTTCCTGTAGGAAATACGAGCATGGGATGTGAAAACGATAGAAAATCAAATAATAATATATTGAAAAGCGGTGATAATTTTCGATGTTGATAAGCATCGTCCAAAATAATGAGTTGATGAGCGGACTCAAGTTTTTCAATTCCGGTGCAACGATCCTCACAAACCGCAACTGTGACATCTGGAAATTTATTTTTGAATTGTAAGGGCTCATCGCCGACATCCATGGCCACTGAATCCGTCTGTACTAGATAAAAACCTTTTGTACGGCGTCCATACCCTCGGCTGAGTATAGCTGTTTTATAGCGACTCTTAAGGATAGAAACCACAAATTCAGTCATTGGGCTTTTCCCCGTTCCCCCTACGGCGAGATTTCCTACAACAACGGTTGGAATATTGAAAGAGCGCGACGCAAGCAGCTTATGATCATATAATCTATTTCTTATCCAGACTACCACGGTATAGATCATAGTAAAAGGAAATAATAGATATCGTAACAAGGTTATCATTTTGGAACAACGGTTAGCCCTACGTCTGTAATTTCTTTCAACGGATTTTCTTTCATGTGCTGTTCGATAGCAATAGTATAAGTTCCTGTATCCGGAAATAGGTAATCTTTATGGATTACGGATTGATTATTGTACAAGCTGCCAGAAGATTTTCCTATCCATTTTCCATCAGCTCTGGCCATTTTTATTTCTTTACGAAAAGTGTATTGCATTTTATCTGGACCGAGTTGATAAATAAGTACAAAAAGGTTGGAAAAAGCATATTCTGGCGTATGACGGACATCCATCAATACATCATATCGTTTGTTTTTGTCGGCGATATGAAATTTAAAACTGGGCAATGATGTATTTAGCCAAGCTTTATTACCAATAGGTTTATTTTCATTTATAACAAACGGTTGGTCACAAGAATACCCTATGCCAATACATAACAAACCAAGGAGAAGAGGAGTGCGTTTGAGTTTCATGTCTATTTATATAAAAGAATATGCCTAATGGGTTAAAATTAGGCATATTCTTTTATTCTGCTTTCGGTGTATTATTGTTATTACTGCCTTTGTTTTTATTCCGATGACGATTGAAACGCTTTTTTGGTCTATTATTAGATCCTTCTTTGCTGTCTTTATTCACGATTGGGCTAACGGCATCGGTCGCTAGCTGAGGTTTACCACTTTGTTTTGATGGACTCTGTTCGGGTTTTTCAGCTTTTTGTCCAGTCTTATTTTCAGGTTTACCAGTATTGCTTTTGGATTTTCTCTTTTTCTTTCTTTTATTCCGGTCATCAAGTCGAGTTAAGCTATCCTGTCCGACTACATTCTCGTAATCGTGCTTGATATTTTTTTCTTCTTTGATTTCATCAGTATCCATTACACTTGAAATTGCTTCCGGTTTAATGCCCTGTTTATTCATTTCTACAAATTCTCTGACTTGTTGAACGGGTAATGCAATCCAATTTTCTGCTCCAGGAAAAGAGAACCACATCAGTTTTTTGAAGATATCAGTTTTTTGAAGATAGGCAACTCCTTTTAGGGTTTCGATGCGATCTATGTTATTAGGAATATCCTTAAGTGCATCCATATAGCTATCCAATTCATAATTGAGGCAACATTTTAATTTTCCGCATTGTCCTGCTAGCTTCAATGTATTCAGGGATAAGTTTTGATAACGTGCAGCCGATGTGGATACCGTTTTGAAATCTGTTAGCCAGGTTGAACAGCAGAGTTCACGTCCGCATGAACCAATCCCACCAAGACGACTGGCTTCTTGTCGCATACCGATTTGGCGCATTTCAATGCGTATTCTAAACGCTTCAGCCATTTTTTTAATTAGCTCCCGGAAATCGACACGACCCTCAGCGGTATAATAGAAGGTAGCCTTCGTTTTATCCCCCTGGTAATCGACATCGGAGATTTTCATCGATAAACCCAAATCCAGGGCGAGTTTGCGCGCCTTGTGCATTGTTTCCCATTCGAGATCTTTTGCTGCGTTATACTTCTCGACATCAACCTCATTAGGCTTCCGATAGATTTTTTTTGTCACCATCTCAGGGGTAACATTATTCTTTTTGAGTTGTAGTCTAACCAATTCACCTGTTAGGGATACATGGCCGACATCATAGCCCCCTGTAGAGGGCTCAACAACAACCATCTCACCCATTTCAAGGTAGATATTGTCTACATTAATAAAGAAATCTTTTCGCGATCCCTTAAATCGTACTTCGACGATATTAAATGGTTTATAGTTTGATGGCATATCCATATCGGAAAGCCAGTCATATACATCTAATTTATTACATCCGCTAGTCATGCAAGAGCCATTGTTCTGACATCCTGCCGGTGTACCATTTGCCGTGGTAGTACCGCAACCTCCGCCGGATGAGCAACTGCCACATCCCATAGTTTTCTATATTATATATTGAGTTCCTTTCGGAAACGTTTTGTACTTGTATATTAATGTTAACTGCAAAGATAAATCTAAAAATAATATTTTGGGATTTGCATTTCTTTCTATAAAATAATGTGTTTCCTCCAATAGATTTATGGTTGCTTCAATTTGTTCAAGGGTATAATGTACTGCAAATTTCTGAACAAAATCCAGTTCTTTTGCCGGTAAGAATACGAGATTGGAAAGTCCCTCTTTGATCAATATGATTTGACGCATCATATTGATTGCATAAAAAAGAAAGCTTTTTTGGTTTTCTCTACCAATTTTTGATAGCTCTTCTTCTACCAAGGAAATCATATTGGTGCCAGCATCCGAGACAATAAAACGGAGCCAGTTTACTAAAATCCCAAAATGATTATTAGTCTGCGCGTGCAATAGGTTCATTGCTTCCTGAAGATTTCCATCTGCAATAAAAGCAATTTCTGCTGCCTCTTGATCTGAAAGCTGATGTGCTTTCTTTAGATGCAGCGTGACCTCACTATGATCTAATTTTTTAATTTTGACTAATTGTGTACGCGATATGATTGTATTTAATATTTTGTCCTGATTTTCTGCAACGAGGATAAAGAGCGTCTTTTCGGGTGGTTCTTCGATCAACTTCAATAAGGCATTGCCTTGCGTATCGAGGTATTCAGGAAGCCACATAATTAGAACCTTATAATCAGCTTCGAAAGATTTAAGACTTAGCTTCTTGATGATAGCATGGGCTTCGGCAATATTGATATTGACTTGTTTATTGTCTGCATCCAATCGGCTGCGCCAATACTCCAATCCCATGTATGGATTGGATAAAAAGGATTTTCTCCAATTGTCTGCATAATTTGTTGCTGTATCTTCCTTATGTTTGGCTATAAAAGGGTACGACATGTGTAGATCTGGATGGATCAGCTTATTATATTTTCTACAGGAGGGGCACTCGCCACAACTATCGGTTTCCTGTCGATTTTCACAATTTAAAAACTGCGCATACGCATAGGCTAAAGCAAGACTGCCCGAACCTTCGGGACCAAGAAATAATTGCGCATGACTCACACGATTCTCCTGAACCGTGCGAACTAAATGTTCTTTGATGTCTTTATGCCCAATGATCTCTTTAAACTGCATACAATACCGCTATTATACAAATGTAATAAATATTGTGATTTATCCGGCCGAATTTGCTTTCTATACTTGTGGCGCTGTGCTTATTGATTGAAATACAAATGCTTATTTGAGCCACTGAAATCTGTTTATGTGGAAAGAAAGCAGCCTATAAAACTGAAAAATATTGATTAATTTGTGTATTATTGCACATAATAATTAGTATTCAGGAAATGAGATTCATTGTATCAACATCAATTTTATTAAAGCAGTTACAAGCTATCAATGGCGCATCCAGTACAAGTACTGTTTTGCCTATCTTGGAAAACTTTCTTTTTGAAATAAAAGACAATAACTTGACTATTTCTGCTACAGATCTGCAAACAAGTATGGTTACTTCTTTACAGATCGAAGCAAAAGAAGAAGGAAGAGTAGCCATGCCTTCGAAGATATTGATTGAGACATTAAAAACCTTGCCGGACCAACCTGTGGCATTTTCAGTAGACATGAATACCTTGGCTATTGAGATCAGTGCGGGTGATGGAAAATATAAATTGAGTGGAGAAAATGCTGATGATTTTCCTAAAATTCCTTCCATCGATAATGGTTCGGTTATTCAGATGCCAGCACCTATCTTGTCAGAAGCTATCAGTAAAACAATCTTTGCTGTTAGTAACGATGAATTAAGACCAGCTATGTCTGGTGTATTGGTGCAATTAGCAGAAAAAAATGTGACGTTTGTTTCTACTGATGCGCATAAATTGGTGCGCTATTCGAGAACTGATATTGGTGCAGAAAAGCCAGCATCCCTTATCTTACCGAAAAAGGCACTCTCATTGCTTAAATCGTCGCTACCATCTGACGATGTTACAGTATCTATAGAATATAATCAAACTAACGCGTTCTTTAGCTTTGGCAATATTAATTTGATCTGTCGTTTAATTGATGAACGTTATCCAGATTATGCCGCTGTGATTCCTCAAGTCAATCCTAACAAATTGACCGTAGATCGATTATTGTTTTTAAATACCTTGAGACGCGTGGTGATTTTCGCTAATAAAACCACACATCAGGTGCGCTTAAAGATCTCGGGAAGTGAATTGCATATCTCAGCAGAAGATTTAGATTTTTCTAACGAAGCGCATGAACGTTTGTCGTGCCAATTTGAAGGTGATGATATGGAAATTGGTTTTAATGCCAAGTTCCTCGTCGAGATGTTAAATAACCTGGAGAGTGAAGAAGTTGTTTTGGAAATGAGTACGCCAAATCGTGCCGGTTTATTGATTCCAGCAGTATCGGAAGATCATGAAGATATTTTGATGTTGGTGATGCCCGTTATGTTAAACAACGCTTAATCTTTATCACGGTTTGGAACTAATTACACATCTCATTGATTTTATTCTCCATATTGACAAACATTTGGTGGAAATAGTCAATGATTATCAGACGTGGACCTACCTTATTCTGTTTCTTATTATTTTCGTGGAAACGGGTGTGGTTGTGATGCCTTTTTTGCCAGGAGATTCTTTATTATTTGCAGCGGGTATGCTAGCCGCACAGCCAAATGATCTCAACGTATGGCTGATGATTTTTATCTTGTTAGTAGCTGCAGTTTCAGGTGATTCCCTGAATTATTCTATCGGAAAGCATTTTGGTATGCGCCTAACAAAATTTAAACTCTTCGGGAAGCAAGTTGTCAAAGACGAGCAGATTGCCAAAACGCACTCTTTTTATGAGAAATACGGTAGTAAAACTATCGTTATAGCGCGCTTTGTACCAATTGTTCGCACGCTGGCTCCTTTCGTTGGTGGTATTGGAAAGATGAATTATGGTACCTTCATCACCTATAATGTTGTAGGAGCTGTATTGTGGGTAGGTGGTATAACCCTTGCTGGATATTTCTTGGGGAATATTCCCATTATCCGCGAAAACTTCTCGAAGGTGGTGTTGATCATTATTTTTTTATCTGTATTGCCCATAATCTTTGAGCTAATAAAAGAAAAAATCAAATCAAAAAAAGGAGTCTTATAAGACTCCTTTTTTTATACATGGAAAATGGAAATCGTTTCACAATTCATTGATTTCATATTGCATATTGATCAGCATCTTTTGCAGCTGATTAATAGTTATGAAAACTGGACCTACCTGATTTTATTTTTAATCATCTTTGCAGAGACAGGATTGGTGGTTACCCCATTTCTACCCGGAGATTCTGTTTTATTTGCTCTGGGAGCTATAGTCGCTCGTCCGGATTGTCATATCTCTTTGTTGTTGATTGTTTTGATACTAATTCTTGCGGCTATTTCCGGAGATTTCGTAAATTATGAAATTGGTAAATATGTTGGAATGAGGGTCTTTAAACCAGGATCGAAGATATTCAGACCTTCTTATCTTCAAAAAACACAAAATTTCTATGCGAAGCACGGAACGAGGACCATCATTTATGCGCGATTTGTTCCCGTTGTCAGGACTTTTGCACCATTTGTAGCAGGTATTGGCAAAATGTCCTACAAAACCTTTGGTAAATACAATATTTTGGGCGGCGCATTATGGGTTTTAGTTTTTACGCTTTCAGGTTATTATTTTGGTCAGATCCCATTTTTCAAGCATAATTTTTCGCTAGTTATTTTGGTCGTTATTTTTATGAGCCTAATACCCATGCTTGTACAGTTTTTATCGGCTAAAAATTCAAAAAAAGATTAAACGTTGGATACTAAATAGCGTCTTTTAAGGTTAAAGGGTAAGGACGAATTATTCTTACTTGAGAAGTACTCAGGTTGATGGACGAGCCATTGTTCTAAAAAGCTTTCAAGTAAACGAAGCAAATAAAATTGCCAGTATATTCGTATCTACCATTGAAAGGGCACTTTTTTCGGTATGATTGGTCCATGTTCGCATCTAAGTAGGGCGATGTGAATGATCTAGATCTTGCTTTATACAAGAAAGTTGTGCATCACGCGCTTATGAAAATAACTATTTAGGCATGAATTAGTTGGTTTTAGCATTTACCTTGTTTTTTACACAGTTCGCTTTAGCACAGCGTGTCGTTGTCGATCATCGTCAAGCCCGGGAGGCCTATGAACTATTGAACAATATTCGTACAAATCCAGAGAAGTATACGAAAGAACTGAACCTTTTTAATTTGCAGAAGATAAAACGAACTAAGCTCAATTGGAATAAACAGTTGACAGAGGTTGCCGTTTATCGCGCAAAAGATATGGCCAAGCGCTCCTATTTTGACCACGTATCACCGGAGGGCTACGGACCTAATTATTTCATAGAAGAGGCCGGTTATAAACTTAATCCCGAATGGTTGTCAAAACGAAGCGCAAACAATTTTGAATCGATTGCTGCCAATCGAGCGAGCGCTATAGCTGCCGTTAAAGTTTTGATTATAGGGAAAGAATCTCCAGGCTATCACCACCGTACCCATTTATTGGGTATGGATCAGTGGAATGCTTCTTTATATGATATTGGAATTGGTTATGTCGAATGCAAAGGGGCAAAGCCCTATGAAAGTTACTTAGTCGTTATCATTGCTAAACACGATTGGTAAATAAGACGAGCCCTAATTTAAGGAGTATCAGCAATTAATCCCTGTAGGGTATTCAATTTTTACTGAAAAGTCATACCTTTGCATATGATAAAATCCATGACAGGATATGGCACTGCGTCTGCCGATAACGGTAAAGTCAAATATAGTGTCGAAATAAAGTCCTTAAATTCAAAATTTCTTGAATTAAATCTTCGCTTGCCCAAAATCGTTTCGGACAAGGAATTGACCCTGCGTACTGAATGTAGTAAACTTATTGAGCGTGGTAAAGTCAACCTGACTGTGATGGTTGAATACACGGATCAAACCGCTAAAGCTTCTTCCATTAATGCTGATTTACTCAAAAAATACTATAGTCAGTTGCAGCAAATTGCTGTAGAACTCAATGATACGAATGTCAATCTGTTTGAACTTGCATTAAATATGCCGGAGGTAATTACCAACAATGATGATTCGGTCGATGATGAAGAGGCTAAAGTATTGATGGATGCTTTTTATGACGCCGTCAAACGTTTCAATACCTTCCGTGAGGATGAGGGAAATGTACTAGCCGGAGACCTAAAAAAGCGCGCAGAGCTAATCTTAACTTATCTTGAAGAAGTAGAATTGTTGGAAGTTGAGCGTATACCTTTGATCAGACAGCGTATCGAGCAATTTTTGAATGATACCATTGGCAAAGAAAATGTTGATCAAAATAGATTCGAACAGGAACTGGTGTACTACATCGACAAATTGGATGTGACCGAAGAAAAAGTTAGACTGCGTTCCCATTGCAACTACTTTTTAAAAGCGTTTGATTCAGCCGATTCAAACGGAAAAAAATTAGGTTTTATTTCACAAGAAATGGGTCGGGAAATCAATACCCTTGGTTCTAAAGCCAATCATGCCGGCATTCAGCAGATTGTGGTCAGAATGAAAGAAGAATTGGAAAAAATAAAAGAGCAATTGCTCAACGTATTGTAAGAATGAGCGGTAAATTAATTATTTTCTCAGCACCATCGGGGGCTGGAAAAACAACAATAGTAAGAGATCTTTTAAGTAAACATGGTGATAAGATTGAATTTTCCATCTCAGCAAGTACACGTGACCCAAGAGGACAGGAAGTGAATGGAAAAGATTACTATTTTATGTCCAAAGAAGAATTTTTACATAAAGTAGCGAAACAAGAATTCATTGAATTTGAAGAAGTATATTCAGGAACATTTTATGGAACTTTGCGTTCGGAAATAGAACGTATCTGGAAAGAAGGTAAACATGTTATTTTTGATATCGATGTTGTCGGTGGTTTACGTTTAAAATCAAAATTTCCTGAACAGGCGATTTCTATTTTTGTCCAACCGCCGTCACTGGAGGTTCTTAAAGAACGTTTAACAGGACGAGGAACGGATTCTGAGGATAAATTAAAAGAACGCTTTGCTAAGGCTGAATTGGAACTTACCTATGCCAATAAATTTGATGTTATCTTGAAGAATTTTGATTTAGCTACAGCCTGTGCCGAAGCTGAAGATATTGTAATGGAATTTATCAATAAATAATTTCATGCGAAAGATTGGTTTGTTCTTCGGATCTTTTAATCCAGTGCACATAGGGCATTTGATTATAGCCAATTATATGGCCAATTTTACTGGGTTGGATGAAGTTTGGTTTGTGGTCTCTCCACAGAATCCATTTAAAAAGAAATCCACCTTGGCAGATCCCTACGACCGATTAGAAATGTTAAATCTAGCATTGGAAGATTGTGATCATCTGCGGGTCTGTGATGTTGAGTTCCATTTACCAATACCGTCCTATACAATTGATACATTAACACATCTTAAAGAAAAATATCCAAACAGGGAATTTGTACTGCTCATGGGACAAGATAATTTGGATTCTTTAGCGAAGTGGAAAAATGCAGATATTATCTTGCGTGATTATCAGATTTATGTTTACCCAAGGCCTGGGTACGACACTGAAAAATTTAGAGACCACCCCGCTATCACACTGACAGATACGCCATTAATGGAATTGTCATCTACTTTTTTGCGAAGAGCCATTAAAGAAAATAAAAATATTCAATTTTTTACACCTCAAAAGGTGATTGAGTTTATCGATAAAAAAGGTTTATATTCTTAATATAGAAAGGTATACATAAAATATACTGTCCCCGGGTTTCATGAAACCCGGGGCTTTTTTCATCCGGAATGTGATCATTGTAAAAACGGTAGGCAGAATCAGAACCTAACGAATAATAGCATATAAAAGGAATAGTTTTTGTAGCAATAATTTCTTTATTTTTAAAGTATAAGAAATCATACGTTATGAGAAGGGGACTTTTATTTTTTATTTCTTTCCTGTGTTGGATGAATGTTTCTGCGCAAACGGCTCAAGAGGATGAAAATGGCCTTCATATGGATCCTGCTGCGATTGAGATGCGTAGTAAAATGACCATACCACCCTATGGTCTGACCAAAGTAAAGGCATTAATTGCCAAGATTATCCCTCAGGAAGATAATGAAACAACCGATGCCAGTATAAATGCAATTCCAGCAACCGATTTCAGCAGGTTATCACTGCGCGAAAAGTTTACCTATACCATGATTCATGCAGAGCTATATGCGCAGAATTGTGCTATACCTGAATATCAGACTCAAGTTGACAAAAAAATATTTGGAACATTATTGGACGGTTTTAATGAAACTTCCTGGTCACAAAGACAGACCGATTTTTTAAATGAAAATAGGGATTCCGTAATGAAGCTTATCCGGGAATCTGTGCTCCGGAGCAAAAGAATGGGAGTAAATTATAAACATGCACTAGTGGAGATCAATGCTTGGGAAATGATTCCTTTTATTATTGATTATGCCAAGAAAACACCAAAAGATAAAGATGCATTGACGTTGCTGATGTTACTCATGAAGCGTGGCGAATATCAGGAATTTACAACGTCTACCTCTTTTAAAAAGCTATATGGTGATAATAGTAATTATTACGCTTATCTAAACTATAATAAAGAGAATGAGGCTTTGATCTTTAAACGGGCCCTGAATTATTACAAAGATAGAAAAGGTAAATAAGCGATTCGGTTTTAAGAACCGAAGTAAGATTAATAGGGTCAAATAAGAGGTATAGTATAGAAGCCGTGAAAGTATGTTATAACGAATGCTAAGGAGTATGAAAGAGCTGTTCTATGCGATCGGTTTGATCTTTTTATATCTCCACTGTGATGCTCAAGCTGGAAAATATATCCAAATTCCAGCAGGAAATTATCATTTGGGTGAAGTAAGCGGTATAGAGAATCCCAAAAGGGTCGTACATATTGAATCGTTTTGGATCTCGAAGTTTGAGCTGACAAACGCCGAATTTGAGAAATTTATTCTGGCTACAGGCTATAAGACCTTAGCAGAACGTTATCACAATGCCATGGTCTTTGAGCCTGGCTTAGGGGAGTTTCGTTGGCTACAGGATAGTACGGCTTATTGGCGCTTTCCTAACGGTATAGGTCGCGGCGGAATCGAAACCAAAATGGATCACCCTGTTACCTGTATCTCCTATAAAGATGTGCTGGCCTATTGTACATGGGCAGATTGCAGATTGCCCTCTTTTGACGAATGGGAGGTGGCGGCTAGGGCAGGAAGCGAAGGACGCTATTTCGACGGTTTCACTAAGGAGAATATGGGCGATTATGCAAATGTTTGGCATGGAAAAGATCATTTGAAAGCCGATTATTCCGATGGTTATCTCTATACTTCACCTGTTGGAAAATTCAAACCCAATCCGTTGGGACTTTATGATATCTTCGGAAACGTCTTTGAGTTTTGCACTGGAAGACTTGAAAGAGATGGCGACCGTTCTGTTGCCCACGCCCGTGGAGGCTCTTGGTGGTGTAGTAAAAATAGCTGTGCAGCTTTCAATACCGTTTATATAGGTTCTGTAAATCCAAATGCATCATTTAGCAACCTGGGATTTAGAACCGCAAAAAACTTTCATGATTCCTTTGGATCAAAAACGGGCATGAAAGTTCTTGATGGCCTTTAAAAACAGACACTTTCAGAAAAAAAGTCTTTATCCCGAGAGATAAAGACTTTTAAAACAAACTAATCTAATATCGATTGATCATTTATCTCCCCATCCAGCCACCATCTACGGTAAGAATGGTTCCATGGACATAGTCTGAAGCTCTGGAAGCAAGGAATACCGCCGGTCCTTTGAAATCTTCCGGTGTTCCCCAGCGGCCTGCAGGGATACGACTCAAAATGGACTTCGAACGTTCGGGATCTTCTCTAAGGGCCTCGGTATTGTCCGTAGCAATATAGCCTGGGGCGAATCCGTTTACATTGACACCTTTGGATGCCCACTCATTAGCAAAAGCCTTTACCATAGATCCTATGGCTCCTTTCGAGGCAGCATACCCTGGAACATTGATGCCCCCTTGGAAAGTTAATAAAGACGCTGTAAATATGATCTTTCCAGTTCCACGTGAAATCATATCCTTTCCAATTTCACGGGTTAATATAAATTGCGCATTTTGATTGATTTCGATGATTTCATCCCAGTACTCATCCGGATGTTCAGCGGCTGGTTTTCGGAGTATATTTCCAGCATTGTTACACAGAATATCTATCGTTGGATGGTCTGATTTTACTTTTTCAATAAAGCTGTAAAGCGCTGTCCGCTTAGAAAAATCGCACTGATAGGCATAGAAATTTTTTCCCAATGCTCTTACGGATTTTTCTACTGCAGAGCCTTCAATTTCTAAGGTCGCTGAGACCCCAATAATATCTGCTCCGGCTTCAGCCAATGCCTCGGCGATTGCCTTGCCAATTCCTCTTTTGCAGCCAGTCACCAAGGCTACTTTTCCACTCAAGTCAAAAGATTGCAGTATGGACATTATTTTGAATATTTTATTGTTAAGGGTTGATCTAAATTATTTCTGAATGTTTTGACATAGGACTGCCACTGGTCAAAACTTGTTATTTTACCAGCTTTATTGAAGGCAGCACCTGCAAAATAAATAAGGGGTTTATTGTTTTTGACCGTTGTCGCTAGTAAAAATTGTTTTGGGCTATCCTTAAAAACATACTCTACACCTGGAAGAATAACTGCAGTGCCTGTAATCTTGTCTCCTTCGGCAGGTTCCCAATACGCTAAAATGCCATTTTTTTCATCGTTTAAAACCTGAGGTTTTTCCTCTTTTCTTTTAGCGATTCCCACAACAACTGGAGTCGAACCTGACGTTGTGTTTTTGACTGAATAGCTTATTTTATTCAACTGGCTGCCAGCATCTAAAGAAATTGTTTTTTCAACTTGTAATTGCTGGCCTTTTACACGCTCAGGCTCATGAATAAGTTTGAATGTAGTGCGTAATGGACCATTATCTAATACCTCGTACTGGCGATAATGTTTATGGTACACGACCTCTTTGCCAAAGAATGGCGTTGCGTCGCCAACCCCTAAAGTTTGTCCGACGGAATAATAGTCTAGGCCTTTTCCGTGATCAGCATGATAATCGCCGGTTTTATACCATTCGTCAATAACAAGATCATTGGTCCGTTTTGCCCAAAAGTCAAAACCTTGTGCATCTTCGGAGGTACCCTCTAGTGCCTTTCCATAGGCTCTGAATGCTGCAATGTCATTTTCCCAAGCAAAATCATCCTTGCGCTCGGGGATATATCTCGCGTAGGTTTTGGAGGCGAATGCTGTGGGCTTTCTGCCATTCACGCCAAATGTCAAGGAACTTTTGGGTGCGATGGCCACCTGGATCAATACATTTTGTACAGTGGTCTTTCCTAATTTTTCAAGCTGATAAGCGAATTCTTTTTGATCCTTATCGACAATTGTAAACACACCACCTTTTAGATCGAAATGTTTTTCGAAGGTTGCATAGGGAATACTGATCAGCTCCGTTCTAGTGCTAACACTGGGGTTGCTTACAGTAATTGTTTTGTTATTCTGCGATAAGGCAACCGTTGAAAGCCCAAGCGCTAAACTTAATACGAATAATTTTTTCATATCACTTCAATTCTGTAATAGCACATTTGTCCATATCATCATAATCTAGATTTTCGCCGGCCATGCCCCATATGAAGGTGTAATTTGAAGTGCCCGCTCCTGAGTGAATAGACCATGGCGGTGAAATGACAGCTTGATCGTTTTGCATCCAAATATGTCTTGTTTCATCAATAGGCCCCATGAAATGCGATACAGCCTGTCCTTCGGGTAATTCAAAATAGAAATAAACTTCCATACGACGATCATGTGTATGCGATGGCATGGTATTCCATACGGACCCAGGCTTCAACTCGGTCATCCCCATCTGCAACTGACAAGTTTGTACCACTTTGTTTAATAACATCTGATTAATTGTACGGTGGTTGGATGTTTCTAATGATCCCAATTCTATTTTATTTGCATCTTCTTTCGTTACTTTTTTAGTGGGGTAACTGCAATGTGCAGGTGTCGAGTTTAAATAGAACTTTGCGGGCTGCGCCGCATCTTTGCTTGAAAAATATACTTCCTGAGCTCCCTGACCAACATAGAGCGCTTCTTTGGTATTCAGATCGTAGGTAACGCCGTCAACTTCGACCTGGCCGTTTCCTCCGACATTGATAATGCCCAATTCTCTTCTCGAAAGGAAGTAAGGTTCTTTTAATAATGCCGAGATGGTCTCTAATTTGATTTTTGAACTGACAGGCATCGCCCCCCCAGCCATATAGCGGTCATAGTGGGTATAGACAAAATTAATTTTATCTGCTTCAAAAACTTTTTCAATTAGAAAATTTTCTCTTAATCCTTGTGTGTCTAAAGTTTTGTATTCTTTGGGCCCTATTGCATAGCGGGATTCAAAATTAACGCTCATAACTGAATTATTTTCTTTGTTTGAATGCTAAATTTAAGGCTAATATTTATCAATAACGATACAATGTTACGCAAACGATGTCGTAGCACCGTTAGGTTTCAATTTTGCTCAGTATGCTCCTATTTAACTACCGGATGTCTGTCTAGCAACTTAATACCAATTCCTATACTAACAAGGAAATAACAGGGGGATTACAGGGGGTTAACAGGGGGTTAGTAGGGATAAACCCCTGTTAACCCCCTGCTAAAACCCTGTAACGTGGAAGTCATAGGGGTGTTAATGTTGGATTTGGTGTTAATTTGATATGATGTTGGTCGTATTCGTATAGCTAAAAAGAATAATTGATGGTTGTATGAATATTATTTACATCTCGGTTTCAGATTTACTAACTTCGTAAATGGGAAAGAAGAACTATCGAAATAATGTCGATATGCGCTATAAACAGAAGAATAAAAAATAATTTACATATGAAGCCCAATATTTTAGTTGTTAATGACGATGGTATCACAGCCCCAGGTATCAAGGTGTTGTTGGAGGAAATGCAGAAAATAGGAAATGTTGTCGTCGTTGCTCCAGATTCTGCACAATCTGGTATGGGGCACGCCATCACACTTGGCAGGCCGTTACGTTTAGATAAAATCAATTTATATGAAGGGGTTGAAATGTATCAGTGTTCAGGGACGCCGGTAGATTGTGTTAAGCTGGCTGTCAATAAAGTTTTCAAAGGTCAAAAGCCGGATATCTGTGTATCGGGCATTAATCATGGTCTCAATAATTCCATTAATGTTTTGTATTCCGGCACCATGTCTGCTGCGGTAGAAGGAGCGATCGAAGGGATTCCTTCCATTGGCTTCTCGCTGGATAATTTCTCCCGTGATGCTGATTTTAGCCCTTGTAGGCCTTATGTGATATCTATTACTGAACAGGTACTGGCAAACGGCCTTCCTAAAAATACCCTGTTGAATGTCAATTTTCCACAAACTTCAAATTTTAAAGGTATTAAAATTTGTAGGCAGGCTGGAGGGCATTGGGTCGAGGAGTTTGATGAACGTATTGATCCACATAATCGCGATTATTACTGGACAACGGGTAAATTTGTGTTGCAGGACAGGGGAGAAGATACCGATTGTTTTGCTTTAGCCAATGGCTATGTATCTGTTGTTCCTACACAGTTTGATATGACGGCGCATCATGCCATTCCTGAATTGAATTCGTGGAGTTTTGACCATCTTGAAGAAAAGAGTAGCAGTCGGAAACGTGAAAAATAATTTCTGGATAGGTTTGGGTATCGGTGCTGTATTTCCAGTATTGGCTCATATATTGGTACGTTTCACGGATCTTGCACTTCACTTTTTACCCGAGAAGCCTATGGCTATCTATACCATAGCCGTACTGATAAATTTAGTGCTATTACGTTTTGCTTATCGGTCGGGAAGCGATCATCTTGGAAAGGGAATTATTGCAAGTACTTTCTTGGCGATGATTATCTATCTGATAACGCATAAAATAACGGTTTGATTAAATTTGTAAAACTCATCGGATTGATGGGAAAAATTTGTACAACATGAAATTAACATTAGGATTTTCTCCATGCCCCAATGATACATTTATTTTTGATGCATTGATTCATCATAAGATAGATACTAAGGGATTGGATTTTGAAGTGGAATATCACGATGTGGAGACCTTAAACTTAAAAGCTTTTCAAGGCGAGCTTGATATTACCAAACTAAGTTATCATGCTTTTGCCTATGCTGTTGAGGACTATGAATTGCTCGATGCAGGGAGTGCTCTGGGCTTTGGCGTGGGGCCGATGCTAATTACGAAAGATCCAATGATGGCGGAATCACTTCAACAAAAATTGGAACGGGCAGAAAGCATGGAAGCATTCGATCAATTGAAAGTTGGCTATCCAGGAAAATATACAACGGCTAATTTTTTATTGAGCTTGGCTTTCCCCGAGTTGAAAAATAAAGTAGAACTGGTTTTTTCTGATATTGAAGGCGCCTTATTGGATGGTTCTATTGATTTAGGATTGATTATTCACGAAAATAGATTCACCTATGCGGAAAGAGGATTGCATAAAGTTGTCGATCTCGGAGACTATTGGGAGAAAACGACAAAATTTCCGATTCCTCTTGGCGGAATCGTCGTCAAACGTAGTCTACCGGAAGAAGTAAAAGATACATTGAATGCAATCTTGAAAGAAAGTGTGGAGTTTGCATTTGCCAACCCGAAGTCTGGTCTTGAGTTTATTCGCGCGCATGCACAGGAAATGAGTGAAGAGGTGATGTACAAGCATATCGAACTTTATGTCAATAAATATTCATTAGCGTTAGGTATTGAAGGACGTAACGCCATTACGAAGATGTTTGATAAGGCTCAGGAGCTCGGCTTTATACCGCATTCGGAGAAGAAATTATTTTTGTCATAAGTTGGTTGCTACCAATGGTAGTTATATTGTGTTCAAAAAAGCATGTAAAAAGCACGAAACGAACACAAATATATGTTGGACTACTGTTAGATTTAGGGAACTGACATTTTCAATAAAAATAACGTAAAAAAAATGGGTCTAAGCTGTTAGATATCATATCTAATAACTAAATTTGCCCGATTAGTGTCAAATTGTCTGCAATTTTACTTTGGAGTCATTATTGTACAAAATCTTAAGTTGAGATAGAAAAAAAATTATGTTAAAGTTTTTAAGTAAATTATTTGGAAGTAAATCCGAGAGAGATATCAAGGGAATTCAGCCTGTGGTAGACCAAATCAAAGCTGAATATGAGAAGCTTTCAAATCTAACCAATGACGAGTTACGTGCCAAGACCGTTGATTTCAAAGAAAGAATTAAGAATTACCTAGCAGATATTGACCAAGAAATTGATTCGCTAAAGAAGGAAGCGGAACAAGATGAGGACGATATGGCAAAGAAAACTTCTATTTACGAGCAGGTGGACAAGCTGTCCAAAGACCGTGATAAGAAGTTGGAAGAGGTATTGAAGGATATTTTGCCGGAGGCATTTGCCGTGGTTAAAGAAACTTCCAGACGTTTGACGGAAAACGAAGAATTAGAAGTTACTGCCAACGATTTTGATAGAGAACTGGCTGTTTACAAACCAAATGTTGTCATCAATGGTGATAAAGCGATTTGGAAAAATAAATGGATGGCAGCTGGTACTGAAGTCACTTGGAACATGGTTCATTACGATGTCCAATTGATTGGTGGTATTGTGTTACATAGCGGAAAAATCGCTGAGATGGCTACGGGAGAGGGTAAAACTTTGGTAGGAACATTACCAACTTATCTAAATGCTCTTTCTGGTCAGGGAGTGCACATCGTAACGGTGAACGATTACCTTGCTCGACGTGACTCTGAATGGAATGCTCCATTATTTGAATTCCATGGTTTATCGGTTGACTGTATCGATAAACATCAGCCAAATTCTCCACAACGTCGTAAGGCCTATCAATCGGATATCGTATATGGTACAAATAACGAGTTCGGTTTCGATTATCTACGTGATAATATGGTTCAGACTCCGGATGCATTGGTACAGGGAAAATTACACTTTGCTATGGTCGATGAGGTGGACTCCGTATTGATTGACGATGCGCGTACGCCTTTGATTATCTCAGGTCCAATTCCACGTGGTGATCAACATGAGTTTTACCAATTGAAACCACGTATTGAGCGCTTGGTCCATGTTCAGAAAGCATATATCAATACCGTTTTGAATGATGCTAAAAAAGCATTGGCCGCCGGTGATTCTGATGTTGAAGGGGGCGGTTTAGCCCTATTGAGAGCTTATAGAGGTTTACCTAAAAATAAGGCTTTAATCAAATTCTTAAGTGAGGGTGGTAACCGTTCTATCTTGCAAAAAGTAGAGAACTACTATATGCAGGAGCAAAATAAAAATATGCCTAAAGTAGATGCAGAACTTTATTTTGTAATAGACGAAAAGAACAATCAAGTAGAATTGACAGAGAAAGGTATCGAGTTGATTACAGCAACTGGAGAGGATCCTTCATTCTTTATTTTACCAGATGTTGGTACTGAAATCGCTGAAATTGAAAAGTCTTCGTTGACTTTGGAAGAAAAGGCAGCTAGAAAGGAAGACATGTTGCGTGATTATTCAATCAAAGCAGAGCGTATTCACTCGATCAACCAGCTGTTAAAGGCATATACCTTGTTTGAAAATGACGTTGAATATATCGTTGATGAAGGTAAAGTAAAAATTGTTGATGAGCAAACAGGTCGTATTATGGATGGCCGTCGTTACTCGGATGGTTTGCACCAGGCGATCGAAGCGAAGGAAAATGTGAAAGTAGAAGATGCTACACAAACTTACGCTACGATTACATTGCAAAACTATTTCCGCATGTACCACAAGCTTTCGGGTATGACTGGTACGGCATCAACGGAGGCCGGTGAGCTTTGGGAAATTTACAAACTTGATGTAGTAGAAATTCCAACCAATCGTGTGGCTCAACGCGATGACCGTCAAGATTTGATTTATCGTACAGCACGTGAAAAATACAATGCAGTAGCCGAAGAAATTCAACGATTGACAGATGCAGGACGTCCAGTATTGGTCGGTACGACGTCTGTAGAGATTTCGGAGTTGTTAAGTCGTATGCTACAACTGCGTAAGATCAAACATAATGTTTTGAATGCGAAGTTACACCAAAAAGAAGCTGATATCGTTGCTGAAGCAGGACGTCCTGGACAGGTGACTATCGCTACAAATATGGCTGGTCGTGGTACGGATATTAAATTGACAGAGGAAGTTAAAAAGGCTGGTGGTCTTGCGATTATCGGTACTGAAAGACACGAATCTCGTCGTGTTGACCGTCAGTTACGTGGTCGTGCGGGTCGTCAAGGAGATCCGGGTTCATCGCAATTCTTTGTTTCGCTTGAAGACAACTTGATGCGTTTGTTTGCTTCCGAGCGGATTTCTAACATCATGGTGAAAATGGGCGTCGAAGAGGGCGAAGTGATGCAACATAGTATGTTGACCAAATCCATCGAGCGTGCGCAACGTAAAGTGGAAGAGAATAACTTCGGGATCCGTAAACGCCTATTGGAGTATGACGATGTCATGAATTCACAACGTACCGTCATCTATTCAAAACGGAAAAACGCCTTATTTGGAGAGCGTTTAGATGTGGATTTGAATAATATGATTTTTGACGTTGCTGAAGAAATTGTCGTTGAAGCGAAAGAGCAGGGTAACTACGAAGATTTTCAAATTGAAGTAATCCGTATTTTTGCAATCACACCAGAAATTACCGCAGAAGAATTTGCTCAAGGTAAAATTGAAGCCTTGACCGAACGTCTTTTCGAGCATGCACTCGATGCTTATCATCATAAAATTGAAGCCGTTGGTGCTTTGACAGTGCCTGTTCTGAATAATGTATATGCAGAAAGAGGTCAAATTGTCGAAAACGTTGTCATTCCATTTACCGATGGTATCCGTGGCATTCAGGTTTCGGCCAATTTGAAAAAAGCGATCGAAAGCAACGGTAAAGAAGTTTTTAAGTCTTTTGAAAAAGGGATTGTTTTGGCCTTAATCGACGAGGCTTGGAAAGAGCACTTGCGTGAAATGGATGATTTGAAACAATCCGTTCAGAACGCTGTTTATGAACAGAAAGATCCGATTATCATTTATAAAATGGAGGCATTTGATTTGTTTAAAGCAATGTTGGCTTCCATGAATAAAGATGTGGTAAGCTTTATTTTCAAAGGGGAGATTCCGGGTCAAGAGCCGACTTCAATGCAAGCGAGACAGGTACAGCAGGCTCCAGTGAAAACTATTGAAACAAAAGCGGAGTTGACTTCACCTACAGGTGTCAGTGAAGAAGATGTGAACGATGGACCAAAAGAACCTGTTCGCAATGAAAATACGGTTGGACGCAATGACGAATGTCCTTGTGGTTCAGGAAAAAAATATAAAAATTGCCACGGCGCAAATAACTAATCGATAAGAAAGGTTAAACTATGCTGAAGAGAGGATTGATTTTCGTACATGTACTTGTGTTGTTTTCTGTTGTTCAAGTGAACGCGCAGGAAAAAGGTGGAGTAATTGTAACCAAAGATACGTTGATTACACAGCTTCAAAATTTCAGGGCAGCTATGGGAATCAATCCTGTCGAAAGCAAAGCGACAGCAGTGCCTTCTAAGCCCATTGTCCGATCTGCGGCATCGCGGGTCAAAGTAAGAGGCTTCCGCGTCCAGATATTTGCTGGATCGAGCAGGAATCAAGCGTTTTCGGAGCAGACACGTTTCCGAAACATGTATAAAGATATTGATACTTATATCACCTATGATGAACCCAATTATCGCGTCAAGGTAGGCGATTTTAGAAGTCGATCGGAGGCAAACGCCTTCATGCGCGAGTTACGTCAGTATTTTAGCAACGTCTTTGTATTTTCGGAGAACGTTTTTGTCTATCAATAAATCAATCAACCTTATGGCAAGTACGAAAGAAAAAGTCCTGGCCTTAGCTCATCAATATTTTGAAGATACGGTTTCCAATCGTAGACATCTTCATCAGAATCCTGAACTTTCCTTCGAAGAATACAATACCTCGGCCTTTGTAAAATCGCAAATGGATCAATTGGGAATTCCTTATGAGACTAAAGCAGATACAGGAATTGTCGCTTTAATCACGGGTGACCTATCTTCCAATGAAGTAATTGCATTGCGTGCAGATATGGATGCTTTACCCATTCAAGAAGTGGAGGGACGTTCATATGGATCCAAGAACCCAGGAGTGATGCATGCCTGTGGCCATGATGTACATACTTCTTCTCTTTTGGGGACAGCTAAAATATTGCATAGCCTGAAAGCTGAATTTGGAGGAACAATCAAATTGATTTTCCAACCCGGCGAGGAGCGCTTACCAGGTGGTGCATCTTTGATGATAAAAGAAGGGGCATTACAACACCCTGCTCCATCGTCAATTATAGGACAGCATGTAATGCCTTTTATAGAAGTGGGAAAAGTTGGATTCCGTGAAGGTAAATATATGGCTTCATGCGACGAACTATTTATGACTGTAAAAGGAAGAGGCGGACACGGCGCTCACCCACATCAGAATATCGATCCTATTGTGATCACAGCCCAGATTATTACCGCTTTGCAACAGGTAGCCAGTCGCTTTGCAGACCCGCGTACACCAACGGTATTATCTTTTGGAAAGATAATGGCTAATGGGGCTACAAATATTATCCCCGATCAGGTTTATTTGGAAGGTACATTTCGCACATTTGACGAGAAATGGCGGGCTGAAGCCCACGAAAGAATGGTGAAAATTGCTGTTGGAATCGCCGAAAGCATGGGGGCGACTTGTGAATTTGAAGTTCGTAAAGGATATCCCTTTCTAATCAATGAGCCTGAACTCACTAAAAGTGCGCGTGCTTTTGCAGAAGAATATCTTGGAAAAGAAAACGTTGTTGACTTAGATCTGTGGCCGGCAGCGGAAGATTTTTCTTATTATTCGCAGGAAATCAATGCTTGTTTTTATCGTTTGGGTACAGGTAATGCGGCACGAGGGATATCCTCTGCTGTACATACGCCGACCTTTGACGTGGATGAGGCTTCTTTGGAGATTAGTACCGGATTGATGGCTTACATCACCTTGCGTCGGCTCGGATATTAAATTCATCCCATGTCATCGCACCATATTGTCAGAGAAAATCAGGAACCGGCATTGCTGATCGAAGATCTTTTCCTTATTGATGGAGAGGATTTGGGCCAGCTGTTGGAATGGAGCCCAACCATTATAATCGAAGAAGGAACAATGGATTTACTGGATGCAAGAGGGTATAAGTTCGATATTGTTTTTACACAAAATGCCATTAACGCGTCTCAGGAAAATCTGAAGGTGATTTCTTATGATGTTGCTTTTCTAAAAGATGCGATCGAATACCTTATAGCACATCATTATAAAGCGGTAAATATCGTTTCGGATCAGTTGGATTTAGGTTATTATCGGGCCTATCTTGAGCAGATAAATATTGTCCTTTTTTCCAACGGCTTTCGTTATTATTTTGTGAAAACAGGGTTTACCAAATGGAAGGCAGAAGGCGAGCGAATTTTGATAGTTAGCGCTGATAAGGACGAAGATATTAAGTATACGGGATTGACTAAGATAAACGATGAGGAATACGAAATGGAAAATGATGGCTTATTTATTCTTGAATTTTCCCATGTAAAATACATTTTAATAGGAGAGAAGATCACATGATAACAATCGAACTGGCGGAGCAAAGTGATATCAGAAGCATTTCCAATATGGCTTTTATCATTTGGCCGCTTACTTATGGTGAAGTACTTTCGCAAGATCAAATAGACTTTATGCTGGAAAAAAATTATACGGTGGAAGCACTTGCGGAAAGTATGGTCAATGGTCAGTTTTTTTATGTATTGAAGGAAGATGGTATTGGGCAAGGATTTATTGCATTGAGGACTCACGAAGATCGCCTCCGTATCGAAAAACTCTACTTGATGCCTGATGTACAGGGTAAAGGGTTCGGAAAAGCTCTGATAGACTTCGCTTCAGAAAAAACAGTCTTAAAAGGCAGAGGTATTCTTGAACTGAATGTCAACAGGAATAACCCTGCTTATCATTTTTATTTGAAGCAGGGCTTTAAAGTGGTTCAAACTGTCGATATTCCTTATTATGACTATGTACTAAACGACTACGTTATGCAAAAGGAAGTCAAAGCGACGGCTGTTTCTTAATCCTTTAGTTTTTCGACTCGGGAAGGAGTTTGCCTGCCTTCTACAATTCCTGAGGCACCTATCGCGATAGCCTCTATACTGGAAATGATATTTTGAACATTTAGCGTAGATACTTCATCTTTTACGGTGTGATAGTATTCATCCTTGTCCATTTGGGAGGTTGAGAACGAATGCGCCGGGACGCCCTTGGCCGCTAGCACTGCATTGTCACTTCGGTAAAACAGATTCTGTTTAGTATAAGGATCGGGGTAGAATTTAAAGGTCGTATTTTTCAGATTCTCCTGCATCAATTCGCCCAGATTGGACTGATCGTATCCGGTAATGTACACTGTATTAGGGCCGAATTTCGAATCTTTTCCAATCATTTCCATATTGATCATGGCAACTACTTGATCGGCATCAATATGGTTGGAAAAATATTTTGAGCCATACATGCCCAGTTCTTCTGCGGTAAAGGCAACGAAAATAAGAGTTCTTTCATTCTTATTCTGCTTTTTGTAATAATCTGCTAGGGTCAGCATTGCTGTCACGCCGGAGGCATCATCATCTGCTCCATTGGCAATCGAATCTTGACCAACAGCCGGAAGAATACCAATATGGTCGTAATGGCCCGAAAAGATGACGTATTCGTTGGGCTTACTTTTTCCGGGAATAATGCCCGCCACGTTGAACAGTGGAAATTTTTGAAGTGCCCTTTTAATTTGAATTTTATAGGTTGTCGGGATTTCCTTTGTCAGGAGATAGACAATTGAAGGTTTCTGTACAGTAGGATCTTCGAGAAATTTAGGAGTGTTAAGCATTTGACCAAAACGGACAAAATAGTTTTCAAAAGAGGGATCTACCAATACAAGTGTATTTTCTTTGGACAAAGAATGTTCTCTAAATACTTTCGAAAAATCATCACCCGATTTTATTTTCACAATAGTTATAGCGCTTTTATTATCCCATTCCAAATCCATCTGGTGGCCAAGTGAAATAATATGATCTACAGGAATAATCTGGTTATTTACCGTTGCAGATTTGCTCACTGGAGAGATTTTATCTAGTTCAAAAGATTGTCTATAGTTTTGTTCCACATAGGGTGTGAGACCTATTCTTTTCATCTCGCCGGCAATAAAATCTGCTGCTTTTTCAATGTCTTTGGTGAGCGCAGACCTACCACGCATATCGTCAGCAGCCAAGGTAGTGAGTATACGGCTAACATCTTGGCGTTCCTGGTTGGAAATAACCTGTTGTCCATAGGTAATTGCCGAAATTGCCAGCAAAGATAAGGACAAAATAATTTTAGGTATTGAATTCATATAAAGCTTAGTAATATCTGCATGAAGATAAGGAAAATTCTATAAGTGGACAGAGGGCGGAAAAAATGTAGTATATTTGACTATTAAATTGTTTGAAAATGAAAGAAGTATCTGTAGAAGAATTAAAGAATAAAATCGATAACAACGAGGATTTTCAATTGATTGATGTTCGGGAACCTTTTGAATATGAAGTATCAAATCTCAATGGATTGAATATACCCCTTTCGGGCATATTGATCGAGGCGGATAAGATCGCAAAGGATAAGCCAGTTATCGTACAATGCCGTTCAGGAAAACGTTCTGCGCAGGCAATCATGTTATTGGAACAACAGGGTTTTGACAACCTGGCAAATCTAAAAGGCGGTATACTGGCTTGGAAAGAAGAGATCGATCCCGAGTTAGACGTTTATTAAGATGAAGAATTTAGAGCATCAGACTAAACAAGCTTTCCTGTTTAGTCTTGCTTTTTATATCGTCGCTATGTTGGCGCGAATATTTAACCTTGGTATTTTCCCTATGCTAGGGAGCCTTTCGATCTTATTATCGCTGTTATGGGTAATTTTGGTTCTACGGGAAATCATGCTTTCAAGAACGATCTCCAATACTGAAAGGATGGTTATGGCTTTGACGATTGTTTTATTGAATATTGTTGGTGGGGCATTCTATTTCTTTGGTGGATGGAGAGAACGGGTATTAGGAGTAATAAAAAAATAATATGTTAAAGTATTTTTTTCTAAATATAGTTTTAAGTTTAGCCATTGTATTTTTAATCTACAGTGGTTTTGAAGGGTATAAGGCCGGAAACATGCTGGTAACAGGATTGTCTATCGCCTTTTTGGTCGTATTGATCTATCTGCGTGTGGTTTTGAGCAAAAGAGTTCGGTCGCTTATTCAACAAAAGGAGAGCGGTAAACAACAGCCGGCTACAAAGCAAAAGCAAAAGAAAAAGTAAGAAAAAGAAGCCTGCGTCAAGCAGGCTTCTTTTTCTTACTTCACAAATGGTGGTTTTGTTACTTTTGCTTTGATTTTTTGATTACGGATCAGAATGAAGATTTCACTACCATCTTTTGAAAAAGCTGTATCCACATAACCCAATCCAATTGATTTTTTTAATGTTGGTGATTGCGTTCCCGAAGTCACACGTCCAATTACATTTCCTGTGGCATCGACAATTTCGTAATCATGACGTGGAATACCCCTATCAATCATTTCGAAACCAACAAGCTTTTTCTTCAAACCAGCCTCTTTCTCCGCTTTGAGTGCTTTAGAGTTCACAAAGTCTTTTGTAAACTTCGTTACCCACCCCAAGCCACCTTCTAAGGGCGATGTATTATCATCGATATCATTTCCATATAGACAGAAGCCCATTTCTAAGCGTAGGGTATCGCGGGCACCCAAACCAATTGGTTTGATTCCATAAGGCTTACCCGCCTCAAAAATAGCGTCCCAAACTTTCTGAGCATCTTCATTGGCCACATAGATTTCAAAACCACCAGCGCCAGTATATCCTGTTGCAGAGACCAAAACATTCTCTACACCTGCAAATGTACCTTTTGCAAAAGTGTAATATTCCATGGGAGCTAATTCGATATCCGTAAGCGATTGAAGTGCATCAGCAGCCTTAGGGCCTTGAACAGCAAATAAGGAAGTTTGATCTGAGATATTTTTCATCTCTACACCATCCGTATTATACTTTGATATCCAGTTCCAATCTTTTTCAATATTCGATGCGTTTACAACCAAAAAATACGTTTTATCGTCTATACGGTAAGTTAGGAAGTCATCAACTACACCGCCAGTTTCATTTGGGATATAAGCATATTGAACTTTGCCATCGTATAATTTTGACACATCATTGGAAGAGATTTTTTGAAGTAGGTCCAGGGCTTTTTCACCTTTTAGGATGAATTCACCCATATGGCTTACATCAAAAACTCCTACACCTGTACGAACTGTTTCGTGCTCATCATTAATGCCCGTATATTGTACCGGCATGTTGAAGCCTGCAAAGGGAACCATTTTTGCTCCTAAAGCAATGTGCGTCTCCGAAAGGGCAGTATTTTTTAACATAAAAATTAAGTTTTAGTCAGCTGCAAATTTAATAAAATATACGTGATTCCTCACTGTGAATCTATTTTAGAACAATCGATTTAATTGCTTAGCTGGAGCGAATAGATGGTCATATGATCATCTTCGCTATCGGTATCCTCACACAGCAGGAAAACAAGGCCTTGGGCTGTCTTCTCTTTTAACGTGATTCCTTCAAATTTATGCTTTTCAGGAATTTCGAATGTCTCGGGTTTGCCAGAAAGATCTGAAGGTATTTTTCCAAGAAGGGAACCACCGATTTCTCCATCCAGATAGGTCGATTTTGCGTCTTCGGCGGTAGCGATAAAATAGATTTCATTTCCAACCAGTGTCGCATCTGAGAAACCTGTCGAGATGCCATTGAGCTTGGGTAGTTCAATCGGGATACATCGGGACTGGCCAGGAGAAAGCGGGTGATACTCTAAAATGGCATTTGTGCCTTTAGGACCATTTCCCCGGTTAAAAAATAAGATCTTATCTTTTAAATGAACAACGCCTTCAATATTGAAGTCTTCTTTGGAAATACTGAATTTTTCCATTAAGGAAGAATAGATTTTACTGTAGTCTTCCTGAAGGACTGTTTTGCCGTCCCAAATAAAACGATTGTTTCTGTTTGGGGTAGAACCAGAGCCGTAAAGGTAATAGTGGCTTCCATCGAAAGTGATCGATTCCAAATCCATTTTAGCTGCTTTAGCAATGTTTTCCATCGGATCAGACCGCAGTAGTACGGTTTTAGACAACTTTTGGTCTGCGATATTATAGCTGTAGATGTAATTGCTATTGTCAGAAACGATATGGATCTGCCTATCCTGATAGACAATACCAGAAGCTGCGGTAATACCTGAAATGCTTATGAAAGCTTCTAGAATCAATTTTAACATACTTCATTGAGGTTTAATATTTCCAATACCCTGATGAAATCGGGTTGTAGGGGCGCTTTGATATGAACGTCTTCGCCCGATAAAGGATGTCTAAAGGTCAGCTCCGAGGCATGCAACAGCATGGTATCCATTTGGTACGTATCTTTCCAAAACTTGTTTTGCTTATTGCATCCATGCGGACGATCGCCAATAATAGGATGGAAGATATGCGCAAAATGGCGACGCAACTGATGCATACGTCCCGTAATGGGATTGGCCTCAACGAGACTATATCGCGATGTCGGAAATTTTCCCCAAGGAACGGACAGCTCACTTTGAGCAAGCAAACGAAAAGATGTCTGTGCTTCCTGAGTTGTACCATCGTCTCTTTTCAAGGGATAATCAATCAGACCTTCTGCTGGCGCGAAGCCCCTCAGGACGGCGAGGTATTTTTTGTCTACCTTACGCTCCTGAAAACTTTTTTGTAAATATTGGTCAGTCTCCTTATTGAGGGAAAATAGCAGTATGCCCCCGGTCTTCCTGTCCAAACGATGTGCAGGATAAACTGTTTTCCCTAACTGATCCCGAAGTAGCTGTAGCGCAAATTCTGAGGCATCGCGCGCGATAGAAGACCGGTGTACCAATAGTCCATGCGGTTTATTGATGGCAACGATGGATTCGTCTTCGTAAAGTATTTCTAAAGGCATATTAGATCTTTTTGAGCGCTGCAATAATTTCGTCTGCTTTTTCATCAATTTTTGGACTCAGCCAAATATATTTGAAAGCTCCTCCACCGATGATCTGTTCGGTACCTTGCCATTTGATTTTTGTCAAGGAAAATAAATAGTAGTTGTCTACCACGACTGAGGTTTGAATGAATTTATCGACAATATCATTACCAAAGAGCTGCATCCCCAATCCGAAGAACTGCTGATCTTTTGCGTGAAGCTGGCTTTTCAACAGCTGTTCAGCTTTAGCCCGTACAATCTTTTCGTGTTCTTCTTTGCTTGGGTTAGTCAAAATAGCGGTCAACATGACGGCGATTAGAATCAGTGCAAATATTCTTTTTTTACTCATTTTAAAATCGGGATTAAGTTTTTGACAGCATACGAGATGACTATCGACATCAAAATTATTAAATAGATATTGGATATATGCAATTGTTTCCCCAGAAAGGAATCCGTTTTTGCTGGAATGTGTTAAGAATAGCAGTTTCTAGCCGCCATTAAGAAGTGAGAAAGCCCAAGAAAAAAAGGTCCAAATAAGATATAATGTAACCGAGATGAGGAGCAAAAAAACAATTAGTATACTGATGATGATTCCAATGCCCGATCCGGTATGTTTTCCTTCGTAATAGTGTTGTCTGAGTAATTTGATGTTCTTTTCGTTGGCCTTGCTAAAAAAATCGAGCAAGTTTCCGAGAAGTGGAATGCTACCAAGAATCGCATCCAGCGAGATGTTTAAAAGCATCCGTATAACGAGCTTGGGGCTGGCGCCGTTACGCCACATGGCAAGTACAAGGATTAAAGATGTACCAAAGCCTGCTATCGCACCGCCTAGGGGAATAAGATTTAACAGCGGATCTAGGCCAAACCGAAAACCTCCAATTTTAAACTGATTATCCATTAACCAAGATATTCGGTCTATCCAACCGAAATCTTGGTCAATTTGTTTTAATTTATCTGCTGGAGTTTTCTCTCGGTGCATGATTACAATAATTCGAACGAAGCGCTGATCTCACTTGTTACTTTCATCGGTCTGATATTTAAGTCAAGTCCGCCACTGCCAGCACTATCTGCAGCTTGCTCCATCGCACCTTTATACATCGCATTGCGCATCATTGGCTGAACGCCAAAGATAATCTGCTGCGGTGTTTCAGACAATACAATAGCCTTTCCGATTTTTTGCCCTGCTGCTTCTGCTAAAATCTGTGCATTAACTTTGGCATCCAATACTGCTTTGGTTTTTAAGCTTTTTTCCAGTTCTTTTTTCTTCGAGTAATCGTACTCACTGATATAAGTACTTTGGATACCCGCTTTGTCTACGCCATCGAGTAATTGATCCAAATTATTCAAGTTGGTTACCTTAATACGATACTGTCTAGAAAGCAGAATATCGGTGTCTTTTTTCTTTTTGTCCGGTACATTGTAGCTCCAGATGTTTTGGATGGTAAAATCTTCTTTTTTGACACCAGCTTTTGTTGCCGAATCAAACAGATCTTTTTCTAATTTGTCTATTGCCGCTTTTTTCTTGGTGTTACCGTTTTCATAAAACTCTTTTAGCGTCACATCAATATAGATGATGTCGGGAGTTACTTCCTCTTCTGCACGTCCCACCGTGGATACAAACTCTTTATTAACCATTTGTTGCGCATTTAATTGAGTCATAAAACCTAAAAAGGCCAGTCCTAACACTATTTTTTTCATATTTTTTGTCTTAAAGTTTTTCTAATAATACGATTGCTATTACTGCATTGCTACAAGATTGGAGCCAAAGTTGATGAAAAAGTTTAACGGGTAAAAAAAATAAAAAGGTTAAAATTTTTGATTTTATTTCTATACCTTTAGGGAAATTAATAATATAGTGCCATGCAAGAAGGTAAAGTAAAATTCTTTAATGAAACCAAAGGTTTCGGTTTCATCATCCCTAACTCCGGCGAGAGCGAAATTTTTGTTCACGTTTCGGGATTAGTAGACAAAGTTCGTGAGAATGATAGTGTATCTTACGAAGTTGAACAAGGCCGTAAAGGTCTTAATGCGGTAAATGTAAGAGTTATCTAATTAGATTGAAGATATATTTATTGTGAAAAGGCCTATGCGAACAGCATAGGCTTTTTTATTTTTTAGCAGATATTGTTTAGGGTTTTTGTAGCAAAAAAATGAGACTGAGGCTTTGATAATTGAGTTTGGACTGATAATTGTTTATAAAGCACTTAAATTTTCAATTTAAAAATGAAGCGTACTTTAGCATTAGTTCTTTCTGCGGTCATCATGATTTCGATGTCGGCATGTTATTCAACACACCATAGTCACGGTCATGGACGTGGACCGAAAAAAATGCCTCCTGGGCAAGCAAAAAAATACTATGGAGAACGATCTGCACGGGAATTTGCTCCCGGGCAGCAAAAGAAAAAGCATAGACATTAGCAACACAGCATAAAAAAAGCTTCCACATTCCTGTGAAAGCTTTTTTATAAGGTTTTAGAATCTAAGCGAAGGGATCTTTGTCGGGTGCCGGCGGTGTTGGATTTGAAGGCTGCGAACTTCCAATTTGTGAACTTCCAAATGGATCTTGCGTACGAGCAGAACCAAATGGATCTTGGCTTTGATTAAAAGGATGGTTTGAAGCATTTTCAACAGCCTTAGGATCTGGTCCATATTGATTCGGACCTTTATCACCCTCTAGAATTTCTAAGTAAAGTAAATATAGACTTCCAACAAACGGAATTAAGGAAACCAGGATAAACCAACCCGATTTATTTGTGTCATGAAGTCTTCTTACAGTAACGGCTATCGCAGGAATCAATAACGCTAAATACGCTAGCCCCATGATACCGTAAAACAAACTCGCTAAAGTATCGCTTACAACCGACAAAATACCGCCAACGATACCGAGTGCAAAAAATAAAACAAATACAGCTAGAACGAACATCCAATATTCTTTTCGACGGGCTCTACCCTCAAAATTTGCATAGTTGTCTCGAACAACTTTTAAAAAGGCTTCTTTAAGTTCCATATTATTAATACTTTTTTTGGTGAAAATTATGTTAGTAAACTACATGTTATTTCAGCTTTGTTACAATAAATGTACCAATAATTTATCCAAGAGATCAATTATTGTAGACAAGTCGATAGCTAGCTGGAGTCTATATGCTAAATATTCAGTTAAATCGTACACTCTTATCGAAAAATCTCTTCGAGAATGTAGAGCGATTTTATTTCTTTAAAATTTGTACGGTGCAAGCGATAGAAATCAAGTACTTTCTCCAACAAAAATTGTCTATCTGAGCTGCTCATCTTAATTCGATCGCAATTTGAATATTCGGAATCAATTAAATTTCTAAAAATTGACGTATGTGGTTCTTGTAAAACAAGCGGATGTTCGGGGAGACTATCTGAAAAGGTTGCTTCGTGAAGATTGAAATAGGGGAGTACTTGTTTAGATTTGGCCGGATAGAACCCAAGGAAGCGTGTGAGTTTTATTAAAAAGACGAGATGAAAATTGGCCAGGTTTGAATGACTTTGATCCAGCCAAAGTATGGATTGATGAATAAATTCAAAAAGGTAGCTATCATGTTCTTGTTCCTTCAGTATTTTATAAAGTATTTCATTCAGAAAAAGGGCCAGCGAACTTTTGACGATATCGTAAGGTATTTCTTGCAGTGCAGGTGCTTGACGTGCTTCGGAGATCCGCTGTAGCGAACCATTATCTTTATGTGTGGCGACTATTTCCAATAAATGTAAAGGTTGGAGAATATTGGCCTTGATTTTTGCTTTAGGCTTCCTTGCTCCGGTAATAAGATAAGATTGCATGCCAAAATGTTCGGTATATAGCTGGGTAACGAGGCTACTTTCCGAATAGTTTGTTGTTTTTAAAACTACAGCTCTAGTTTTGTTCAGCATTCCCTTCTTTATCTTTTTTATGTCCTTCCCCGCGCATCTCAATAAGGGCATCTCGGTCTACCTTACGAATCATGCGATAGATTAAAGTCAGGAAGCCGACACTAAATACAATGACTCCAATCAGCATAGCGAGCTTATACCAGTTGGAACGTTGTTCCATGAGATAATATCCCCCTATCACCAGTACGACGCCGATGATTATTTCCCTTATACCCTTGCGAAGATATTTGTTCATAAATGTGAATTGTTGAAAACTATTTTTCTTTACAGAGCAAATATAATACAATAAAATCCTTTATTTTTGTCGATACCCATCCTATGTAGAACTATTTTTAAAAATAATTCCAATCATCTTGTTGCTTATCTAAAAAAAAATATAGATATTTGCAAACTCTTTGCAGAGAGTGCAAAGTATTAACATATTGTAATAAAGACAACAAAAAAATAATATCATGTCAAGAATTTGTGATTTAACAGGCAAAGCGGCGTTAACAGGGAATAACGTTTCTCACTCAAACGTTAAAACTAAACGTAAATTCTATCCAAATTTACAAACTAAACGTTTTTACATTCCAGAAGAAGATCGTTGGATTACGTTGAAAGTATCTACTTCTGCTATCAAGACTATCAACAAGAACGGGATTACAGCAGCGATCAATAAATTTATCGTTAAAGGCTCAATCTAATTGATTGTCGCGCCTGTTACATTAAGATTATTCATGAAATTTCAATCCTAATAGGATTCAAAATAAAGTAAAACAATGGCTAAAAAAGGAAATAGAGTACAAGTTATCTTAGAATGTACTGAACACAAAGAAAGTGGTCTTCCGGGAATGTCTCGTTACATCACTACTAAAAACAAAAAGAACACAACTGAGCGTTTAGAGTTGAAAAAATTCAACCCAGTATTGAGAAAAGTTACTGTTCATAAAGAAATTAAGTAAGTCACATATCTTGGCACTTGAAAGAGATGCTAAGTAAAATATTAATATACCATGGCAAAGAAAGCAGTTGCATCGTTACAAAAAGGTGGCGGTAAAGAATTTACAAAGGTTATTATTACTACTAAATCTGCAAAAACTGGCGCGTATACTTTCAAAGAAGGTATGGTTCACAACGATAAAGTGAAAGACGTAGTTGCAGCAGCTCAAAAATAACGAGTAGTATTTTCCTTTTTTAAAGTTTTTCTTTAAAAAGAATTCGATAAAAATAGCCGTTTTGGTATCCTACCGAAAGGGCTTTTTTTGTTGAGGACATTTGTTTATATTTGGACATCAATTTTCACTACACATTCCATGGGATTATTTGATTTTTTTAAGAAAAAACCACAAACACAAGAAGAAGAACAGGCCTTAGATAAGGGTTTGGAAAAAACAAAAGAAGGCTTTCTATCCAAGATTACAAAAGCTGTAGTTGGTAAGTCAACTGTGGATGACGATGTATTGGATAATCTGGAAGAAGTTTTGGTTACTTCTGATGTGGGGGTTACGACGACTTTAAAAATCATTGATCGCATACAAGCCCGTGTTGCCCGAGATAAGTACGTTTCCACTTCGGAGCTAAATAATCTCTTGAAGGAGGAAATTCAAACGTTACTGGCAGAAAACAATAGCGCTGATTTCGAACATTTCAATTATGGTGAGCATAAGCCCTATGTTATTATGGTTGTGGGTGTTAATGGGGTTGGTAAAACAACAACTATTGGCAAACTGGCTCATCAGCTGAAGCAAGCTGGCAGCAAAGTTGTATTGGGTGCTGCGGATACCTTTCGTGCTGCAGCCGTTGATCAACTTAAATTATGGGGCGAGCGTGTTGGCGTTCGTGTTGTCGCTCAAGCCATGGGTTCAGACCCCGCTTCAGTGGCTTATGATACCGTAAAATCCGCTGTCGCTAATGGTGAAGATGTCTGTATCATAGATACGGCAGGGCGGTTGCACAATAAGGTTGGCTTAATGAATGAGCTGACTAAGATCAAAAATGTTATGCAAAAGGTTGTTCCGGGGGCTCCACATGAAATCTTATTGGTTTTGGATGCGTCGACAGGACAAAATGCCATTGAGCAGTGTACACAATTTACGCAGGCAACAGATGTGAATGCCTTAGCATTAACGAAGCTCGATGGAACAGCTAAGGGTGGTGTAGTTATCGGTATATCCGATCAATTTAAGATCCCCGTGAAATATATTGGTGTAGGAGAGAAAATTGGTGATCTTCAGTTGTTTAACAAAAAGGAATTTGTAGACTCCCTTTTTAAATAGAGTCTGCCTTCTAATCATATGAAGACAAAATACGCGAAACCAGCGCCTTTGATCGATAAACCACGTGTCAACGTGGTGACTTTGGGCTGTTCGAAAAATATTCACGATAGTGAAGTTCTGATGGGCCAGTTGAAAGGCAATCAGATGGAAGTTGTTCATGAAGCATCCAATATACAGGCGAATGATATTGTCGTGATCAATACCTGCGGTTTTATTGATAATGCGAAACAGGAATCAATTGATGCCATCTTGCAATATTCAGATCTAAAAGAACAGGGAAAAATCAATAAAGTGATCGTTACTGGCTGTCTTTCAGAACGGTATAAACCAGAGTTGCAGTCTGAAATCCCCAATGTTGATGCTTTTTTCGGTACGAACGATTTGCCGGATCTATTGACGTCCATTGGTGCCGATTATCGGCACGAATTGCTCGGTGAGCGACTATTGACAACACCTTCTCATTTTTCTTATTTTAAAATTGCCGAGGGGTGTAATCGCCCATGTTCTTTCTGCGCAATTCCTTTAATGCGTGGTAAGCATGTTTCCAAATCCATTGAAGATCTTGTGAAAGAAGCTAAATTCCTTGCTTCGAACGGTACCAAAGAATTGATTTTAATAGCGCAGGATCTAACTTATTATGGCCTCGACATCTATGGAAAGCGTAATCTTTCTGATCTCATGCGTCATTTATCTGATGTCGATGGTATCGAATGGATCCGACTGCAGTATGCCTATCCTTCGGGGTTTCCAATGGATATTTTGGACGCCATGAATGAACGTTCAAATATCTGTAATTACTTAGATATGCCACTGCAACATATATCTGATCCGATGTTGAAGTCTATGCGCAGAGGTACAACAAAACAGAAGCAGATTGATCTTGTCCATGCAATACGTGACAAAGTTCCGGATATCGCCTTGCGTACAACATTAATTTGTGGTTATCCAGGTGAAACTGAACAGGACTTTCAGGAGATGTTAGACTGGGTTGAAGAGACTCGTTTTGACAGGTTAGGTTGTTTTACTTATTCTCACGAAGAAAAAACACACGCACATACTTTGGAGGATAATGTACCTCAGGAAGTAAAAGAGGAGCGTGTCGAAGCGATTATGGAGTTGCAGCAAGGGATTTCGTATGATATCAATCAGTCTAAGGTTGGTCATACCTATAAAGTGCTGGTTGATCGTATAGATGGTGATTACTTTATTGGCCGCACAGAATACGACTCCCCAGAGGTTGACAATGAGGTCTTGATTCCTGCTGCAGATTCTTATGCACGTATTGGTGATTTTGTTCAGGTAAAAATTGACCGTGCCGAAGATTTCGATCTATATGGGCAGATTGTAAGGAAATAGTTTTATTAGCTTATATTTGATATTAAAACAAATGGGTCTCCTTTGAATAAAAGGGAGACCCATTTGTTTTTCACGGCAATTGTCAGTAAAATGATATAATTTAAAAGCAGCACAGGCTTTTTGTGAAAATTCAGTATTTTGTCGGGGCAAACTCGATACATTTGTACGCATACAATCCCGATTTAAAACGCTATATAGCTGTTTAAAATCAGGGTCATGACAGCCTGTTGGCACTATTGGGACGATAAAGAGAACCTGCTATTTCAGGTTACTTTAGGAGATTTTCTTTATCGATTGACAATAACAAAAGATTAACACAATTTGCAGATGAAGGCAACTTATATTGAATATAGTGAAACAAATAGTTTCTCCAAGACTTTATTGGCTTATTTAGCACATGATGAAACATTAAAACCTTTTGTTGGAAATTGGCCTACCTGGGCTGGTTTTGAAAAGCAACTGGACGAAAAGAGGCCATTTGAATACAGGAAGATTCTCGTTGAACGCCTTCAAAAGCAATATGGCGAGCTATTAGAGAATTCTCCTAATGTGGCTGCCAATATAGAACTGTTGCTCGACCAGAATTCCTATACGATCACTACGGGGCATCAGCTCAATATTTTTACTGGACCCTTGTATTTCATTTTTAAAATCATGACAGCGATACGTTTGTCAGAAGATTTGAAGGAGAAACATCCCGATAAAAATTTTATTCCAGTCTATTGGATGGCGACTGAAGATCATGATTTTGAAGAAATCAATCATACCAAAGTCTTTGGGAAGAAAATCAGTTGGGATACCCCGGCTGTTTCTGCTACCGGAAGAATGGATACAACGACGATTGTTGACGCCGTGAAGCAGTATACAAATATTTTAGGGCTTTCAGAAAACTCTACTCGGCTTACACGCATTGTGGAAGAAGCCTACCTAAACCACAATCGTTTAGCAGATGCAACCCGATATATGGTCAATGAGCTGTTTAAGTCATACGGTCTTTTGATTATTGATGCGGATGATCGGGAATTGAAGGAACTGTTTAAGCCGATTATTAAGGAAGATATCTTCTCTGAAAATAGCTTTAAGGCAATAACTTCTCGATCGGAGGAGTTGGAGTCACAAGGTTTTTCTACTCAAGTACATGCACGTGAAATTAATTTCTTTTATTTAACGGATGAATTTAGAGAACGCCTAGTGCTAACTGCTGACGGTCGATACGAAGTATTGCATCAGAATATTTATTTTACAAAGGCGGAGCTGGAGCAGGAAATCGAGCATTATCCCGAGCGTTTCAGTCCCAATGTGGTTATGCGGCCGATGTATCAAGAAATTATACTTCCTAATCTTGCTTACATTGGCGGTGGGGCCGAAATGGTCTATTGGATGCAATTAAAGTCTAACTTTGACCAATATCAGATCGATTTTCCAATTTTGATACCACGCAATTCTGCGATGATAACAGACGATAAAATAGCGGCTAAATTATTTCGCGTTGATCTTACGTTTAAGAGTATCTTTCGTTCAGCAGATGTGCTGAAGAAGGAATATGTACGGCGCCATACCAAAGAACGTCTGAATCTCAATGACGAATGGATGGAGCTGAATGCCATTTTTGGTAAGATAAAGTTGCGAACCCATAAAATTGATCCAAGTTTAGGACCGAGTACAGAGGCGGTAAAAGCACGGTTAAAAAAAGCGATCAATAATTTAGAAAAAAAACTGTTGAAAGCCGAGAAACGAAATCACCAACATGCTTTAACCGACATCGATCATGTTAAGGAAAAACTCTTTCCGGGCGGAGGACTGCAGGAAAGATCTGAGAATTTCGCTTTACTTTACATTAAACATGGTGATAACCTCTTTAAGGATCTTTACAAATATTTTAATCCTTTGGATTTTAAGTTTACGATTTTGTATTAGGAAGTCAGCTTCGGCTGACTTTTTTCTGAAGTGTTTTTATGTTATTGGCGACAAAGAACCTTCCATTTAATTTCTGTTGGTATTTGCGTGATAAGGAAGGTTTTACTGCACGTTCCGATAGCACTTTATTTGTTGGAAAACTGATTGCATTCTAGGTATACATCCTTTAAAATGTTTTGTTTATAATTTCATAATATTTCGTTTAGTTTCTGTTAATAGTTTCAGTTTAGTTTTGCTTTCATTATAAAAATCAACAACTAAATGAAAGAATTTCTACTCACAACTTGTGCTGTTGCGCTTGGGACCGGTCTTTATGCCCAAACGACGCAAGCAGGGTTTTCCGGAAAGATCACAGACGAGCACAACAAAGGGGTTCATGGTGCTTCAATTGAAGTGCGTAATGAATCAACAGGCTTTACAACGAAGACATCCACCAATGCAAATGGCGATTTCAACTTTAAGGAATTACCTTTAGGTGGTCCATATACAATTAAAGTCACTTATATAGGATATGGGGAACAGGTTCGTTCGGGATTTAATTTAAATCAAGGCGATATTGTCCGCCTGATCATTCCTATCCAAAATACGTCAAATGTATTAGAAACGGTTGAATTAACAGGAATAAGTACGCTAAAGAATAAAATCGAGAACCTAGGTGCTGCTACCGCGGTTACAGCAAAAGATATAGCGAAATTGCCTGTCAACGGTCGCAATTTTACTTCGTTGATGGATCTATCTCCTTTAAGCAAGGGAGATAATATAGGAGGCCAGCTGGGGTCATCTACCAATTTTACCATTGATGGTATGAATGCCAAAAATCCGACTTCTGCAGGTTCGACAACCAGCCGTAGTGGCGCTCCTTTCTCCATTTCAATAGAAGCCGTTCGTGAATTTAAAGTGGTTACCAATCAGTATGATGTGACTTATGGAAGAGCTGGAGGGGGAACAGTGAGTGCGGTGACTAAACAGGGGACAAATCAAACGCACGGAAGTGCATGGCTTTATTCGAGGGCGGATTGGTTATCCAGTCCATACGATATTAGAGGGAATAAACGGAGTAATGATTTTTCAACGTATCAATATGGGTTTACATTAGGCGGTCCGATCATTAAAGACAAATTGCATTATTTTGTAGCTTGGGATCATCAGCGCGATGCCCGCCCCTTGATTATTGCCGATATCAATTCTGAAGCCGATGAGAAGAGATTTAATGTGACAAACTCGACCTTGGATGAGTTTGTCTCTATGGGACGTAAAAAATACGGATTGGGGAATGAGCGTCAATACGGCGCATTTGATAAGAAGCGAGGGTCTGATGCGATTTTTGGACGAATTGACTGGCAGATCAATGAAAATAACCTATTGACGGTCCGAAATAACTTCACAAGTGACAACAATAAGTTGGGCTTGCAGGATAATAAACCAATAACCTTGTATGAGTCTTATGGGAATGACAAAAACATTGATAATAGTCTATTGGCAACTTTGCGTACGACCATTTCCCCTAAGGTAACTAATGAATTGAAAGTACAGCATCTCTATACCTATCAGAAAAGTAGTCCGGGAGATCTTTTACCAAGTCAAAATATTCCCCGTGCAATTGTAGAAGATGCAGTCTCAAAAATAGCTGGAGAAGATAAAAAGACCACACTGCAATTGGGTGGACATCGTTTTGCGCAGGAATCATTTAAAAACAATGTATTTCAGCTCGTTGATAATATTTATTATAGTACCGACAATATCAATTATACCTTCGGTGTCGATTTGATGTATACCCATGCAAACTCCATTTATGGAAGTGAGGTTAATGGTCGCTTTCACTTTAGACCGAGTGATGGAAAGACGGCCATGCAAAACTTTGACGACATGAAGCCATATGCTTACTATCGTGAGGTTCCTTTGGTAAGTGACCCAGCTGTGGCCGGTAAGATATTTAATGCCGGTGTATATGGGCAATTACAAACGAAGTTGGCGCAGGGATTGGATCTAGTTGCTGGCCTAAGGTTGGATTACGGACATTATCCGACTTCTCCACTAAACGAAGAATTGCTGAAAGAAGTGGGTATTCGTACAGATCATAAGTTAAAATCCTTTGTGGTACAGCCTCGTTTCCAGATGACTTGGGATGTGAATGAAGAGCGAAAGGACTTTTTCCGGGTAGGAGCAGGTGTCTTCGCGTCTGATATTAACAATTATATGACCATCAACAATTTGACTTTCGATGGGAAGCATTTTGCGACGGTGGATGTTCGTGGAAGTGATGTGCCCGCACCTGATTTTGTGGGGTATAGAAAAGATCCGTCAAAAACACCAACCTTAGCACAATTTCAGGTGCCTACGATCAATACCTATGGACCTGATGCTAAAATTCCAGTAGTATACAAGGCCAATGTATCTTATACACATTTCTTTACTGAAAAGTTGAAAGCGAGTCTTTCAGGATATATGAATTTAGGGCGTAACAACTACATGTATGTGGATCGTAACATGGTTCAGGATCCGTTTTTCAGATTGACGAATGAAGATAATCGTGGTGTGTTTGTTCCCGCAGCATCGATTGTTGACGGAGCACCGGATTGGAAAAAAGGACGGATTTCCAATAAATTCGGACGTGTACTGGAATTAAACTCTGAAGGAAAAGTGAATCAGTTTGCGGTTGTATTGGATGCAAGTTATCAATATTTCAAAGATGGATCTATATCCGTGAGCTATACCTGGAATGATGCCAAAGACAATACTTCTTTCAACGGAAACGTGGCGAATACAGCGACCTTATCGTTGGCTGTGAAAGACGATCCGCGCGATCTGAGCAAGATGAGTTATTCGAATAATCAGTTCCGGAACAAGATTGTAATCTATGGTACCTTGCCAACATTCTATGGCGTTAGTGTGGGGGTACGTTACTCAGGTATTGGTGGTACACGATATAGTTTATTGGCCGGAGGAAATATCAATGGAGACTTTGTGGCGGGAGACAATGATCTGGCCTTTCTCTTTGATCCCAACAGTCCCAATACGTCAAAACAGTTGATTACAGGGCTGAATAATTTGTTGAATAATCCAGAAGCGAGTCAAAGCCTTAAAGATTATATCAAAAAATATGAAGGAAAAATAGCCGAACGTAATGGTGGCGTAAATGGTTTTTACGGTTTAATTGACCTGAGAATTGCGAAAAAATTCAGTTTATATAAAAACCACGCATTGGAGATATCGGGCGATCTTTTCAACGTTGCCAATTTATTCAAAAAGACTTGGGGCGTCAATGAGTCTTTGGGTAATCAAAATCTATATGCTTTGGGCGGAAAGGACGCCGCCGGAGAGAAATTGATTCCTTTTGACGTTACGAAGCAACAGTTTAATTATAATGTAAACAACTCTGGTATCGTATCACCTTCGGGTAACCCGTATCAATTCCAATTGGGATTAAGGTATTCGTTCTAAAAGAATGAAAAATAGGGAACACTATGTTTTAAAAATAAAACGCACCTAGGGGCCGCTGATTGCTCCTAAGGGGCGTTTTATTTGTTTATTAAATAATCCTGATCAGGCAACAAGGGATTACTTAAAACGATTTGCCTTGGTGCATCATTATGCTCGAGGGCTAGCTCAGGACTTTTTCTTTTGGAAGAAAAACTTCGGCCATCATGTGGCGTACACTTCCGCCACCACATGTTTCGATCACGTGGAGATCCTGGTGAATAATTTTACCATGCTTCTCTAACTGCGCGGTTTGGTACAACGTCAGTGAGGATAATGCCTGATTGCTCAGGACAATAAAGCGATTCCCATATTTATTTCTCACCTGGAGGCAGTTTGCCGCAAAAGATTCAAGCTGGTTTTCATTGATCTCGATAATCTCCTTGCCTGTGTCTTTTAAACTCTTCAAGAGGGTGTTTAGTTCAGACGGATCGTCAATTGCCTGTGGACATAAGATGGCAAAATCTTCACCTACCGCGAGCACTACATTGGTGTGATAGATCGGTCTGCGCTGTCCATTGACCGTTTGAAAAGCATGGAATACAACCGGTGTATAGTTTTCGGTCCGGCAATATTCATCGAGCATATCGCGATCTGCCCTTTCTGACAAAGCGCAGTAGGCTACACGGTTGGCTCGGTCGAGGACAAGTGCGCCGGTACCTTCCAAATATTGTTTATTGTTTTCGGCATCACTCAAGTCTTTGGTCAGTTTTACATAATAACCGTTCTGTTTCAATGGACCTTCGAAATCCAATAAATGTTCTTTTCGGCGATTTGGAGCGAACATGGGATAGAAGATTATTTTTCCATCCTGATGAAAGGATACAATATTGTTGGGAAAGATACTGTCGGGACTTTCTGATTTTTCGTCGTCCTGAATGACTGTCACTAATATGCCGTGTGACTTCAACTCATTTACTAGCGCATCAAACTCTCCTTGGGCTTCTTTATTGACCTCTTCGATGCTGAGATTTTCAATATCCCTTTGGAAGAAATTGTTGACTGTAGTCTGTTCATTTTTGCGGAAGACAGAGGGCCTTACCAAAAGGACGCTGTCTGTTACCTGTTTTCTCATGATTTATAATCGTTACTTCGCTGTTTATAATTGTTAAATAGAAATGATATTCATTTTTTTTTGATTATTTATCATTTGTCAAAAGAGGGGCTTCCCTCGCTGGATAATGGTTTCTTTGTTAAGATTTCTTGGCAAAAATTACCTATCGTTATTTCCAAGCCACTTTACAATTGGTACATATACTAATTTATTGAAAATTCATTGGCATTGCAAAAAAGAATAGGAATGTAGAGGAAAAAATTCATGGAGATTGCAGCAGATAATAGCACTTTTTTTAAAATTGTAGCAAGTGATCGGGCGGTTGTTTGTTATATTTATAATGATCAATCTTTATTGTTGTGTTTATTCTAAAAATAACGTATTAAACACAATCGATTGCATTTTAATAGTCGAGTAAAACTGACTTTTTATCCACTTTTTTGCTTCGTTTTCAGTCATTTATTTTGCTATCTTTGCTCATCCAAAAAACGACTGTTTATAAGAGAGTTAATTGCCTAATTATTATGTCGCTAACTATCATCTATAAGCGTTAACTTTTTGCACACATGAGCAATATACACTTCCAAGAAAAATTCGAAAATCGCCACAATGGCCCAAGTCCAGTTGAAGCGAATGAAATGTTGGCCAAATTAGGCGTTTCGTCAATTGACCAACTTATTGACCAAACGGTCCCTTCTCAAATTCGTGCTCCAAAACCTTTAAATCTTCCTAAAGCATTGTCTGAGGTCGCCTATTTAAAGCGTATTGCGGAAATCGCTGAGAAAAATAAAGTTTTTAAATCTTTTATTGGTCAAGGTTATTACGATGTAATCCTTCCGGGCGTAATTCAACGAAATGTATTTGAAAACCCGGGATGGTATACGCAGTATACTCCTTATCAGGCGGAGATTGCACAAGGTAGGTTGCAAGCATTGTTGAATTTCCAGACTGTAATTTGTGATTTCACTGGTTTAGAAATAGCAAACGCATCTTTGTTAGATGAAGCAACAGCTGCAGCTGAAGCTATGTTTATGCTGTATTCAGCCCGGAAAAATAAAGATGCAAATGTATTCTTGGTTTCTGATAATGCCTACACGCAGACGGTCGATGTATTGAAGACCCGTGCGTTGTCTTTTGGTATCGAGCTGAAAATTGCGGCTATTGCTGAATCAGAATTGACAGATGATGTATTTGCCGTATTTGTTCAATATCCTGCAGCTGACGGTTCCATTGTTGATTATAAGTCGTTTACAGCATCAGCTCACAGTAAAGACATTACCGTGTGTGCGGCGGCTGATTTGATGAGTTTAGCCTTATTGACGCCTCCGGGAGAATGGGGAGCAGATGTTGTTGTTGGTAATTCGCAGCGCTTTGGTGTGCCGATGGGATTTGGTGGTCCTCACGCAGCCTATTTTGCAACACGCGACAGCTTTAAACGTAACATCCCTGGTCGTATTATCGGTGTTACTTCCGATTCGAATGGCAAATATGCGTTGCGTATGGCTTTACAGACGCGTGAACAGCACATTCGCCGCGATAAAGCATCGTCAAATATTTGTACTGCACAAGCCCTTTTGGCCATTATGGCTTCTTTTTATGCCGTGTATCATGGACCTCAAGGAATTAAAAATATAGCATCACGCATCAATGCGTTGGCCAATCTGTTGGATCAAGCGTTACAATCATTGGGCTATAGCCAAATGAATACAGCTTATTTTGATACATTACGGGTAGACTTAGGTGCTCATGCAGGTGCACTGAAGTCAGAAGCGTTAAACAATGAATTGAACTTTTATTATAATGGTCCAGAAGTTTCAATTGCTATCGACGAAACAACGACTTATGAAGATATTAAAACGATCGTCAAAGTATTTGCTAAAATTCAAGGTAAAACATTGAATGATGTCGATTTCGATACATTGGAAGAAAACTTAGGTTCTTCAATCCCTGCCGATCTAGTACGTACTTCCGCCTACTTAACCCATCCAAACTTTAATAGCTATCACTCTGAACACGAGATGTTACGGTACATCAAATCGTTGGAAGCAAAAGATTTATCACTTTGTCATTCGATGATTCCTTTGGGTTCATGTACCATGAAATTAAATGCTACAGCGGAAATGGTACCCGTTACTTGGGCTAGATTCGGTGGTTTGCACCCATTTGCTCCAGCAGATCAAACTTCTGGATATATGCAAATGATTGGCGAATTGAATGATTGGTTAGCTGAGATTACAGGTTTTGCGAAGATGAGTTTCCAACCAAACTCAGGAGCGCAAGGGGAGTATGCAGGTTTGATGGTTATTCGCGCTTACCATGAGAGCCGCGGTGATCACGGACGTAATATCTGTTTGATCCCTGCTTCAGCGCACGGAACGAACCCTGCGTCTGCTTCTATGGCAGGCTTGAAAGTGGTTGTCGTAAAATGTGATGAATTTGGAAATATTGATATATCAGATTTAAGAGCGAAAGCAACTGAACACGCTGCAAACTTGAATTCACTGATGGTAACTTACCCATCTACACACGGTGTATTTGAAGAGTCTATTATTGAAGTCTGTGAAATTGTGCATGCCAATGGTGGACAGGTTTATATGGATGGAGCCAACATGAATGCACAGGTTGGATTGACAAGCCCAGGTCATATTGGGGCCGATGTTTGTCACTTAAACCTCCATAAAACATTCTGTATCCCTCACGGAGGTGGCGGCCCAGGTATGGGACCTATTGGTGTTGCAAAACATCTGGTTCCTTTCTTGCCTAACCACGAAGTGGTTTCTACTTCCGGTGAAGAAGGTATCTCTGCTGTTTCGGCAGCCCCATTTGGTTCGGCTTCGATCTTACTTATTTCGCATGCTTACATCTCCATGATGGGGGGCGAAGGTCTCACAAATGCAACTAGAACCGCGATATTAAACGCTAACTATATCAAAGCACGTTTGGAAAACGCCTATCCAGTACTTTATTCGGGTAAAAATGGACGTTGCGCACACGAAATGATCTTAGATTGTCGTGGGTTTAAAAACTTTGGTATTGAGGTTGCAGATATTGCAAAACGTTTGATGGACTATGGTTTCCACGCACCGACCGTTTCTTTCCCTGTTGCGGGAACATTGATGGTTGAACCTACCGAGTCAGAGTCTAAAGCTGAATTGGATCGTTTCTGTGACGCCTTAGTTGCTATTCGTGAAGAGATCGCTGCGGTTGAAACCGGGGCGGTAGACCGAGCGAATAATGTACTGAAACATGCACCACATACCGCTTCGGTTGTAACGGCAGATGAGTGGGATAGACCTTACAGTCGTCAAACAGCTGCATATCCGTTGGAGTATGTAAGAGAACGTAAATTCTGGCCTTCAGTGGGACGTGTAAACGATTCTCAAGGTGACCGTACATTGATCTGTTCGTGTCCCTCCATTGAAGAGTACGCCGAAGCATAATTTCGGATACTATATGAAAAAGGGCAGTCCAAAATTTTGTTGGACTGCCTTTTTTTATGCCATTTGATATGTAAGCTCAAATAACAGCCTTAACTTTTTACAACAAGCAACCATTTTTGTTCCTCAGGAGGAGAAGAAGGAGAAGAAGAAGGAGGAGAAGAAGGAGAAGAAGAAGGAGGAGAAGAAGGAGAAGAAGGAGAAGGAGAAGGAGAAGGAGAAGGAGAAGGAGAAGGAGAATAAAATAAGATGTTGTGCGTCTGCAGCGCAACTGGATAAGGGGAATAAATTTGGTTTTGTTGGCAAATTTGTCTTAGTTTGTGCTGAAACATTTCAATATGAACATACTAAAGTTATCCCTCAATTTTTGTGTCGCGGCAGTATTCTTGACTTCCTGTGCAGGAGGAAAATACGCGAAGACTGAAAAGGTATATAAGAAGCAGGCAAAGGAGTTTTCAAAGCTGTACAAACAATCGCCTGTAACCGGTCAATTGGAGAAGGTGAATGTCAAAGATCAACAATGGATTGCATCGATTAATTTTGGTATCCGTAAACCCAATTTTGTCGTTATTCATCATACAGCTCAGGATTCATTAGGGCAGACCGTCCGCACATTTCATTCCGCGAAAGCAGGCGTAAGTTCCCATTATGTGGTCGGTAGAGATGGAAAAGTAGTGCAGATGGTCAATGATCTCTTTCGTGCGCATCATGCTGGATTAGGAAAATGGGGCAACGATACAGATCTTAATTCTTCTTCTATTGGCATTGAGCTGGACAATAATGGGACCACTGATCCTTGGACTGACGCACAGATAAATGCCTTGACGCAGTTGTTGACTTATTTAAAGACGACCTACAGAATTCCGCAGGCCAATTTCATAGGACATATGGATCTGGCACCAACTCGGAAAAACGATCCATCGCGTTTCCCATGGAAAAAGTTGGCCGATCAAGGCTTCGGTTTTTGGTATGAAGACTATTTAGAGACGCCACCAGCAGACTTTAATCCAAAAATGGCATTACGTATCATCGGATACGATGTGAGCAATGTCGATGCAGCAATTAAAGCATTTAAGATTCACTATGTCCAGCAGGATGTAAATACGGCGTTTTTGGGTGATAATGATCTTAAAATCCTTTATTCCATCTATAAAAAATTCTTATAGTCAGTGCCTAAGCATTTTTCTGACTTTTAGCTCGGAGAGCAGCCATTTGTATAAAATCGGACCGAATGATGTTGCTATTATCCACTTTGTCCGTTGTTGTCCTCCAATGATACATTTATTAGCGTCATGAAGGTTCAAAATAAAATAGCCCAATTTATTCAATTGGGCTATTTTATAACTTGTAATTAGTAGAACTCTTATTATACGGTTTTTACAAATTTCTCATCGTAATTTTCAATATCAATGATGTATCCATTTTTAATTAAAAATTCAAAAAGCGGTTTCGCTTCTTCAGAAACTGGCATATTATGCGTGGTAATAATCTTATTTTCTTTTTTAAGGAGGTAAGGATAGGCGTAGAGTTTCACATTTTTATTGAACATTCCCGAAATATAGGAAAGAAGCTCATTGGTGTATAGTTCTTTATTATAATTATCGGAATTGAAAATATTCTTTAAATTGTAAACGTTTGTTGCAATACCGATATTTTTGGGTTTAAAGTTACTTATAAACTCTGCCAAGTGATTGTTTCTTCTAAAGTTGCTGACGATAATATTGTTTCCTGTAGCACATAATTCATCCGCCCTAGAAGCAAATTCTTGCAGATCTTCATCAGTAATTTCATGTGTATCTTCCAAAACATTTCCCATCAGTACCTCAATTAATACAATAGTATCGGTGTCTGTTGCGCCGGTATTTTTTTTGAACTGTTCAACGGCAAGATTGAATAGATCAAAGTTTGGAAGTGATTTTTGACGGTATTTGGTACGGAGTAAAATAATGTTCTTTTTGTACAGGTAATCTTTGATTTGTACTGCTTTGCCATCTGGTTGAAATATTGCAGCTTTGGCAAACCCTTTTGCAATCAGATATAAATTGATGAGACGTTGGTTGACATTTTCAAAGAGTGGGCCGTTGAGTTTAACCAGGTCAATTTCTACAGATCCAACAGAAAGATTGTCAACTAATGATTCAATCATCGTCTGCACATTCTCTGCGTAATAATAAGCAGCAAATAATAGATTGACACCAATAATGCCTAAAACTTTTTGTTGCAATTGGTTGTCGCTGTCTAGCAGTCTGACATGGACAATGATATCATTCGTAGGACCTCCAACTTCATGTTGGAAGCGAAGTCCGATCCAACCGTGAGGTTCATTTGTCTTCGTGAAATTGAGTGTTGTTACGGTATCTGCAAAGGCAAAGAACTTTTTGTTACAGTATTTATCGCCATGAAGCCTTTGTGTAAGAAGATTGAACTCATGGGAGAGCATTTTTTTTACACGCGTTCTGCTGACATATCGGCCATCCGCTTCCTCACCATAAATTGCGTCACTAAATGCCATATCGTAAGCTGACATTGTCTTAGCAATTGTGCCTGAAGCGGCGCCTGCGTTGAAAAAGTTGCGTGCGACTTCCTGTCCAGCACCGATCTCTGCGAAAGTACCATAAATCTCTGGGTTTAGATTTATTTTCAAGGCTTTTCGCTTAGTTTCAAAAATTTCTCTTGCCATGATGCAAAGGTACAAAAATCAAAAGGCTAGTGAAAATTAAAGTATGAACGAAAAAAACAGAATAAAATTAGGCTTGTTTTATAACAAGCCTAATTTATTGAAAGCGTAGAATAAAGCACTAGCGTGTAATGCTTGACTGAATTTATTGTCCAGCAGCATTTCTTTTGCTTCTTCAAGCGGGATAAGGTAAACATCGATTTCTTCGTGTTCATCCAATGCCTGTTCCTGAACTTTTTTACCTCCTGTCATCAGATAGGTATAGGTAATATTGCCACTCGTTGCGGGGTTGGCATAAAGCGTGGCGATCTCTTCAATCTGGTCAAATGCATAGCCTGTTTCTTCAAGCATCTCACGCACAGCTGCATTCCTGGGGTCTTCTTCCGGCTCTGTAGTGCCCGCTGGAATCTCCAACGAAATGATGCCTGCTCCGTGTCGGTACTGTTTAATGACCAAGAGCTCATTCTCCTCAGTAATTCCGACCATGTTTACCCAATCGGGGTATTCCAGTACATAATAATGGTCGTTGATTCTTCCATCAGGGAGCTCACATGCATCTCTTCGCAACGTCGCCCAAGGTTCTTTACAGATATATTCAGAAGATAATAGCTTCCACTTTTCCATTAGTTTACAATATCTTTCATCATACGGTCGACCTTCTCTTCTAAAGCTTTTTGTACATCGGCATAGTCTGCGGTGTCCTTTAAGCTTTCTTTTACAGAACAATAAAATTTGATTTTAGGCTCAGTCCCCGATGGGCGTGCCGAAATGACATCACCCGCGACTGTTATGAACTGCAGCACATCCGATTTAGGCAATGAGATCGCCGTTTTCTCGCCGGTACGCATATCAGTGGTTTGGGAAAGTTGATAATCACGGATCTCCTTGACCTGAACACCTCCAAGGCTAGTCGGTAAATTAGCGCGCAGCCCCGACATCATAGCCTGAATTTCCTCGGCTCCAGCTTTTCCTTTTTTTGTCAAAGAAATCAGTTTTTCCTGGTAGCAGCCAAATTCTTTGTAGATATCCATGAGCACCTCATAGACTGTTTTGCCTTTTGATTTGAAATAGGCGGTCATCTCGGCCAGAAAAGCACAGGCATTTGGTGCATCCTTGTCTCTCACAAGATCACCGACAAGGTAACCATAGCTTTCTTCCCCGCCGGCCAGATAGTGTGCTGAATCGCCTAATTTGGTCATCAGTTCGCCAATATATTTAAAACCAGTGAGCGTTTCATAACAGGGCACGCCAAAATGTTCTGCAATGTCTGCCTCCAGATTTGTTGTTACAATCGTTTTGACGATATATGGATTAGATCCCAGCTGCTTAAGATCACTTTTAGCACTAAGGACGTAGTAGATCAATAAACTACCGATCTGATTACCATTGAGCAGCTGAAACTGTCCCTTGTTATTTTTTACGGCAATTCCTACACGGTCAGCATCCGGGTCTGTTGCCAATACAAGATCAGCATCAATTTCTTCCCCTTTTTTCTTGGCTAAGGCCATGGCATCTTCCTCTTCGGGATTCGGATAAATTACCGTTGGAAAGTTGCCATCAGGAGTAGCCTGCTCAGAAACAACGGACACATTTTCAAAGCCCCAGGCTGCTAGCATTTTAGGAACAATGGTAATGCCGGTGCCGTGTATCGGAGAGAAAACAATTTTTAAGTCTTTTTGCGCTAATACAGCTTCAGGATGAATGCTTAGTTTTTTATTGGCGTCGATGTAGATCTGGTCGATTTCTTCCCCGACGGGAATGATATTTTGTGTATTTCCGTCAAATTTGATATCATCGACTGAACGGATTGCGTTTACTTCCTCGATTACATTTTTGTCGTGCGGGGCAGTCAGCTGGCAGCCGTCATTCCAGTAGGCCTTATAACCATTGTATTCCTTTGGATTGTGCGAAGCCGTTAGCATAACGCCGCTCTGACAGCCAAAATGACGGATGGCAAAGGACAACATGGGGGTTGGTCGTAAAGACGTGAACAGATGCACTTTGATGCCGTTGGCTGCAAACACGTTGGCAACGAGCTGCCCAAAAGCCTGTGAATTATTACGGCTGTCATAAGATACCGCTACCTTGATCTCCTGGTCTGGGAACTGTTTTTTAAGGTAGTTGGACAGGCCCTGCGTTGCTTTACCAATCGTGTACTTATTCATCCGATTGGAGCCTACGCCCATAATGCCCCTCAAGCCTCCGGTTCCAAACTCCAGATCTTTGTAAAAAGAATCGGTAAGTTCTGTCTCCTCATTACTATCGATTAAATCCTGAACTTCCTTTCGAGTTCTTTCATCATAACTGGGGGTTAACCAATCTTCGATTTTCTTTTGTATGTCTTTATCTAAATTTTTCATTATCGTTAAGTTTGGCTAAAATGTACAAAGTATTATGCATCGCAACCGGCATAGGCGCGGTCTATCACTGTAATAAACCATTTTTCTCCTTCTTTTGTCACATGAAAAACAAATGGTTCTTCGTGCTCATTAGAGGTCATTATGGCTCTATAACTTTTGGATTCTAAATTTCTTAGTCGCTGCATTTCAGTATTATTTATTTTGGCATCAAGAATTTCATTCATGAACTTTGCCGTTTGGGACAATTCATTAGGTCGAGATTTTCTATCATAATAGAATCCGAGTTTGTCCCACTTCATCGTACCACAATCAAAAATAGGTAGTTTTCCTGACTTCAATGGTCCCTTGTATATTAACTTTTCATAAGCATGGTATTCCGGTACGGGTTTAGAAAAATTGAAACTGTTTTGATGTACATAAGAGTCTAGTGCGCCTGGGCGATAGATAATGTAAATCCCCAGTTTGGGATGTATATACGAATTTATTGTTTTGCTATCTTGTTCTGAATAAGCCTTTGCAAGTTTCTCGAGCACTTCTTCCAATGTTTCTGAGTTCTGTTTCTTTACTTCTTTTTCAAGAGTATCGCGTTTTTGTATCGTATCCACAGGAACTGAATCCTGAATGATTTTTACAGCTTTATCTTCTTTTTTGTTATTTCTACAGGAGATAGTTGCTGCTGTGAGACAAATAAGAATAAAGAAAAAGACATTTCTCATGATGATTTTGTTTTAAATTACTTTTTTGAAGTCAAGTTTTCAATGATTGACTTTAAAATAGAGCGTGTTGACGGAAGCCACCACTGTTCGAGAATACGCTGGATTGTCTCTTCTCTATTCTCGCGCAATTTAAGGATTATTTCCTTTCGGAAGTTCAGTTTCGATGTTGTCCAGGTTTTTTGGTTGAACTGTGTGATCTGTTTTATTTTTTTTGTTGCTGTATTGAAGAGTATATTTGACGGAACAATATCGTCTACAAGGCCCTGATTTTTGGCTTCTACGGGAGAAAGCAATTTCCCTTCGAGCAAATTCTGATACGCAGTCCTTTTTCCGATCCAAAAAGCATATAGCTCAAATATACTTTCGGGGACGATGAGCCCGACAGGAATTTCATTGAGGCCAATTACAAAATTACCTTCGGCCATAATCCGGTAATCGCAGCAAAGGGCGAGTACGCACCCTCCAGCAGGGCTGTGGCCTGATATTGCAGCAACGAGCGGTTTTGGAAAGGCAGCTAAAAGTGATGTCGCTTCTAGGAATAAATTCCAGAACTCCCTAATTTGTTCTTCATCATATTGGAATAAAGTGATAAGATCGAGTCCTGCGCTGAAGAAGTTTTCCTTTCCAATCAATATGGTGCCATAGATAGCTTCATTCTGTTGGGATGCTTCCAATGTATCGATCAGTTCCTTCAATAGTTGCGTGTCGATGGCGTTAGATTTTCCTCTGTCGAGGAAAATACTTAAAATATGATCGTCTATTGTGGTTTTAATATGTTGCATATTCTTGTTTTAAATATAACGATTTGTTTGCGCTGCTATTGTGGTTTTACCTCTATCAAATATTCGAAGTGCGCGATTTTTCCATCCATGCTTATTCCTTCCACAATTATTTTATATTTCCCCGGTTCATCCGATGTGAAAAATTCAAACTGTGTTTTTCCGTCTTTGGAAGTAATCAGATTGGGTTCCCAGGCGATTGTCGTTCTTAGATCACGTCGTAGTTCATTTTTGTTTGTCACATCGTATTGAGGTTTGAAAAAAGTTCGGTTTACATGTAATCCCTTGGGTACAATTGTGACGATTCCTGTAGGGGTATACGATGAAGAAAGCGCATCACCCGATTTGCTTGTTATCACAATCACACCATTGCCGCCATACATGCCATATATGGCCGTATTGCCGATACTACGAAGCACTTCTATACTTGCAATATCTGCCACATTAATCATATTAATTTGATCAGCTTCAATATACATGCCATCAAGGACAATTTGCATCGGGTTCCCACCATTTAATCCCATGGACCTTGTACTATACGGAACACCATTTCGAAACATAACACCAACTAATCGTCCCGCAAGGCATTGTTCCAGTGTTGTACACGCGGAAAGATCTTCGGCGGATATGACTTGATCGGCGTTTCCCGGACCATTCAGGTTTCTGGAATTCTTGTCCGCTTTGGTTGTTCTTACCCTATTGACCTGAACCTCTTCCAATCGAATGCTTTTCTGGATAATGCCCGCTGCTTCCAATTCGCCAAGAAATTGTTGACTATTTTTTAGCTGTGTAAGCAGATTGGTATTGATGTCATTAATCAACAGGGGTTGATCTTTACTTTTATTTAGTGAAGGGTTAACCGGATCGTCGATGATAATATCCACTCTTTTTTTCTCCTTGGGACCATCGCCTGTTACAATAAACTTGACACTATCAGCAAAGAATAGCTCGTCAAAAGCAAACCGTCCATTTCCATCGGTCAGTGTATCTAAACTTAGCAACATGTTGCTTGTGGGTATAATGGTTACTTTAGCGTTAGGTACAACAGCCTTACGCGCCGTTTTCTTGACGGTTCCAGATACCGTAAGCCCTTTTTCTGGAAGAAACGATGCGGGCGGGGTATTTTCATAGCTTTTCCAATCCAATTTACGCCAGCCTTGGATCAACATAAGGTTGTCCAAATCGTTAATTTTGATATTGGTTAAATCCTCGAAGTAATAATTGGGGCGTTCGATAAAGCCGCGAAGATCAGCTTTCAGCAAAAGTTCAGAGACAATAGACGAATAATAGCGGTCTGTGGCAGAATCCACCTTACTCAGGTTGACAACCGAAGCCGAGAGTGCGGCAACTTTTGACGTGTCACGGTCGCCGTAGTGGACGTTGAGGTTTGCGATTACCTTATCACGGATTGTGAAGCTGGATTTATTGAGTGCTATTGAAACAGGCAGTAAAGTTGACTCGGTATTGTAATTAAAGACAAGTCTTTCTGCGAGGGGCGCCATTTGCGCGGTCAAAATGGTCAATTGTAATACACCGGAGGGAAGGTTTTTCTTCGGAATATTAAACAAGACCTCTGCTGCATTGAATTTTTGTTTGGCAGCATGGAAGACAAGACCATTGTATTGCGCGACTAAATAAATTTCTTGGCCATTGACTAAATCATCAGTCGCTGAGAACTGGGCAGCAATCTTATCCTTTAGTGCTGAATTTACCGTTAGCACATACCCCGAGTTCAATACAGCGGGCAATGAAGTGCTCGTTGAAGAGCCGTCTTCAAAAAATGCTGTTGCTATGTATTTTTTCCCTGTCTGCAACAGAAGGGGGGTACTTCCCATTCCTAATGAATTGGTTTCAAATTCGGCAATGGAAGTTTGATTTTCCTCCTTTACGGTTATTTTTGCCTTTTTTCCTAAGCCTGTAGGTGTGAGTGTTTTGAAGCCTGTTTTACATAAGATGTTATTGACAAAATCACCGCTTTCGGGAAAAATCTGTAGGCTATTTTGGCTGTTTGGGTCAGGGATAATAAAACTTTTTAACACACGTCTTTTGTCTAGAGAAAGAAATTGCAACGATAGCGTTCCTCCCTTAAAGTCATCTTTCAATTCCAGTGCTATTGTTCCATTTTCATTTGATTTTAATCGCCCAGATTTTTCTTTGTTATTATCCTGTTTTAGGGTATAACTAATGCTGTTATTGATTAGGGGGGCTCCTTGGATAGTTTTGAGATTGATCTGGAAGATATTTTCAGTTCCGTTTTTAATGAGGCTACTTTTCGTCATGACATTATCCGATCGGCCATTTGTGACAGGGATGACTCGCTCATAGAAATTAGCTGTCGAGTCATTTTGCATCCATCTGGTGAATGATCGAATTCGATAGGAGCCTTCTTCCAGTGTATCCGGCAAGTTGAGGTCTCCTATGCCGAGGCCGATTGTGACCGGGATTTTGATGCTTTTAATAATTTTATTTGTGGGTGAGATCAATTCCACATTGGCTATTTTACTGATATTGCTCAAATAGTTAAAAGGAGCTGTGGTGCAGTATAATTTGAACCAGATCGTTTCTCCTGCCGAATAGTCATTTTTATCCACATGTAGATAGATTTTTTCCTTCACGTGTTGTTCGTGGTAGGTTTCTAGCTTTTGTAGCGTTTGGTCGATCTGAGCCGGTGCCAATAAAGCGAATAACAGGAAATTTATTAAAAGCAGTAATTTAGGATACATATGACTAATGTTTTATGAAAATTAGAAAATATTTTTCCTTTAATCAATTTATAAATTAAATATTAGTCTTATTTAAAACCACTGATACCTTAAATTAGCATAAAAAAAATATCTTTGTGTTATGAATATCCTAATAATCGGTTCAGGAGGTCGTGAATCGGCCTTTGCCTATAAATTGTCGAAAAGTCCCCGTTTAGATCAATTGTTTATTGCTCCAGGCAATGCAGGAACGGGTGCGTATGGTCAGAATGTAAATATTAAGGTTACTGACTTTGCAGCTCTTGCTACCTTCGTTCTGGAAAATAATGTGCACATGGTGCTGGTAGGTCCGGAAGAGCCTTTGGTCAAAGGTATTCATGATTACTTCTTAAACCGGGAAGATTTAAAGCATATCCCCGTTATAGGGCCACAACAAGAGGGTGCTCAGTTGGAGGGCTCAAAAGATTTTTCAAAGCAGTTTATGGATCGCCATGGTGTACCTACAGCAGCTTCGAGGTCCTTTGATGCGACATCATTGGACGAGGGGCTGGCGTATCTTGAAACGCAAAAATTGCCTATTGTGCTGAAGGCGGATGGTTTGGCTGCTGGTAAAGGGGTACTGATTTGCGAGACCCTCGAGGATGCTAAGGCTGAGTTAAAGGCGATGATTGCAGAGTCTAAATTTGGGGAAGCGAGCCGGGTTGTGGTTGTTGAAGAATTTTTAAGCGGGATTGAATTGTCTGTTTTTGTTTTGACAGACGGCAATTCGTATAAAGTGCTTCCTTCTGCAAAAGATTATAAACGTATTGGGGAAGGCGATACAGGTCTAAACACGGGGGGCATGGGGTCGATATCTCCTGTTCCTTTTGCGGATGAGACTTTTTTGAATAAAGTGGAAGAGCGTATAATCAGACCAACAGTAGAGGGACTTAAAAAGGATGGTATCCCTTATAAAGGGTTTATCTTCATTGGGCTGATGAATGTGGAGGGGGAACCTTATGTGATCGAATATAATGTTCGTATGGGGGATCCGGAGACTGAATCCGTATTGCCACGTATTGAATCGGATCTTTTGGATTTACTGGAAGGTGTTGCACACGGTAATTTGGATCAACGTTCTTATACAGTATCGCCTCAAACTGCAGTAACAGTGATGTTGGTTGCCGGCGGTTACCCCGGAGATTATGAATCTGGAAAAGAGATAACCAATATTGAAAATGTCAAAGAGTCCATCGTATTTCAAGCAGGTACGAAGGAAGTAGAGGGCAAGATCGTTACAGCAGGTGGGCGTGTCATTGCCGTGACCACATTACAGGATACTTTGTTTGAAGCCCTTCAACAGGCTACAGCAGATGCGGGAAGAATTTATTTTGAAGGAAAATACTTCCGAAGAGATATCGGTTTTGATCTTATTTAAAAAATATTAAAATTATTTTTGGAATACTGATTTTAAGGTCTATATTTGCAACTCCAAAAACAACAATGTTATTGGAATTGCCTAAAAGGCCCGTTCGTCTAGGGGTTAGGACGCAAGATTTTCATTCTTGAAACAGGGGTTCGATTCCCCTACGGGCTACAGATCTAAAAGTCAACACATAGAAAAGCCTGCAAATTAAATATTTGCAGGCTTTTTTGTTTTTCAGCTTTTTCTTACAGAGTATACGGGTAGAAATAGCGGCCCTTCTCTAATCTCTTGAAAAGACCATTATTACTTTGGAACGAAAGCTATCCTTGCCGCTATAGCTGATTTCCTGCTGCAATTTTAATGAATTTTCATCGACGGATATATCCCACCAATCTATATCTTTCCTGAGCTTTGGGTAATAATCTGCGAGGGAATCGACAATTCCTGTCGCAGGGTTTCCCCATTTCTCTACCCATGCGGATGGATTAAATGTCTTGTTTTCCTTAAGCAAGAGACGGTTTCCTGCGACCTGATAATAATATTTGCGGTAATAAATAGGTTCTCTGGTCTGGATGTTACCGTCTTTAATGCTTACATCTGCGCCTGGTAGATCCCATTTTCCGCCATCTCCGGTGCTACTTGAACCGATAAAATACGGCTCCATCAACCGTAATGAAGCACTGTCACGACCATCAAAAATCAGATATTGGTAAGGGAGGTTGTCTGTCTGAACATTACTGTTTCCATTTTTATCACCCGTGGAAAGGGTAGTTTCATAACTTTTTAAGTTCCATTTTCCTTTCAGGAGGTCAGTCATATCCTGTCCAGAATTTTCTTTTTTGCAGGAAACAAACAATAGGGCAAAAACGAGCACAAGGATCAATCGGTTTCTCTTCATGGCATAATAACGGTTCTTGAATGCTAAAATAAGAAACCTAAATATGAGTTGAAAATCTATGAAGACTTAGCTTTTGGGCTGCGGTAGTGGGGATAGAAGATTTTTTAATTGGGACGCTTTTGGTAGGTATAATTTTGAAATTTATTATTTAATTTATCGATTAGAAAAGGGAAGCTATGCCATATCTGCGATTAAAACCTACAGTCAACCAATACCAGACCAATTCCTGCCTTTTTCCCAGCATTGCTCGAACTTTCTTCGGGCGGGCTTCGGATCTGCCTCGGGTAAAATTCGAGGAAAAGCCGATTAAAAGCCGGGTCCAATTCGATAAAAGGTAGAAGTTAATAGGAAGTTAGTGATGAAACAGTCCCCTGAAGGTGATATCGCTACCCCGTCGGATAGCCGTTGAAACCGCCTCTGGATGTCTTTGAGAAGCGTTTGAGACAAGGTTGGCTCACCTTGGACTGTCTAACTGCTCGTATATCAATGTTCTGGTTATAGGAGCTGATTTTGTTTGCAAAAAAATGAGCAGAATCAAAATATGATAGATTTAGCCAAACTATTTGTACCGAAATGCAGTTTTTAATGCATCTAAATAGGATTAAAGCTATGAAATGAGCATGATATAGTGAGCGAAAGGTAAAAATCTAAAATATACGTATGAGCACCCCAAAGCCGAGCTACCTGAACTTTGATAAAAAGCACTACCCGTGGAAGCCCGATATTGATTATCGTTTGAAACCAGCCGAATACCGAGTTGGTAAAGGAGAACAGGGAGTGTTGATCTGTGAACCGTATAAATCGGAAATTGGCCGTTATTGGCGCTTTAAAACTGAGGCCATTGCCGAGGAGAGCAGTGAGAAAATTTTCAATTTGTTCGAGGATTATCTAAAAGCGGATGACTTTGTTGGAGCAGACATGGCACGCAAGTATCTGCAGATGGGATACACGCGTGCACGTCGCTACGCCAACTATAAAGGAGGGAAAAAGTACGATAAGGAAGATGATTATGCGCTATTGGAACGTGGAACGGGTGATAGGGAGAAGGCTGCAGCAGCAGAAGTGTTCTATAAACGATGGAAGCAGGCAGAAGCCAATGTGCAATACGGTTCGATGAAAAAACAATGGAAAGATGAAAGGGGTTAAAAAACAAGATCTACCGCAGAAGATTTGCGCGACCTGTGGAAGGTCATTTACCTGGCGTAAAAAATGGGAGAAAAATTGGGATGATGTCAAATATTGTTCAGAGCGTTGCAAGAAAAAGAAGACATAATAACTTGTCTATTGACGCTACGACATACTTAAAAATGATACCTAAAGTGTTCTGTTAAAAACTTCAAGAAGCTTTTCTCTGTTACTACACTATGAAGCAAGAGGCAATAATTGAAAGCATCTTATCAGCTGCCGAAGCCCGTGGTAGCGAAAAGACATTCTGTCCTTCTGAAATTGCCAGGGAACTTTTTCCAAAGGATTGGCGTGCACATATGCAAGAAGTTATCAATGTAGCTATTTCATTGCAGAATCAGGGGAAAGTTTTGATCACCCAAAAGGGAAAGGCCATTGATCTCAATGATATCAAAGGCCCCATTCGTATAAGAAAAACTTAGCGGAAGCAAACTAAATTTGCTTCCGGAATAATTCATTAGCGGAAGAGAATTGTCACTCTCATTTCCCTAAGTATCGGATGGAATGTGGTCTTTCCAGTTTGGTGAGTCTAAATAGGCCTGTACGCCATAATTTGTACCGATCTCGGTCATAATGATCTGCATTCTGGCTATTGGGGAAGATTTTGTTTGTGGGATAGGCTCTGAGTCCCAATTCGCACCGAAAGCCACACGGAAAAGTTCATAAACTTGTCCATTACTCTCCCTCAGATCGAATTTATGGATCACTTGGGGGGCTGTCGAACCCGTAAAATGCCCATCTTTATCCGAAGCATACCGCAAGATCAGGTAGGGAATCTTGATCCCACCTGCGTCTTCACTTAGAAATTCATAGCTTCCCTTTTGCTTTAACTCTAATTTTCCATCCTTTTCCTGGAAAAAAAATACATCTTTTTTTTCATTATTAACTAAGTAAAACCGCATATTCTTTATCAGCGCAGGGTGATCACCATTCGAGACGACAAATGGAATATAAAAATCGGTAACTTTCACCTTTACTTCGTCAATCGCTCCAGTTACCTTGTCGGTTATCGATATTATCGTTTCTCCTTTTTTCTTTCCCGAAATGACGATAGATCCAAAGTTTAGGTTACCGCCTCCTATAAATTCAGCTGTAGCGATATCGCTGTTCTCTATTTTAATGGAATAATCACTGTTTCCGCTGACTATGGGAAGATAACTCGAACTATTTAAAGGAGCGCTCATTGTGTTTGTCCTCAGTATGAAATCAAATGTATTCTGTTCCTCTTTTTTGCAGCCCAGCAGGAAAATAAAGGAGAATAGGGCAATCCATATTCTATATGGAATATCTAATTTAATCATGTTAAGGTTTTATTTGTTAATATTATTTTGTCAAAATCCAGACCTGTGTCTTTTCGTCATATTGACCGGCAATATCATTATGTTTTAGTTCTTTCAATATCAGCCCGCCGCAGGGCTGGCTTTTATCGGCTTCATTTCTAAATGTTATTTTGTCTATCAGGTCCGGTTTTAATTCTATATAAAATGTTCCGGTTTCACTACGGTCTATATTTACAGCTATAAACTTCTCGTTTCTGTTGATGCTGAAATATACCTCGAGCTTCTGTCCGTTAGGCAATATTTGATAGATTTTCAGGTCCTCGGCAGGATAGGACGGATGATCTCCGAAAATAAGGTCCTTTCCTTCTTCGTCCAGATAATTTATTTTGGTCAGTACCAACATGTCCAAGTGCCCACAAATGGTCTTCTCCTTTTTACATGAATTCGCGGAAACAAAAATCAATGATAATAAAAGTAATATAGAATAATTTTTCATATCTATCTTCTCTAAGGGATTAATACGATGGGTGTTTAATATGTGGATTTTTCGGGATCTCGACCAATCTATATCCTTCCTCAATAAGGGATTTCTTCAGAAATTCATTCGGCATAATTTTAAAAACGGCAATTGAAAGTGTCTGACTAGGCAATATACCCCAACTGGAAAAAAAATCACGTATTTTCTTTCGGAAAAGAATATGCCTGAAAGCCTTCTCTTTTCTATCAGCTTTGATATGTTCACTGCCGGGAAACCAAAAATTGGGATTAAGTTTTTTAATAGCAATCATAGGAAGATTGAGTCCTGCAGCAAATTTTTCAAATTCCCTTTCTGAAACTTTGTACACAAAGTTTCCCACCCTTTCATAAGAAAACCTATTTTTCCATATCTTATTGATCTTTTTGTCGTTGATTCTTGCCAGCAGATTGGCTAAATACAATAAGATTGGCATTTTTGATATCGGGTCCTGCGGTTCGATAATTATGATGGCTTTGCTGGCTACTCGGATCATTTCGTAGAGTGCTGCGTAGGGGCGAGGGAAGTGATGGTAGCTTTCCTTACAGAGTATATAATCTACGCTATCGTCTTCCAATGTTAATGATTCAGCGTTTTGGGCTGAGAAATCCTTAATAAATTCTTGTTCATGGGAGATTTTCAGGAAACTGTCATCCAGGTCACTGGCGGTGACATGGTGGATATTTTGGTCAAGAAGGTAGCGCGCGTCATGTCCATAAGCATCACCAAGAGTAAGCCATTTCGCATTTTTGTCCTTGGTGAAAGGAGTGAGGCATTTGAAAAAAAGTTCCTGCAGCCAGTGATTTATACTTCCTTTATAGTTATTTAGTGAATTGATTACTTTTACCTTTTGTTCTTTTTCAGGATAGAGGTTGTTGTACCAATTGGCATGGAGGTCATAGCTATGTTCATTGAATAGATCCTGTTTTTGTAAATTATTTTCCATAATTAAGTTTATAGTAGTTACATTATCTGATATTGATCAGACAAATAAATGATCCTCTCTTGGTCTTAACCTTGTTTTAGGTTTATTTATTGTAACGGATAATTATTTGAAAATGCTACAGGCGTATTAAAATATTGTAAACAATATAAAATGTAGGAGATATCGTGGGTATATGTTCCGTTTATTTAGCTAAAGTGCTATAAATTTGCATAATGAGCGTAATTAGAACATTTAAAGGTCACAAACCATAATTTTTGGAAACGAAAATAACATTGTTTAAAAGAGAATTGTATTTTTCAATGCATTGATTCAATTTTAATATTTACCAAACATGTGCGAAGGAACTTTATAAAGCCAAGGTTTTTTGACCCCGGATTTTAGATTTATAGAATCCCTTAGTGCAAAATGTGATTCTGTTGTGGTATTCAAATAAATTTCGAGAGCTTCTAAACCCACAGCTTTTCTTCGCTTATTAACTGTTTTGATATCTACAATCGGATAGGGAAAAGTCCGGTGATATCTGACGTCATACCAAATCTGTGTACCATATATTTGCAATTCCCCCTTGTTAAGATTTATTCGGTCCAATAAATATGCATACTTATCTGGAGAAGCATTTTTTCTCTTTACTTCAGCTTCCATCTTTTTTAGTACCAATTTTTGAAAATCCGGCCATTTATTTAAGTGCTGCACGACCAGCCAAAACTTATCTGATCCGTCTTTCCCAACCCTATTATATCCAGGAAAACCAAACTTTGAAAAAATCACTTTTGCGTCGTCGTAGTTTTCTTGATATATCTCTTCCATTCTTTGAAAGAATTGACTGTTATCATGAACATTTTTCGGTGGGTTCATCATCCAATCTTGATCTTTCTTGGCCATTTGAATGATTTTGTCTCTTAAAACAGTATCTATTTGACCGTAAGCATTTATGGTCGCAAATATTAATGCAATAAACAAAACAATTAGTTTACCTAAATTTTTCATCGTGATCTTGAGAGGCCGAATTCTTAAAGCTTAAATAATCCAGTTTTTGGCAGATATAACACTGTTGATTTTGAAAGTGCTGAATACATATCTCCGAAAGCTTAATATAAAACTAATACAATAATAAATCAAAAAAAATCATTTTTTAACTAGCCCCGCTTAATGTAGTCATGATACAAATCCGCATATTATTGAGATAATTCTATCCTATCAGAATCGTTACAATATCTAAATTTGATTAATCAATTATAGAAAGAAAAAAACCTTAGAGAAGCAGTTAGAAAATCGAGTTATAAATTAATCATCCATCTTCTTTGTGAAGAAGCTAATGCAGACCTTGGGAAAGGTATTGTTGGAGGTCAATATGAATAGCGGGAATCAAATAGAAAATTATTAGAACTATAAATTTAAAAAACCAAAAGACTTTGAAACTATTGTCGTAAAGTCTTTTTTTAGCTTAGGATAGCTAATACCATTTAGCTTTTTAAAAAATAACCAATTATGTATACGTCAAAATTAAGCGTTCGCCCAATGATGGGGCGGGCATCAATCCGTTCGTCCTAAAATTACCCTAGAATAGCTGGTATGTATTGCTAAAAAACGAATGAATATGTGTCAAATCGGTGAGTCTAGGATTCATGGAAGGTGATATACTCATGTTTATAAAAATAAACTCTAATCAATTAACAACCTTATGAGAACTAAACAGATAGCGGCTAATAATGGATTCCTAAATCGGTTGATTTGGGCCATTACAGTGCTTATTTTGGGCTTTGGAAGCTGTAAGAATGATAATGTTGGCAGCATTTCAGAGGGTATGCCCTTTGATCCTTCACAACCTGTTGTTGTCTCGGACTTTGCGCCTAAATCAGGTGGTATGGGGCAACGACTGGTGATTTACGGGAAAAATTTTGGAAACGATCCAAAAAATGTGCAGGTATTTATCGGGGGTAAAAAGGCTGTGGTAATCAACGCTTTGGGTGAATCCCTTTACTGTCTGGTACCAAAACAGGCGTTTAAAGGGGATATCGAAGTGCGCGTTGGCGCTCAAGAAAAGCCTGTTATCGGTAAGGCACAAGAGCCTTTTGACTATCAGCGTAAATTGGTGGTGTCGACCCTGGCAGGTTATCGAAATTCACGTGGCGATGAGCCTTGGAAAGACGGGAAGTTTAAAGATGCTGATCAGACCAAGATGGCAAGTGGTTTTTGGCTTTCTTCTTTTATGAAGTTTGATCCCCTAAACCCCAAGCATCTTTGGATGACCTTCGATAATAATAATGGCCTATACCTGATCAATTTCGAGGATAGCACAATTACTAAAAAACGTTCGGATTTTGATCGCCCCCGTAGTGTCGACTTTTCTGTAGACGGCAACTATATGATTGTTTCGCAGGACCGTGGTGGGGAAAATGATGAATCTACCTTATTGTTTTCGCGAGCAAGGAATTTCCTCGATAAGGAAGTCCTGACAAGAAGTAAACAATGCAACGGTGCATCCATTCATCCCGTGAATGGTGAAATGTACTTTAATAGCTACGCAAAAGGGGAATTTTACCGCTTTGACCTCAATCAATATTTCACAGATAAGACAACGAAGGCAGAGTTTCTATATGTTATTCAGGATCCACAATGGGAGTACCGGGCTATTATTCATCCCAGTGGAAACTATGCTTACATCTTGGTGATCAACCAGGGCTATATGATGCGTGCCGATTACAATTGGGAAAAGAAACGTTTTAATCAACCTTATCTGGTTTGCGGAAAAGTTAGGGAATCGGGGTACAAAGATGGTGTGGGGTCGTCCGCTCGTGTCAATGAACCATACCAAGGTGTATTCGTGAAAAATCAAACCTACGTAGAAGCGGGAAAACCTGATCAGTATGACTTTTATTTTACGGACCAGATGAATCATGCGATTCGTGTGCTTACACCAGAGGGAGCTGTAACCACATTTGCTGGTCGGGGAAGCTCAAGCCTCAATAGCAACCCTTATGGTTATGTCAATGGTGATTTGAGAGAGGAAGCGAGATTTGACCGTCCATCAGGTATCGCTTACAATGAGCAAGAGGGAGCTTTTTATATTGGCGACCGCGAGAATCGACGCATCCGTAAAATCGCGTTAGAGGAGATGGATGAAAATAACCAAGATTAACCTGTGATAAGATGATGAATAAAATAGTATTTACATGTATGTTACTCCTCTGTGCCACTTTCGGTGCGCTGGCACAGGATGTTTTGGAAGTAACGGGTGTCGTTGTCGACGCCCAAAAGGCACCAATTGTTGGTGTCAGCATCTTTGTGAAGGATGCGCCGGGGTTAGGAACAACAACAGATAATAAAGGGAGTTATCGGATAAAAGTAGAGCGATACAAGACGCTGGTCTATTCATCTGTTGGTTACAAAAAGCAGGAAATACTGGTGAAAGATAATCGCGTTATCGATGTGACACTGAATGAATCGGAGACCAGTGTGCTCGATGAAGTTGTCGTAACCGGTACGGGTACACAAAGAACACTGACATCGACTGCAGCGACCAGTAGTGTTGACGTCAACACGATGAAAGGAAATCCAACATCGAGTATTAGTAACGCTTTAATTGGAAATGCGCCTGGAGTTTTAGGTATGATGCAGTCTGGTCAGCCAGGAAAAAATATTACCGAGTTTTGGATCCGCGGTATTTCGACCTTTGGTGGAGGTGCTTCTGCTCTTGTTTTGGTCGATAATATCGAGCGGAATATCAATGACATTAATATCGAAGATATTGAAACCATTAATATCCTGAAAGATGCCGCTGTGACCGCAATCTACGGTTCCAGAGGGGCAAATGGTGTCGTTTTGATTACAACAAAGCGCGGTAAAGATGGTAAGATCAGTATTAATTTTAAAGATGAGAATATCTATAATAGCCGTACCATTACACCTGAATTTGAAGACGGCGTTACCTATGCAAATCTATTGAACGAGGCACGTATTACACGAAATTTTGCCCCGATTTATCAACCTGAAGAATTGGAAATACTACGTTTGGGATTGGATCCGGATCTCTATCCCAATGTAAATTGGAAAGATTTATTGCTCAAAGACGGAGCGATGACTTACCGGGCGAATCTGAATATGACAGGCGGTGGAGCCACAGCACGTTATTTTCTGTCTGGAAGTTATATCGATGAAGGTGGTATGTATAAGACCGACGAAACGCTACGGAATGATTACAATACCAACGCAAATTACAAAAGGTATAATTATCGGTTGAATACAGATATTAACGTAACCAAAAGTACCGTGTTAAAAATAGGTATTGCAGGCTCTCTCAATAAAAGAAATAGTCCAGGTTTAGGAGACGATGATTTTTGGGGTGTGTTATTCGGATATTCTCCCATTCGCACGCCGGTAATCTATTCAAATGGTTATGTTCCTGCCATTGGAACAGGAAATCAGACCAATCCTTGGGTAGTTGCTACGCAGACAGGATACAATGAAAATTGGCAAAACAATATACAGACCAATATTTCCATTGAACAAAATTTTGACTTTATAACTAGGGGGTTACGTTTTAGGGGAATTATTGGATATGATACCAATAACGATAATACCATATCGCGACGTAAATGGCCTGAACAATGGCGCGCAGAACGCGCCCGTGATGAGAATGGCAATTTGATCTTTACACATATTTCAAATCCGCGAGAGTTATATCAGGCCAGCAGTGCCAGTGGCGAGCGACGCGAATTCTATGATATGATGTTTAACTATGATCGTAGTATCGGGAATCATACTGTTGGTGCCGTGGCCCGTTTTACCCGTGATGCACTTATTCGCACAGTCAATCTTGGCGATGATATCAAAAATGGAATTGCAAGAAGAAATCAGGCCTTAGCTGGCCGGGTAACCTATAATTGGAAGTCACGTTACATCGCTGATTTTAATTTTGGCTATAATGGTTCGGAAAATTTTGCCCCGGGTCGACAATATGGTTTTTTTCCTGCGGTTTCTGCAGCCTGGAATATCGGCGAAGAGCCATTTGTGAAAGATAATATTTCGTGGATGAATATGTTTAAGATCCGGTACTCCTGGGGAAGAGTAGGTAACGATCAGTTATCCGGTGGCGCACGCTTCCCTTATCTATCGACAATTAGTGAAATCGGACGTTTTGAAGACCAGGTATGGATTCCCGAAGGGGGGTATCAGTGGGCAGACTATGGTTTCGACCGATACTATGGCGGAATGAAATATAGTCAGGTATCTTCCTCCAATGTGACCTGGGAGATGGCGACTAAAAAGAACCTGGGATTTGATCTGGCGCTTTTTAAAGATAAGATAGTTGCTAATTTAGATTTCTTCAATGAGGAACGCACGGGCATATATATGGCTCGAAATTATTTGCCTGCACTGGTAGGATTAGAATCTATACCAAGCGCGAATGTGGGAGCGGTAAAATCAAGAGGTTTTGATGGACGCCTACTATATAACCAGAAAGTGGGCGAAGTCAATTTAACTGCCAGAAGTAATATTACCTATAGTAAGAATGAAATCACGGAGATCGATGAGGAATATAACGTGTATGGCTATCAAAACCAAAAAGGCTATCGGGTTGATCAGGCAAAAGGACTCATTGCTTTAGGCCTATTCCAAGATTATGATGACATACGCAATAGTCCTAAGCAAACATTTGGCAACTACCAACCAGGCGATATTAAATATAAGGATGTTAATGGTGATGGCATCATCGACGACGGTGATCGTGTCGCTATCGGAGCAACAAGACGTCCGAATCTAGTCTACGGTGTCGGGGCGTCAGCAAGCTGGAAGAACCTGGATATTAGTGTGCACTTTCAGGGATCTGGTAAATCGACGTTCTTTACCTATGGAAAAACAGTTTATGCGTTTAGTGAAGGTGAATGGGGACAAGTGTTGAAGGGGGTAATGGGCGATAACCGTTGGATTTCGGCTGATATATCCGGTGATCCATCGACAGAAAACCCGAATGCTTCTTATCCGAGGTTGAGTTATGGTCCTAATCCGAATAACTTTAGAGAGTCAACATTTTGGTTGAAGAATGGGCAATACCTTCGTTTGAAAACCTTGGACATCGGGTATACCCTGCCAAAGCAAATGACCAACCGGATAAAAATCAATAGCATCCGTTTGTTTTTAGTTGGTTCAAATTTGCTGACCTGGTCAAAATTCAAACTTTGGGATCCGGAGCTAGCGACGCCGAGGGGTGAAGACTATCCATTGCCTAAGTCGTTTACATTTGGTATCAATGTCAACCTATAAAATCAAGAAAGATGCAAAGAAATAAAATATGCATGGCCATGTTGCTTGTGCTAGGAGCAAGTTTTGTCTCATCCTGCAAAAAGGATTATTTGAAATCCGATCAATATTTTAAGGATCGACTTAATATAGAGAAGACCTTTAAAAGTAAGGTATATTCGGAAGAATGGTTAGCGCATGTATTTGAGGAGTTTAAAGGAGAGAATGCTGATGTTGCCAGTAAAGGTTTGACGCCGCATTGTTTTGCCGATGACATGTATTACGGTGATCGAGATAGAGATTATGATCCCTCAAAAAATGAACTCTCTTACAATATGTTCAAAATGGGCCAATATACTGAAAGTGATAAACAGGGTACATGGACGCAATCCTACCGGGGCATTCGTAATGCGTCGACCTTCATTCAGAACATATACATGAACAGTGAGATGTCGGCAACTGAAATTTCGGATTACCGTGGGCAAGCACGATTTGCTCGGGCATACCTTTATTGGCTGTTGCTCCGTAAATATGGGCCCATTCCGCTGTTGCCGGATGAAGGACTGGATTATACGGATAGCTATGATGATCTGGCGATTCCGCGGAGCACCTATGAGGAGTGCGCAACCTATATCAGTGATGAACTGCTACAGGCAGCTAGAGAAATGGAGTCTTTAGGGATGAAGCGCGGACAAGATGGCTCTGCTCGACCAACTGTGGGGGCGGCGTTGGCTGCCCGTGCCAAAGTCTTACTCTACGCCGCAAGTCCATTGGCCAATGGTAATAACTCCGGTTATGCAGCATTATTGGTCGATAAACAGGGTAAACGCTTGCTTTCAGCAGAATTCAAGGAAGAGAAATGGGCGAAAGCTGCAGCTGCCGCACGAGACGTAATCGAGCTCGGCGTGTACAAGCTGTATACAGCGCCTTTTCAGGAGACTGGTGACGATGCCACCGTCAAACCTCCCGAAGATCACAATTTTTCAGCTAAAAGCTGGCCTGAAGGATGGGCAAATATTGACCCCATGAAATCGTATGCACAGGTCTTCGACGGTACGTTATCTGCGTCAGGCAATCCGGAACTGATATTTACCCGTGGTAGCAACCAGCCTAATGAAGGGATTGACCAAATGGTTATTCATCAATTGCCACGCTCGGCGACAGGATGGAATACCCACGGACTGACACAGAAACTAGTCGATGCGTATTATATGAATGATGGTACAGATGTACCGGGTAAAGATAAGGAAATAGGTCGAGGTAACGGCTCAAACAGAAGTACGGGATATGTTACCCAGGACGATTATAATGCAAAAAAATACCGACCACTGCGCGCAGGTGCTTCTCTGCAATATGCGAATCGTGAACCCAGGTTTTACGCCTCAGTAGCTTACAGCGGAAGTTTTTGGACGCTGCTGAATGAGACAAAAGAGGAAAATCGTAATAAGCAAGTGTTTTATTACAGTGCAGATCCCAAAGGCAATGGCTTTAACTCTGCCAATGGATATTGGTTGCGTACGGGTTTTGGTGTTAAAAAGTTTGTTCACCCGAGTGATACTTACGAAGGTGGTGTAGGGTCACGTGTGGTACCCAAGGCAGAGCCTGCAATCCGTTACGCAGACATATTATTGATGTATGCCGAAGCATTAAATGAATTAAGTGGTTCTTTTACAATTTCATCCTGGCGGGGGGGAAGTTACACTTTAAGTCGTGACATCGCTGAAATTAAAAAAGGTATTCAGCCTGTACGGATCCGGGCGGGAGTTCCGGATTATCCGGAAAGTGTATATGGCAGTAAAAACGAATTGCGTCGTACCATCAAGCGTGAACGTTTTATAGAGCTGATGGGCGAGGGGCAACGTTATTATGATTTACGTCGCTGGATGGATGCTCCAGTGGAAGAAGCCCTGCCGGTTTATGGCTGTAATGTCTTAATGAATGAAAAAGAACGTGATCTCTTTTACCAACCCGTTGCGATTTGGACACTGAAAACGACCTTCGCAGACAAAATGTGGTTTTGGCCAATCAGCCATACAGAACTTAAACGCAACAAGAATTTAACACAAAATCCTGGTTGGACTTATAATGATTAATCAATTATAAAATTTATGAAAAAGTCATCTATACAGCTTTTGTTCCTGATGGTGTTAGTCGTCTGCAACGCCTGCAACGACGAATGGAAAGAGGAGCAATTTGAACATTATGTCTCATTTAAGGCCCCTCTGGAAAGTGAGGGAGTCGCCAATATTTATGTCCGTTATAAAGACGGACAAAAAACTACATTTTTACAGCCGCTGGAAGTGAGTGGATCGACAACAAATGATATGGATCTTTCCGTACGCGTTGGGGTTGACGCTGATACATTGGGCATATTGAATTATGAACGTTTTCAGAACAGGCAAGATTTTTATTACAAACAGCTGGATAATAGCTATTTTTCTATTCCCGAAACGGTGAATATAAAAACAGGAGAGAATACAGCATTGATGGCTATTGATTTTTCGTTGAAAGGAATTGATATGGCCGAAAAATGGGTGCTTCCGCTGACGATTTTGGAGGATCCTGCTGCGCAATACAAAATCAATCCCAGAAAACATTACAAAAAAGCATTACTACGTGTCAATCCATTTAATAATTATTCAGGAACGTACAGCGGGACAGCCTTAAAAGTTGTGATGGATGGGCATGAAAGTGAAACACCGATTGTGAAAAGTCAAATAAGAAGTTACGTGGTTGATGAAAATACGATTTTCTTTTATGCGGGAAATATTGATGAAGATCGTAAAGACAGGAAGAATTATAAAATCTTTGCAACCTTTAGTGAAACTGGAGGGGTTACTTTTCGAGCCGAAAATCCAAATATGAAGTTTGCTGTTAAAAAAGACGCAAGTTATACGATTTCGGAACAAATGGATGCTGTCCGTCCTTATTTATTACATCGTTATATTACTTTAAATAATGTCGATTATGAATTTACCGATTATACCTTAGTTTCTACCACAGCAATTAAATTTAAAGTTTCAGGATCATTAATCTTAGAGCGGCAGTTAAATACACAAATTCCTGATGAAGATCAATCGATAGAATGGTAATTTCTCCAAACCATTTTTGATGCTATTGGTTATATCATCGATATAATAATAGCATTATGATTGGTATAGTCGGTGGACTTGGCCCTTATAGCGGCCTAGATATTACAAAGAAAATTATTGATGAAACAGCGGCAAGATCCGATCAGGAACACTTGCCGCTATTATTGTTCTCATGTCCTCATTTAATCCCGGATCGGAAAGCCTATTTATTGGATACATCCAATGAAAATCCTGGAAAGGCCATCGCTTCGGTGCTACAAAAATTGGAAATGGCGGGCGCGACCATCGCAGCAATTCCGTCAAATATCGTACATGCAGAGCCTATTTTTTCTGTCGTTAAAGAGGAAATTGCACGCACCGGAAGCACGTTACAACTATTGCATATTGTTCATGAGACCGTGCGATTTGTGAACGAGAACTACCCTGATAACATGGTGGGTGTTATTTCTACTGCAGGCGAGCAGCTATATAGTTTATATCGGGAGGCTTTTATTGAAAAGGGCTTTGATGTCGTCACACCAGAAGGAACGGAACAGGAAAAGGTAAATAATGCAATCTATGATGCTGAATATGGAATAAAAGCGCAACCTGTACCGATTGCGAATAAGGCGAGGGAGGATTTATTATCGGCCATGGATGACTTGAAGAAAAAGGGCGCACAAGTCATTATCTTGGGATGTGCGGAGTTACCTTTGGCTATTCCGGAACGAGATTACAATGGTATGATCGTCATAGACCCGAATAGAATTTTAGCGCGTGCACTCATTCATGCGGTTGCTCCCGATAAATTAAAGCCCTTGTAGTCTATTCTTTGCTTCGCAGAAAAGTGTACATCAAATGGTTGAAGGTCTTCTATAATCTTATATAATTTTGATGAAATTTCTTCTTTAATAGAGAGGTCATTTGATAGATCTCTCTATTCTTCTTCATTGGTCTCTTCTGCTGGTGATATTTTCTGTAATAAACTATTCACCTCTTCCTCTGTCGCCGTTAATTTGGCTTTACAGACCTGAATAAGGTCTGATGCTCTTTTAATCTTTTCGGCGAGTTCATCAATGTTTGTTGAACCATTCTCAATTTCCCTTACAATAGTTTGTAACTCGTTAAAGGCATCTGTATAGGTATAATTCTGTTCCATTATGATATGCTTTCTTTAAATTTTTTTGCCAATCGCTAAATTATGCATTGTCTTCGTCCAATTCCTGTTTTGGAAATTTATCCGTCACTGTGCTTAGCAATTCTCCATCTTCGAGTATGGTTTGTATGACATCGCCGGGTGATACTTGTGTAATCGACTGCAGCAGTTTTCCATTAACTTTTGTAATTGAAAATCCCTGTTTTAATAATCGAATTGGATCAGCCAGCTGAATAATTCGCTCGGTATGCGCCAGCGCTGTCTTATGCTCATAAAAGCGCAATTTTATCAAGGCGCTAAGTTCATGCTGAAATTGCTGAATGGCCGTTCTGGCGCTTTGTATTTCTCTTTTTCCGACCCATTGAATATGCGTTGCGGTTTGAGATAGCATGTTGCGCTCTTCTTTAAACCGAGTAGCAATAAGTTGCTGTATTCGCTCCGCTGCCTTATCGACCGGAATAGCGAAATTGTGAAACTTTTGGATCAAAAAGTCGGCGAGCTCACTGGGGGTGATCGCATTCTTATAAGCGACCATTTCGCTGACCGTATAATTTGTTGAATGTCCAATACCGGTTAATACTGGAATGGGAAACATCGCGATAGCCCGCGCCAGTAAATAATTGTTATAACTAGAAAGACCGACTTCACCACCCCCGCCCCGGATAATGGCAACGACATCGTACAAGCTGATTTTTTCGGCAATAACGGCAAGTTGGTTGATAATGGAAGGCACTGACTTGTCACCCTGTAATAATGCGGGGAAGAGTGTGCATTCGATGCGGTAACCCCAAAGGTTTTGATTAATAATCTTGTAAAAATCAGAAAGCCCCTTACTTGTTTCTACCGAAATGATCGCTAGTCGTTTGGGAACGGCTGGAAAGGCCAACAACTTATTAGACTCATAAATGCCTTCTGCCTTCAGCTTTCGAATACTGTCCAACTTCTCCTTTTCAAGTTCGCCTAAGGTAAATGTCGGATCGATGTCAACAATGCGCAGGCTCAATCCGTACATCGGATCATAGGAGATACTTGCCTGAAATAACATCGTAATTCCTTCTCGTAACGGTTCTTGAGCAATCTTAAGAAAACTGTTGTTGATACGGTTGTAATCGGTTTTCCATAAAATAGACCGCATTTCAGCGACAATTTTACCGTCCTGTTTTTCGACTAGCTCGGGATAACAATGGCCAGAATGGGTATAATGATTGAGCTTGTTCATTTCCGCTTTAATCCAGTACAAACTCTTGTACCGCTCTGCAAGTGTCTTTTGGATACTGCGGCTAACTTCCAGTAAGGAAAATATGGTTTTATCTTGAATCAATTCTGGCATTAGTCAAACTTACAGAAAAAACCCTCAGGATGCAATCGGTACCCGGCTAATCAAAGGCTAGTTGAAATTCGCTTAAAGATTGCTTGTACCTCTAAAGTTAAAGGAAAAAGACATTTTAATTCGAAGACAGTTTTAACGTAACAAAATTGATTTTTTTTAACCGTCCTGTATTCCTTGTGTATTTAATTCGTATTTTTATTTGATAGAACCTAAAAAACGATAAAAGCAGAATGAAAAAAGGACTTTTTGGGGTGTTATTTGCAGGTTTGTTCTGTATTAGCCCCCTGTTTGCTCAATATAAATCTAATGTTAAAAATGAAACAATACTGTTTAATAACCGCGATCAGTTGCTGCCTTTGAAAAATCTAGATCGGCTTCGCATCGCTGTTGTTGTTCCCAATGCAGTAAAATATAATGTGTTTACAGAGCAGTTGGCCCGTTATGCAGACACTAGAGTTTTTGATTTTAGTAAATTCGATGAAGATATAAAATACTATAATACAATTATTGTCGCTGGAAAGGAAGATGACTTGGATGCAGATTGTCTCGCCCAGTTGAAACAGGCCGTATTAAACAATAAGAAAGTCATCCTTTGTCATTTTTTCGAAAATGAAAAAAGCAAAAAGACACTAACTGAACACATATCGTCTGACTTGATCGAATTATTAGCCCCTTTTTCAGAAACTGGACAACGTCACGTCGCAATGTCAGTTTTTGGTGGAGTTCCCATCACTGCTGGTGATGTTAAAACTACACAGACAAGACTGCAGTACGGCTCTGCGTCAAGCGCTCATCTGAATCTGTCGAAATTGACCAAGAAAATTGATGCTATTGCCCAAGAAGCCATTGATAAGCAAGCAACGCCTGGAGCTGTTGTCATGATCGTAAAAGATGGACAGGTTCTGCTGGAGAAATCTTATGGATTCCACAGCTATTCCAAAGCTATTCCTACAAAAACAAATGATATTTTCGATCTGGCATCTGTCAGTAAGATAGCAGGCACAACACCTGTAATTATGCGCCTTACAGAGCGGAATGTGATCAATTTGGATAGTACCATGGGCCATTACTTATGGCAGGCCAAGTATACCAATAAAAAGGACATTAAACTGCGTTCCGTCATGTTGCACGAGGCCGGTTTTACACCCTTTATTCCCTTTTATAAATACCTGAAAGCTGGAGACGTCGTTTCAGTTCCGGATGCTAACCATCAAGTAAAAATGGCGGATAATAGTTATATTCTCAACGATTATTACCGTGATTTTATGTGGCCAGAGATGTTAAAATCTCCCGTAAAGCCCACAGGAAATTATGTATATAGCGATATCAGCATGTATGTGATGAAGGAAGTTGCAGAACATCAGACGGCTGAGCCAATGCAAGATTACGTGCAGGAGAACTTCTATAGGCCATTGGGCATGACGCGTGCTGGTTATCTTCCCAGAATACGTTTTGCAAAAGAAGAAATTGTTCCTACCGAACAAGATACCTCTTTTCGAAAAACATTGTTAGAAGGCTATGTACACGATCAAGGTGCGGCAATGGCTGGAGGTATTGCCGGGCATGCCGGACTATTTGCTACCGCAAACGATTTGGCGATCTATGGTCAGCTCTTACTCAATAGAGGAGAATACGGTGGAGAGCGCTACTTTAAAACGGAAACAATAGATTTATTTACATCCAGGCAATCGACAAGCAGTCGCCGGGGGTTGGGTTTTGACCGTTGGGATCCCAATCCTAAAAATGAATATCCATCGAAGTTAGCAAATAGTTCCGTCTTTGGTCACACAGGCTATACTGGAACATGTATCTGGATTGATCCACAAAATCAATTGATCTATATCTTTTTGTCCAATCGGGTACACCCTCAAGTGACGACCAAGCTTTTGGATCTGAATATCAGAAGCAGAATTCAGGATGCTATTTATGAATCGATCAATGAAAGTCAACGATGATTAAGAGCCTCATATTACTAGGGCTAGCAATGACAGCAGGTACTTCTATTGGATATAGCCAAAACTATAAAAAAATCCACCAGAATATGGTCGTCGTCGATGGACACAATGATGTGATTTATGCATCCATTTTTCAGGGGAAAGATATTGGCCAACGGTTAAAAACAGGTGCTACTGATTTGCTGCGGCTACGGGAAGGTGGTGTCAATGTGCAGGTATTTGCGGTATGGTCCGATGATGCTAAATGGAAAACCGGTGCATTCAAGCACGCAAATGACCAGATAGATGCCTTGGAAAAAATGATTGCGGCAAATACCGATAAAATAAGTTTGGCAAAGTCTTCACAAGCTATCGATTCGATAGTAAAAACAGGGAAAATAGCCGCTTTGATCGGTGTGGAAGGTGGAAATATGATTGAAGAAAATTTGGATAATCTTGAGCGACTTTATGCCCGTGGTGCCAAATATTTAACCTTGACCTGGAATTATAATTTGTCTTGGGCAAGTTGTGCCGCGATGGAATCAGACAACATGGATTCCAAGGATAAAGGGTTGACGGAGAAAGGTCGAACAATTATCCGGAAGATGAACGAACTGGGCATGATGGTTGATTTGTCCCATGGTGGCGAACAGACCTTTTATGACGTGTTGGCGGTATCGACAAAACCGATCTTGGTTTCCCATAGTAATGCCTTTGAATTATGTCCACATTTCCGAAACCTGAAAGACGCACAGTTGGAGGCGCTGAAAAGCAATGGGGGGGTGGTTGGTGTAAATTTTTATTCGGGTTTTTTGGATCCTGCCTATGAAGCGAGGCTTAAGGGTTTGTATCTAAGCAAATTTGGTGATGATGGGACATCAAAACTGAGTACTTGGTCTATGTATGAAAAGTTGCCAAAGAAACTTCAGCGACAGGCGGATGCTCCATTGTCGAAATTATTGGATCATATCGATTATCTGGTCAAAAAAGTTGGTATTGATCACGTTGCGGTAGGCTCAGACTTCGATGGCATAGAATCCTCACCGCAAGGTCTGGAAGATGTTTCTAAGTTTCCGCTATTGACTAAAGCACTGCTGGAGCGAGGGTATTCACATGTGGATATAGCGAAAATTATGGGACAAAATTTCTTGCGAATTTTGAAAGAAAATGAAGAATAAACACTTCTTTTTTTTTTAAGGCTTTTCAGTAACGTTCCGGTATACATGCCGCATTATTGAGGTATGTGTAATAGCTTGGGTAAGATGTAATGCGTGCGGCCATGTCATTACGCTTTTAACAGCTATAAATTTGTAAATTCGTAGCATGGCAAAATCAAAATCAGCATACTTCTGTCAAAATTGTGGCTATGAATCTCCCAAATGGATGGGACAATGTCCTTCCTGTAAGCAATGGAATAGCTTTGTTGAAGAAGTGGTCGAAAAAGGGAGTTCAAAAGTCCCCGAATGGCGTAGTTCTACAACTGGAGGCAATACGAAAAGGGCGAATAAAGCGGCTATTATTCACGAAATTGTTTACCAAGATGAGTCTCGTATATCCACGCCTGATCAGGAGTTTAATCGGGTTCTTGGTGGCGGGATTGTTCCGGGGTCACTGGTGCTTATCGGTGGAGAACCTGGGATTGGAAAGTCAACGTTAATGTTGCAGTTAGCTTTATCCATTCCACAAGTCAAGACACTTTATATTTCCGGGGAGGAAAGTGAGCAGCAGATCAAGATGCGGGCTGAACGACTGTCACAGTCATCCAAAGCTAATTGCTATATCCTGACGGAAACATCCACGCAAAATATTTTCAAGCAGATCGAGACGGTACAGCCCAATGTCATTGTTATTGACTCGATACAGACTTTACATTCCGCACAGATTGAATCCGCTCCGGGTTCGGTTTCTCAGGTTCGCGAATGTACCGCTGAATTGTTGCGGTTTGCCAAGGAGACGAGTACTCCCGTCTTTATTGTGGGGCATATCACCAAGGATGGATCGATTGCTGGGCCCAAGGTATTGGAGCATATGGTGGATACCGTACTCCAATTTGAAGGCGATCGTCACCATGTCTACCGCATTTTGCGGGCCGTAAAAAATCGCTTTGGATCGGCTTCAGAACTGGGCATTTACGAAATGCAGGGGTCAGGACTGCGGGAAGTGTCCAACCCTTCTGAGATTATGATTTCGCAACGTGACGAGCCGGTTAGTGGAGTTTCCATTGCATCCATGCTCGAAGGGATGCGGCCTATGATGATCGAGGTGCAGGCACTGGTAAGTAACTCAGCATTTGGTACAGCACAACGCTCTTCTACGGGGTACGACACGAAACGGTTAAATATGCTTCTGGCCGTTTTGGAGAAACGCTTTGGTTTTAGGTTAAGCGCACAGGATGTATTTTTGAATATTGCCGGTGGGTTGCGCGTGGAAGATCCTGCAATCGATCTGGCCGTAGTGGTAGCGATTATTTCTTCACAACAAGATATACCGATTCGCTCTAATCTGACTTTCGCAGGTGAAGTTGGATTATCGGGCGAGATAAGAGCTGTAAATCGGATTGAACAAAGAATACAAGAGGCTGAAAAGTTGGGTTTTGATGGTATATTTATTTCTAAATTCAATACCAAAGGCCTGGATGCGAAAAAATATACTATTGCAATTCGGCCTGTCGCCAAGTTAGAGGATATATTCAGTGCCTTATTTGGTTAGTAGAAGCGCCTTGTTTGGCTGGTAAATAAGCGTCTAGTAAGGATTACGGGATGTGTTTTACGCATCAGTTTGTGCAGAAAACCTTTTGCTGTAGTTTGCGTTGAGAAACACCGTCGTCATTAAACCTAAAAAGACCATGCGCTTTTAAAGGCATGGTCTTTTTATTGGAATTGATCATCTATAGGTTACTTTTTCAATACTTCTTTCAATTTTGCACGTAAAGCATCACCGTGTAAATTTTTCGCCACAATTTTTCCATTGGGATCAATCAAGACGTTCTGGGGAATAGATTTTACACCATATAGCGTTCCGACATCATTCTGCCAACGTTTTAGATCCGAAACATGTCTCCAGTGTAGTTTATCGGCATGAATGGCTTTAATCCAGGAGTTGCGGTCCTTATCAAAGGATATTCCCAATATTTCAAAGTTTTCACCTTTGAATTGTTGGTATGTATTTACAAGATCTGGACTTTCTACGCGACAGTCCGGACACCAGGAGGCCCAAAAATCAAGAAGCACATATCTCCCTTTAAAATCCGAAAGTTTGACGGGGTTTCCGCTGGTGTCATTTTGGGTAAATGCTGGTGCTATTTTTCCAATTTGAACGGTTTCTAACGTATTTAAATAATCTTGAAACTCTTTCCCTTCACTTGAGTTTTTTACAGTATTACTCAAGGAATTATAAAGTGCCTGAAGCTCTGTGTAAACAGGATCATAACCTCCGACTCTACGCAAGTCAACCAACGTAGAAATAGAATCGGGAGCAGCCTTAACACGAGCAATATACTCTCCTTTGGTAAGTTCCTTTTTTTGCGCTGATCCGAAGAATGGCAGAATCAAAAAAAGTAGTGTGATGTATTTTATCATATTACTATTCTTATATATATTTACAAATATAAGAAAATCCACTAATTTAGTAGATTAATAAAATGTCAAAAAATGAACTTCAACCTAACCTCTAAACTTCCGCATGTTGGTACGACGATTTTTACTAAGATGACCATGTTGGCCAATGCGCATCAGGCCTTAAATCTTTCCCAGGGTTTTCCCGATTTTGAAGCCGATCCGAGGTTGGTAAAATTGGTTACTGAGGCGATGCAAAAGGGATACAACCAATATGCACCAATGATCGGAGCACAGTCTCTACGGGATGCAATCGTCAAAAAATATAATCAGATTTATAACGTTGAGGTCGATGCAACGGAAGAATTAACCATTACCTCAGGGGGGACGCAAGCCATTTTTACAGCTATTGCTACCGTAGTTAGACCGCAGGATGAGGTTATTATATTTGAACCTGCATACGATTGTTATGCACCAACCATCGAACTGTTTGGCGGTAAGGTTGTGCCCGTCCGATTATTGGCGCCCGATTTTCAGATTGACTGGGATTACGTAGCAACATTAATGAACAGTAAAACGCGACTGATTATTATCAACAATCCGAATAATCCAACGGGGAAAGTATTGGGCAAGGAAGAACTGATTAAGTTGGGAGCGCTATTGGAGGGGACTAACATCCTGTTGCTGAGCGATGAGGTATACGAGCATATTGTGTTTGACGGGGCAGCGCCGCAGTCGGTACTGGAAATACCTACTCTGCGTGAACGAAGTTTTGTTGTCGCCTCCTTCGGTAAGTTGTTGCATACTACAGGCTGGAAAATTGGTTACTGTATTGCCCCGCCGAAATTAACCCACGAATTCAGAAAAGTACATCAGTTCAACGTATTTAGTGTCAATACCCCTATGCAATATGCTATAGCAGAGTATCTAGCCGATATAAGTTATGTAAAAAGTCTATCGGACTTTTTTGAGCGTAAAAGAAATCTACTGAAAGAAGGATTAAAAGGTTCACGTTTTACGATTCTTCCTTGTGAAGGGACTTATTTCTTGAATATAAATTATAGCGGCATTAGCAATGAAAAGGAATTTGAATTTGCCTGCTCCTTAACAACACAACATAAGATAGCAACAATTCCACTGTCCGCATTCTATAAAGAGGTTACAAATCAGCAGGTTTTACGCGTTTGCTTTGCGAAGAGGGAGGAAACATTATCAAAAGCGATAGCGATTTTGAATCAAATTTAAAGGTATTTGAGTCGCTAAAAATGTAGCTAAAAGGTTTTATTTAAAATATTGCTAAGAAAGAAGTACTTTATTAAAATTTTACTTCAACTTGAGTCACTAATTTTATAAATTTGTAATTCACGTTTATCAATATACCCATAAAAAAATGGCTAGATTAAATTTATTGGAAGAGACACGCTTCGAAAGAGTCCCTGTGAGCGTCTATCCAGATCAAAATTCAGCTTCGAAAAACGTTGCAAATCGTATAGCTGAAATTATTCGTGCAAAGCAAGAGAAAGGTGAGAAGGCTGTTCTAGGCCTTGCTACTGGCGCCACACCGGTAAAGGTCTATCAAGAGCTGATTCGCTTGCATAAAGAAGAAGGTTTAAGCTTTAAGAACGTGATTACCTTCAATCTTGACGAATACTATCCTATGCAACCTGATGCCGATCAGAGCTATGTTACATTTATGAACAAAAACTTGTTCGACCACGTAGATATCGATCCGGCAAATGTAAATATTCCAGATGGTACCTTAGCTCCTGACCAAGTAAATGCATTCTGTGCGGCTTACGAGCAGAAGATTACAGCGGCAGGAGGTTTAGATATTCAATTACTAGGTATCGGCCGTACAGGCCACATTGGGTTCAATGAACCAGGCTCTGCGCCTAATTCAGGCACACGTGTGGTCACCTTAGATGATTTGACTCGTCGTGATGCTTCCCGTGCTTTTGGTGGAAAGGAAAATGTACCAACAAAAGCAATTACCATGGGAGTGGGAACAATCTTCAAGGCAAGAGAAATCATTTTAATGGCATGGACTGAAACAAAAGCTGAGATTATTAAAAAAGCCGTTGAAGGCGAAATCTCCGCAGAGATTCCTGCAACTTATCTTCAATTGTCTGACCATGTTGAATTTGTATTGGATGAAGCCGCTGCTTCGTTGCTGACACGTTTTGATCTTCCTTGGTTGGCAGAAGACGTTACTTGGACACCTTCGCTCATAAAAAAAGCCGTTGTTTGGTTAGCGTTAGAAATCAAAAAACCAATCTTGAAACTTACCGATGAGGATTATAATGCACATGGTATGGCGAAGTTGGTTACAGAGACTGGCCCTGCATATAATATTAATATCCGTATTTTTAATGAACTTCAGCATACGATCACTGGATGGCCCGGGGGCAAACCCAATGTCGACGACTCACAACGTCCTGAGCGTGCCAATCCAGCGAAGAAAAATGTGATTGTATTTTCTCCACACCCTGATGATGATGTGATCTCTATGGGGGGGACATTTATTCGTCTGGCAGATCAAGGGCACAATGTCCATGTTGCCTATCAGACGTGTGGTAACACGGCGGTTTGGGACGATGATGTGATACGTTATCTGGAGTTTGCCGAAGATCTCGCTAAACAGATCGGAGCGGACTCAGAGGCGGCCCAGATTGGTCGGATTTATGATGAGGAGCGAGCAATTTTTGCAACAAAAAAACCGAATCAGATTGACACCGAATTGGTTCGTAAAATCAAAGCATTGATTCGTAAAGGGGAGGCAATCGCGGGAGCTCGTTTAGTAGGTTTGCCGGATGAAAATATCCACTTCCAGGATCTACCTTTCTATGATAGACAGAAGTTTTCGAAAAATGTATCTTTCGAAGATGATATCCAGCAGACAATGGAGTTATTGCGTCATGTAAAACCACATCAGGTATTCGCTGCAGGTGATTTTGCTGATCCGCATGGTACACATAAAGTATGTTTTGACATTTTGTTTGAAGCATTAAATAGATTGAGCAAAACAGATGAGTGGACCAAAGATTGCTGGTTGTGGTTATACCGAGGAGCATGGCATGAATATCCAATTCATGAAATCCAAATGGCTGTTCCTTTATCTCCACAAGAAGTTTATCGCAAGCGTTTGGCTATCTTTAAGCATCAGTCTCAGAAAGACTTACCTGTATTCCCAGGTGATGATCCACGTGAATTCTGGGTACGTGCAGAAGATCGTACGAGCGAAACAGCAGCTTTATATGATCAATTAGGTTTAGCGAACTATGAGGCTATTGAAGCCTTCGTAAGATGGAAATTTGATTAACACGTTAGTTCGTATATGCGAGACTATCTATAAACAAAAATCCCTGCTTCAAGATCGAAGCAGGGATTTTTATTTATAAAGGCCTTCAGTATTGGTTCAAAAGTACGCTATAAGTAGAATAGGGCACTTTGTAAACTAGTAGCTGATTACATCGCCGGATCGTCCTTTGGCATCATATACTTTAAATACGTATTTCTTTCCAGGCTGGAATGATATCGGGCCATTCACTATTTTGGATTTTTGTGTTGGCATACTGCCGTTGTCGCTATAATAGACTTTAAAACCCGGGTAATCGGTATTGATAAGGAGTTGGTTGCCCTCTTTCTTAATTCCAATTTTTGGAAGTCGATAAGTATAGCCTCCATTTATCCTATCCAGTTTTCTCAATTCATCCTCGCCTAGCTTTTTGATAAAGGCAGTATACGATCTGCGATACGTAGCTTCGTCAAAAGAATTCCCTTTTTCCCAAGCTTGTTCTGGGGCCCAGGCGCGGTCAGCAATCGCAATTAAACGTGGAAATATCATTTCTTCGAGACGTTGGTCAGTAGCGATCTTTTCTGACCATAAAGCACCTTTGATCCCGAGGAGATTTTTCTTCCCTTCCGCTGTAAGCTGTTCTTTATCGGTGTATGCCTCTGGTCTAAAATCTTTTCCTGTGTCATCCTTTCTTAAGTTGATGAAGAAATTTTCAGGGGAGAAGGAATAAGTTCTATTCAGATTGACAGTGCCTACCCAACTATGTCCGGGATCTGCAAAGTCACGATCCCATGACATATCCAGGTAGTTATTTGCTGCACTCGTATAAACAACTTTGTAGCCAGCATTGGCCAATCGATAGGCGAGGTCTTCCTGTCCTTGTCCGGGCAGATTGTTCCATACATTTAAATGGATGCCTGATTTTCCCAGATCCGCATTTACAACCATGCCATTGCCTTTGTTGCGCATGCCCATCTCTTCCCATCCCGACATCGTCAGTCCTTTTTCTTGAACCAGGGCATTAATCTTGGAAATATACAGCGGCCATACGTCGAGTACATTGGCGATATTATTTTCCTTCATAAAAGCCAATATTTTTGGCGATTTTTCCCAAACACCACTCGGCGTTTCGTCACCTCCCAAATCGATAATTTTCAATGGAACCCCAGCTTGATCGTGTATGGCTTTGATTTCATCGATCACCTTGCTTAGAAAATGATACGTTGATGGTAGCGCGGGATTCATAACATTATCATTCCAGTTTTGTGCAGAGTTGTAAACGGATTTGTCTTCTGCATCATCCAGTAAATATTCCTCTGCCTTTTGCTTATCGCCAAGTTTTGAATAATGCGCAAAACGTGCACGCATGGCTTTGATCGCTGCACGAGCATGGCCAGGTGTTTCTACCTCTGGGATCACATCGATATGTCGTTCCTGAGCGTATTTTAAAATTTCGATATAGTCATTCACACTGTAGAATTGGTGCGGCTTGGTCGTCGCTCCAGATCCATAAGCGGGCTGTATTGCTTTACCATCGTCAAAATTGGCCGAACGGTTGGCTCCGACAGCGGTTAGTTCAGGGAGGGATGGAATTTCCAGTCGCCACCCTTCGTCGTCAATGAAGTGGAAATGGAACTTATTCAACTTGTAAGCAGCCATGAGATCCAATATTCTTAAAACCTCGGCCTTACTATGAAAATTACGGGCGGCATCCAGCATAAATCCGCGGTATCCATAGCGTGGGGAATCTTCAATATTGCTGTGCGGTAATGCAATGGATTTTGTAGTTTTATTCCACTGACTATGATTAATCAATGATTTTAATGATTGAATGGCATAGAAAGCACCAGCTTTATCTGAAGCTTCTATTTTTACACCATCAGCAGTAATTGATAATCGATAGGATTCGGGTTTTAAGGTGTTAACTTTTACGATTTCAATACCGCGCTGCGGGCTAGTTGAAGCCGTTAGCTTAATACTTGAATATGTTGAAAAGAAATCTGTCAGGAATCTCGCTTCGCTAGCAAATTCATTAGCTACAAAAAGTTTTGTACCTGTCGACACATTAAACTTTTCGTTGATGTTGAGACTAATGTGGCTTGGTAAGGGGATGATACTTTGTGCGGTGACACCTTCTACGAGCTTGTTTTGGTCGTATTTATATGCGAAGTAGTCTGTTTTTTCAGCTTCCGATTGAGGAGCAGTTTTAACAGCAGAATAATCTGAAATAGTGGTGGCCAGCCCAGTCTGGTTATTTTTTAGGTATAGACCAATGGGTCCATCGGTGTAATTGACTAGCCCTGTTGTTATAAAATCGATGTGTACACTATCCTGAGCAGGCAATACAAAATTATTTTTCTTAAAGCTAACCTGAAAAAGATCGCCGTTTCGGTGGTCTATTGCGAAACGTTTGTCGACCTTGTCGGTATCAATAGATCGGATAAAATTAAACCAAAGGCTCCAGTCATTGAGTTTAACAGCACTTGTTCCTTTGTTTTTTAAGATAATGGTGGATACCGGGTTTTTACGGATATGCTGTCCTTCCTGAACCCTCCAGGTGAGTTGCAGCTGATCTGCGATTGCTCCCGTTTTTTGGGCATAGGCTTCCTGACTTAATAAAGCCAAGCCCAGTCCAGCATAGAGTAGCGGTTTTTTAATTTTTTTAAAATTAGTCATGTTGGTTACTTTTTCAATGACTTTAAATATAGCTATTCTAGGGATTTTAATCATCTATTTCAAAAAAAATGAATAAAAAAAACAGAATAATTTTGACAGATTTATAAATATTTCTATATTTGCACACCGAAACAAAAATCGGCCCGTTCGTCTAGGGGTTAGGACGCAAGATTTTCATTCTTGAAACAGGGGTTCGATTCCCCTACGGGCTACAGATAGGCTCAAAAGCGAGTTAGGAAGAATAAAAAACCGCGTTAAATATATTTTAATGCGGTTTTTTATTTTTATGATCCTCTGAAATTCTCGAAAATTTAATGAAAACATATGTCTGCAGATTTAGGGATTGCAAAGTTTCTTGGATCACCGCAAAGCAAACCTAAATATAAATCGGAAGAAAATACCTGATTTTGTTCTTGTAGCTCAATAATTTTAAGACAACATTCGACTTACTGATTTTCATTTCTACTTATTTTTTTAAGTGCAAAACTTATCCATATTAAAGTACTAGTACTCTATCATTATTAATGAAGTAAGCATTCGTATTAATAAGAGATGATTTTAGGGTTAAATCGAAAAAAAGAAATTTAGATCGAATTATCGTATTTTCAAGATAACTAAAACCAATTTTCTCTAGAAATAATAAATAAATCTATCAATACTTGGTGTCAAGAAATATCGCTGAAGGAAGTTAAAAGATTTGATCTAATTTTCGCAAAGAAGCAGATAAGAGGCCAAAAGCACTAACAAGAGCACCACCAATTCCTAGCGTGATGAATAACCACCGTATACCGATTATTTCACCTAAAGGCGTAGCCAATGCCAATCCGACTGGTGCTGCCAGCGCCATAATGGTATTGAGTAAAGAGAGTACTCTTCCCTGCAGCTCATTCGGAATAGTTGTTTGCAATAATGCCGTTAATGGAGCGTTGAGAAAAATAAAAGTAAGACCGTTTATAAGCCAAAATAGGGCAGCCATCCAAAACATGTTCGGGGGAGTAATGGCAACAAAAGAAAGCGATAGACAAGTCAATGTCGAACCCACTAATATCCATACTATTTTACGTTTAGGTGCAAGTGCAGTCACAATAACACCACCTAAAACCATTCCTACTCCAGCCAGCCCCTCCATGATCCCAACTTCACCTGCACCTCCATTAAAATATTCCTTCACTAATAAAGGTACAAATGTATAAGATGGCATGACGATGAGTACCACACATCCCAGCAATCCGTACAGTCTTCTTAGTCCTTGATTGTCCCAAACCAAAGACAAACCCTCCACAAATTCACTTTTGATCTTAGTGAAGAATTTTCCTGATTTAGGCTGTCTGATTTGTGGGATAGTAAATATAAACAAAGGAAAAATGGCTAAGATAGCTGTAATCACATCGATACTCAATGCCCAGCCTAAAGGCATGATACTGATCGCAAACGCACCCAAAGGAGCACTGGCAACCAGAGTGACACCTTGTAACATTTGGTTTAAACCAGCTGCCTTAATGATAAACGACTTTGGCACAAGCATAGCTGTACTTGCCGCGGCTGCAGGACCTTGAAATGCCTGCATAGCTCCTCTGATTCCCATCATAAAAAATATATGCCATAAGGCAATGCGATCACTCAAAAAAAGGGAAATCAATATAGCCATACAGATAGCACTTATCCCGTCAGCGATAATCATGATGAATCTACGATTAAATCGATCCGCCAGTACACCGCCTAAAGGACTTAATAAAGCTTGAGGCAATAAGGCGGCCATTCCAGCCAGAGCGAGGTACGATATACGACCAGTCGTATCTGTGATCCACCACATCAGCACAAACTGCGTCAATGATGAACCTAAGAGGGATAGGGATTGTCCAATAAAAATTGTCCAATATCTTAATTTCCAGTTGCCAACGATCTCCGGTTCTTCCAACTTAAATAGATTATTATTATCCATTCTTTAAAAAATTAAGCCGTCTTCAACAGCACTATACACTTCGTTTTCCATCTCGAAAGCCATTTAAAGGAGGTTTATTATTGGGATTTACGAAAAGGTTGGGGTAAAAATAAAGTTGAATTCATTAGAGTTTCTTTACACCCCTGCTATATGCCAATTATAATTCGACCTGATAAATTCTCGAACTTTCTTCCCAAGGATGATAACCTTGCCCTATGTATTTAAATCCATATTTTTCATAATAGCCAATATGATCAGTACATAAATTTAAATAGCTAAATCCAAAAGCTTTTGTATCTTTTTTAGCTTGTTCTAAAAGTAATGTGGCGTAAGCATTTCCTCGATGTTTTTCTTCAATATAGAGAGCACAAATCCAAGGATATAAATCCATTCTGCTGATAAAGTCATTTGTTATTAATCCCGCACACCCCATGATTTCACCATCCTTTTCCAATATATACCATTGCGGTAAAGATTGCGTGGCATGGATGCTATGTGAGATGCAATCTTCATAAAGAACAGGTGAAATTTCAGACCAAGCATTTTGAACATACTGGATGGCTCTTTCTTTATACTCAGGGTTTTGTCTGACTGATATGACCTTCATAATTTTTTTTTATTTACATTTATTTAAAGTGATGGATAACTTTTAAATATGCCTATGACAAATCGCTCTATTTAAAGCATAACATTGCATTTTATTTCGACAATTTATGATGACTTGCCGCATCATCTAGGGATTCCTATACATTCAAGTAGTTCATTGCCGGCATATCAATCTCCTTAACGCAGGTGGCATACGAGGTGGGTAATGAGAAATGTTTTTGCTTCCATACCTATTGTATTATTAATTACCGATCCAACCATAGCTTAAACTGTGGCATTTTGATCCGGCTCACGATGACTTCCGTATTCGGATCACGTTTCAAAATTATTTTAGCTTTTTCATTAAAGTATTTGTGGATACTTTCAATACTGCTGATATGCAGGATAAACTGACGATTTACCCGAAAGAAAAACTGAGGATCCAGCTGTTCTTCCAACTCGTCCAGCGTATAGGGAACCAAGATCGTCGTTCTGTCCAGTAATTTAAAATAGACCAGTTTATTTTCCAAGAAAACATAATCGATATCCTCCACCAAAATGACTTTATAAGTCTCGCGATAATGCAGCAAGAATCGGGTTTTGTAGGTCTTTTGTTGCGTGCGCAACATCGCCATGATTCCCTGTACATCTTCGATAGAAGTAACCGTACGAATTTCATGGATCTTTTCGAGTGCTTCTTCCAATTCTTCCAAGACAATGGGTTTTAACAGATAAGCTGTTCCGTAAACTTTAAAAGCCTGCAGGGCATATTCGTCGTATGCCGTCGTGAATATGACGGGACAGGTAATCGATATATGGTCATAAATTTCAAACGAAAGACCATCAGCCAACCTGATATCCATAAAAATAACATCTGGATGCGGATGTGTCTTTAACCATTCAACACTATCCTGAATACTGGGTAAAATAGCCAGCAGATCGATCGTATTATCATACTTAGCGACCATGCTTTTTAGCAATTCAGCATTGTGTTGTTCGTCTTCGATGATCAGATATTGCATAACAATGATTATAAATTTAACAAAGGTAGTTCTACTTCAAAACTTGTTTCCGTTGTCCTCACTTCTGGAATTTGACCATTTAGCAACTGGTATCTTTCTTTGATATTTTTCAAACCCATTCCCGTAGTTTTGTAATCGATATTGATAAGTTGTAGATTATTTTTAACCATGATTTTGCCCTCCGTACTACTGGCAATCAGGATCGAAAGTGGTTTTTTCACGGTAGAAATATTATGCTTGATGGCATTCTCGATGAGCAGTTGCAAAGTGACAGGAGGAATACCTTTGCGTCTATCCGATTCATGAACACTTATATGCAAAAAAATAGTTGCGCCATGACGTATTTTAATTAAGTGAAAATACATCTCAACAAATTTCAGCTCCTCGTTCAACGTAATTATATCTTTCTTTGCAGTCGTTAATATATAACGGTAGACGCGAGAAAGATTGGAAAGAAACTCCTGAGCCCCTTGCTGATTGGTTTCGATTAATTGTGTCAGGATACTGAAGTTGTTAAATAAAAAATGTGGATCTAATTGTAGTTTCAGAATTTCCAGCTCGGATTGTAAGGCGTTTTCCTTTAATTGATGGGTATGCAATTCAAGTTTGTTACTTTCTATCGCTTTCGCTTTCCACTTTTCAAAAAAGAAATAGGAATAATAAAAACTATTGACGAATGCGGCGACGACCATATTGACGACAAGATATTGCCTCACTCCAAGCTCCTCCTCTGGATTGGTTACAGAAGATTCAGGCCAGAATGTATCATAAACTACATTCTCTATATATAGTAACAAGAACATGGCACCGATAACGACTAAAGTGGTCACAAAAAAGTGCATGGAAATGTTATCCTGTAAAATAAGGCGTTTGTTTGCCCAGTGAGAAAGAAGTGCGATGATCCAGAAAAGCACGCTATATATAGCAACGCCTCCAAGAATAGTGACTGCAATTTTTGTCCACTGTGCTTCGAAATAAAAATCCCACCAAATGCTCTTTGGATTTAAAAAATACTGAATCATATTAGCTAAAGCCAATGAAACGATTACCGCACTCCAGTGGAAAAAAGACTTCCAATGCTTACTGAACAAACCCTCCACGTTTATATTCATCTAATTTCCTCCTAAAGATTTATATAGAGCAATGTAAGCATTTATTTCTTTCTGAACAGTCAGCGTATGGGTCAGTTCAGTCTGGAAATAATTTTGCTGTACCGTCAATACTTCCAAATAATTTGCTTCTCCATATTTGTAAAGAATTTGTGCATCATTGATGGCTTTATCCATGGCAGACTTCCGGTTATTGACTTCAATTATTTGTTTTTTAATCTGATCCACATTACTCATCGAGGTGCTGACCTCTTCTACCGCACTCAAGACTGATTTTCTAAAAGTGTGAACTGCTGCTTCCCGTTGATGCAGTGCTTGCTCATAGGAAGATTGTATAGCTCTCTTATTAAAGATCGGTTGTGTCAATCCTGCTGCTGCAGTTCCAAACAACGAAGCAGGGATAGAAAACCAATTGCTCGCTTTAACAGCATTTAGACCTCCCTGCGCGGTGATCTTCAAGCTTGGGTAAAAATTTGCTTTCGCTATCCCTACACGCGCACTAGCAGCCTGTAAGAGGAGTTCCTGTTGCTTCACATCGGGACGATTTGTTAATACATCAGCAGGAACACCAGCACCTAGAGAACTTGTAAATGCAGCTTCACTTAGGCTTTCTGCACGATCTACCGCTGCCGGATAATTTCCAGCTAACGTCCGCAAGGCATTTTCTTGTGCTTTTATGCTCGCTTGAATCTCGGGGATTAAAGCACGTGTTTCGGACAATTGTGCCTCAGATTGTTTGACACCCAGCGAACTCACCTCACCGACCCCAAATTGTACTTTTAAGATATCCAACGTTTCCTGCATACTTTTTTCTACCTGCTGTGTGATGCGCAATTGCTGATCCAGACTCAACAGGTTATAGTAAGCTTGGGCAGTCTGGGCGATCAATTGTACACGCAAAGCCCTACGATTTTCAGCATCACTTAAATAGTTGGATAATGCTTCCTCTCTTTGCTTTTTTAATTTTCCCCAAAAATCAATATCCCAGGAAACTGCTGGTGATAGATTATACTCTTGGAAAATGGAATTTCCAGCTACTGCCCCCATCATACTATTTTTAGATAGCTTTTGTACACCAGCATTAACTTGTAAATTAATCTCCGGAAGAAAATTAAGCTTGACGCTTTTTAGGAGCGCTTCAGTAGCTAAAATCTGTTCGGCAGCGATCTTCAGATCCGGATTATTTTTCATCACCTGATCCAACAAATCGACTAATTTTTTATCCTTAAAAAAATCCATGTATGAAGGAGTTTCTTCTACCCGACTATCCTGTTCCGGACGCACATCTTGATAGGCAGCCGGAACATGTAATTCTGGACGCTGATAATCTCGGGTTACTTTGCAGGACTGTACCAATAAAACGACAGTCAGTCCTGCACTTATATTTTTTATCATCTTTCTATTCATAATTATGAATTTTTACCTGAAAGTTTTTCCTGCAAACTTTGTAAAATCATATAGAGCACTGGAATAATAAATACTCCCAGAACGACTCCGCTTAACATCCCGCCTGCAGCACTAATACTGATCGACTTATTTCCGATCGCTGTTCCACCCTGTGCAAACATTAACGGAACCAATCCTGCAACGAATGCGAACGAAGTCATCAATATCGGACGTAGGCGCATTCTCGCCCCGGCAATTCCAGCTTCAAAAATCGACAGTCCGGCTTTCCGTTGTTGCACGGCAAACTCCACAATCAGAATCGCATTTTTAGCCAGTAGACCAACGAGCATGATCAGTGCGATCTGCACATAAATATTATTATCTAACCCTGCAAAGCCTGTCGCAATAAACACACCTAGGATACCCGTAGGCAACGAAAATATAACTGCAAGTGGCAATAAGTAACTTTCATACTGTCCGGCCAGAAGAAGGTATATAAATAAAATACTAAGACCGAAAATAAAGACCATCTGCGAACCCGAGTTCCGTTCTTGTAAGGCCAGTCCGCTATATTCATAACTGTATCCTTTTGGTAACTCTTTCTGCAATACTTCATCAACCACACTCATTACTTTTCCTGTACTTGCATCACCTGCAGCATTGATATTGACCTTAATACTGTTATACAGATTATAGCGGCTGATATCCTGTGGTCCAAAAACTTTTTTAAGGCTGACCAATGTTGAAATTGGTACCATCTGGTTGAGCTTATTTCGTATCATGATGTTTTCCAAGGAGGCTTCATCTTTTCTAAAGTCTGCTTCAGAACGAACATTAACGCGATACAATCTTCCGAAACGGATAAAATCCGTCGTTTGTGAACCTGTCAGATACAACTGCAGGGCATCCATGACTTCTTTAGGGGTCAATCCCAATTGTTGGGTTTTATCTTCGTTCACTTCCACCTCATATTGAGGGTAGTCGCTTCGGAAAGTCGTAAAAGCCACAGCAATTTCAGGACGTTGGTTTAATGCGGCAATCATCTTTTTACTGATCGCTTCAAAATCCGTAATACTGCCCGAAGCTCTGTCCTGCAGGACCAATTCCACACCGCCCGCAGTACCAAAACCTTCGACCGCAGGATTGCGGAAGATCAGGAATTCGCCCTTGACTTTTCCTTTCATCGCTTGTTGAACTTTTTCCATCACGGCATTCATATCTGCTATTTTCCCCCTGTCTTTTGGATTTTTCAACGTGATAAAACCCATTGCCGAATTGGGAGAAGTTCCGTTTGTAAAGAGATTAAATCCAGAAACCGTACTGATGCTCTTGACTTCAGGCTGTTCCAAAACGATCTTCGTAGCCTTTTGCATTTCCGCTGTGATAAACTGTAGGTTGGCTCCTGCCTGTAGATTCACAACAAAAATCAGGTTGTTATCATCTTCTTCCGGAACGAAGCCTTTTTGTGCATTGTTCATCATGAAAAAAGCACCAAAAGAAACCACTAACAAGGCTCCCATAGCCACCATTTTTTTCTTACCCAAAAACTGGACAACACCCGTATATTTATCCGTCAGCCGTTCAAAACTTGCATTAAAAGCATCCGAAAAACGTTGTGTGAATTTTTTCTTTTCGCCTTGATTCTCGGCATGATGATTTTTCAATAATAAAGCACAAAGAGCAGGACTTAAGGTCAGTGCATTTACAGCAGAAATCAAGATGGCAATCGCCAAAGTATAAGAAAATTGCTTATAGAAGATACCCGCAGGACCTTCCATAAAACCTACCGGAAGAAATACAGCTGACATCACCAATGTGATGGAAACAATTGCTCCGCTGATTTCACTCATTGCCGATATAGTAGCTTCTTTCGCTGCTTCGCCAGTCTGCTGCATTTTGGCATGTACAGCCTCGACGACCACAATGGCGTCATCCACGACAATACCAATAGCAAGTACGAGGGCAAATAAAGTCAAAACGTTGACCGAAAACCCGATGAGATAGATAAAAAAGAACGTTCCGATAATGGAAACTGGCACCGCTATTGCCGGAATGATGGTCGAACGGAAATCCTGAAGGAAAACCAGCACTACGATAAAAACCAACAAAAATGCTTCGATCAGCGTCATCTTCATCTGCGAGATCGACGCATCCAATCGATCTTTCATGTTCTGAATCAGTTCATATTTAATTCCATCTGGGGCACTTTTTTGAAAACTTTCTAAGGATTTACGCACTTCAACCGCAATATTATTCGCATTCGAACCACTAGCCTGAATGACCGCAAAAACCACAGATGGTTTACCATCTGTATAAGTATCACTTGAATAATTAGATAAACCAAATTCGATACGCGCCACATCTCCCAAACGTAATACAGCACCATCCGTTTTAGAACGGAGAATGATATTTTCAAATTCTTCAGGCTTGTTTAACTTCCCTTTGTAACGTAATGTGTATTGTAAAGTCACATCACTTTCCTGACCCAGTGTTCCGGGCGAGGCTTCAAAGCTGTACTGCTGTATTGCCGTTTCAATATCCGAGGGTACCAGTCCATAAGATGATAGTTTGGTCGGGTTAAGCCAAACACGAACAGAATATTCCTTCGAACCAAATAAACTGACATTTCCTACCCCTGGAATACGCTTCAACTCCGGTAGTAAGTTGATGTTCGCATAATTTTGTAAAAAACCTTCATCATATTGATCTGGCTTTTCACTGTTGATATTCACCACCATCAGATTACTGGTCTGTTGTTTGGTGGTCGTCAGTCCCAGTCGGATGACCTCTTGGGGCAACTGTGCATTGACCTGCGCAACCCGATTCTGTACGTTCACGGCAGCCTGATCTGGATCTACACCTTGTTTAAAAATAATGGTAATAGAAAAACTACCGTCATTTGCAGCGCTGGAAGTCAAATACTGCATATTTTCCACCCCATTGATCGCTTGCTCCAACGGCGTAACAACCGAACGGATAACACTTTCCGCATTGGCCCCAGGATAAGTACCCGATACGAAAACCGTAGGCGGCGCAATTTCCGGAAACTGGGTCATCGGAATACGAATTAAACCCAAGATCCCTAAAAGAACCAATATCACGGATATAACTGTTGCCAGTACAGGTCTTTTTATAATTTTATTTAACATTTCTCAACAAATTTTATTGGTTAACTTTTGGTGCAACAGTCGCATTCTCTGCGATGGAACCCAGTTCATTGGCTATAATCCGATTTCCTGGATTAAAGCCCGACTTCACAATATAGAAATCGCCTGACTTGACATAATTCTTCAAAGCAACACGCTGCACTTTATTGGAGTCGTCCACTACACCCACAAAAAGTTTGTCCTGTACTTCATAAGTCGCCAAAAGCGGTATTTTATACACGTTATGTTCTATTGATTTTAAAACAATTCTTCCTGTATTTCCTGTGCGCAGCAAACTTTCTGGATTGGGAAAAGACGCACGAAGCATCACCGAACCTGTGCTCGGATCAAACTGCCCATCCATCATATCTATTTTACCCACATGTTTGTAAGTACTCCCATCGGCAAGTAATAACTTGATATCCTGAAAGCTTCTCAGTTTTTCCAGTAAGTTTGCGCCTGCTCGGGATGCATTAATTTTTAGAATTTCATTTTCTGGAAGAGAAAAATAAGCGTAGATTTCACTCACCTGAGACAACGTCGTTAGTGGCTGCGTATCGTTAGGTCCTACCAGAGCTCCCAAACGATTTGGAATACGACCGATATAACCACTTATCGGCGCTTTAACAACCGTAAATCCAAGATTTACATCTGCCGAAGCGACTAGTGCCTGTTGCTGACTAACAGCTGCTTTTGCACTTTCATATGTCGTTTTCGCTTTCTGAAATTGAAAATCGCCGACCACTTTATGCTCACTTAAAACCTGGTATTTCTCCAGTTCCAACTGCGCTGATTCCAGCTGCGATTTTGCCACAGACAATGCGGCAGATGCATTGTTTTTTTGTTCTCGATACACGCTTGCATTGATACGGAACAAAGATTGACCCGCTTTTACATAAGCGCCTTCATCTACATAGATTTTATCAATATAGCCACTGATCTGTGGACGAAGCTGGATATTATCTTTACCCTGCAAATTGGCAGGGAATGATTGATTGATTTCCGCATCGCCAGGTTCTAGTGTCATAATTTCAGCCTGAGCAGCTTGTTGCTCCTCTTCATGAGGTTCATTTTGAGTGCTTGTACAGCCCTGGATAAAAAGTCCGGTTAGTAAACACAGTATAAAAATAGGGTTCTTCATATTTATGAAATGCTTCATCAGTTCTTTATTTAACTTTTATGGAAACAAATTTACAGGCGATATGGTCTTATACGAATCAAAATGTAACTGAAGTGCGGAAATTAGTGAGTGAGATGTGTAAATTGCCGGTTAAATTCTCTAGTTATTTGTCAAATGGTTTTTGCTTAGGTTCTATTTAGTTTTAGCAGTGAAAATGTATTTATCCGATCTTTTGGGGTATAAAGGAAAACTGCTAGGGTATGGCTGTCGCTGCGCGTTTTTTTAAGCCACTTCAGTGGATGGATAGGTAATAGATGAATTCGTAAAAATTACACGTATTTAGCCCCGTTGGTAATTAAAATGTAACATATTAATTTTACTTTTAATATTCCAAATAATAAAATCTTATGAAGGCACATACGTACGAAACACAATCGACGATTACACCGGAAAAGGCATTGGATTTCTTGAAGGAGGGAAATCAACGCTTTGTTAATAACCTAAAAGCAAACCGCGATCTTCTGGAACAGGTGAACGCTACTCGCGAAGGGCAGTGGCCATTTGCTGTCGTGCTGAGCTGCATCGATAGCCGCACATCAGCAGAACTTATATTTGATCAGGGATTGGGCGATATCTTCAGTATTCGTATTGCAGGAAATTTTGTCAATCAGGATATTTTAGGTTCGATGGAATTTGGTTGCAATGTAGCGGGCTCAAAACTTGTTGTTGTGCTTGGTCATACCAAATGCGGGGCATTAAAAGGAGGATTAGATGCTGCGCAAATCGAAGGAATGGGGATGGATAATCTAAACCACCTAATTAATCATTTTGATCCAATCATCAATGAAGTGATAGACGAGGGGGAAGAGCGTTCGTCAAAGAATAGTGAGCTCCTTGAAAAGCTCAATCAACAAAACATTAAGCATGCGATTAGAGACATCCGTAGACAGAGTTCAACACTCCGTAAACTAGAAGAAGAGGGGAAAATTAAAATTGTGGGAGCAAATTATGATGTTGAAACCGGTAGCGTAAGCTGGTTATACTAGCTGGCCGCCGGTTTTTTTATGATACTGAGTAGAGTAGCGCCTTATCTAACCTTCCATTAGTTAGATAAGGCCAACTTGAATTGAAGTTGAACTATTCAACGATCTTCTGCAAAAATTTCTTACAATCGTGCATCTACCAATTTTCGATCAAGTATTCCCTTGATATCAAATACAACAGAGTTCTCTTTTTTCAGGTTGCTGAGGTCTAAATGTAAGAATTCTCTATGGCCTACGGCGAGTATAACAGAATCATAGTAACCAATTTCTGGAAGAGTTGATAATAATTCAATATTGAAATGTGATTTTACTTCCTCTACATTCACCCACGGATCGTAGGCGTCTACCTTTAAACCGAACTCCTGAAGGTCGTGGATCATGTCAATAACCTTACTATTTCTTATATCAGGACAGTTTTCTTTGAATGTAACACCTAATACCAAAGCTTTGGCTCCATCAAATTTGATGTTTTTCTGAATCATCAGCTTCACAACTTTTGAAGCAATGAAAGAAGCGATCTGATCGTTCACCTCCCTTCCAGATAATATAACGTGTGGATGATAACCCAGTTGTGTAGCTTTTTGAGCGAGATAATAGGGGTCTACCGATATACAGTGCCCACCGACTAATCCTGGCTTGAAGCGGAGGAAATTATATTTTGTGCCCGCTGCATCCAATACATCCTGCGTATCTATACCTACACGATCAAAAATCAGAGCAAGCTCATTCATAAAGGAAATATTTACATCGCGCTGAGCATTTTCGATCACCTTGGCAGCTTCTGCTACTTTAATTGAGGGCGCTAAGTGGGTTCCGGCCTCAATAATTTTTTTATATAGTCCATCCACTGCCAACCCCGCTTCCGGAGTGCTTCCTGAGGTTACTTTGACCACTTTCTGAAGCGAGTTAACTTTATCGCCCGGATTAATCCGTTCAGGAGAATAACCAACATAAAAGTCTTGATTGAACGTTAATCCCGAATATTTCTCCAAAACCGGTATACATTCCTCTTCCGTACAACCAGGATAGACTGTGGATTCATAAATAACAAGATCGCCAGCAGTTAATAATTCGCCTATCATTTTTGATGCTCCGATCACTGGCGATAGATCGGGTGAATTATAGCGGTCTATGGGAGTTGGTACAGTAACAATATAGACATTTGCATCTGCAATGTCTGCAGTTGAGCTACTTGCATCATAGCCCTTACTTTGGTTTGATGTAGCATATAAATCTCTAACGCGAGCCAATTCTTTTTTATCGGTCTCTAGTGTACGGTCAACCCCCTGCTTAAGTTCCTCAATACGTGTTTTATTGATGTCAAATCCAATCACCGGGAAAAAATCTGAAAATGCTATTGCCAATGGCAACCCAACATACCCCTGGCCGATGACGGCAATCTTTTTTACCTGAAAATCTCTCATATATAGCTATAAATATACGTTCTTTGCATTAATTTTATCCCCTTGTCAACCAACCTCTACGTCCTGCTGTTGCTATCGCATATGGTGTAATCCAAAATAAACTGAAAGCATAGAATATACTGTAGCTATAAGCCCAGAAAGCTTCTTTGGCGTTTGCATTTTTAGAGGCAAAGAAATATGCCTGGATACTGGAGAATATCAAGATACCAACCAATGTTGAACTTAAGAACATCAGTGGATAATGAAATACAGTCCACAGCATAAGCAACAGCATTGGATAAGATAACAATACTTTTTTCCATTGCATAAGCAATAAGATACGCGCCCCCCATTTAGGACCTTGACGGAAATTCTTAAATGCGAATTTACTCATGGCGATGTTCTCGCGAACGTTGCTTCTTTCCCAACGGATAAACATCTTGTATAGATTTTTATAACGTACAGGTGTGTCTGTGTAAACATATGCATTTGATTGAAATAAGACATGATATCCTTGTTTCAAAATCATATTGGTCATCGCACGATCTTCACCGATATCAGAAGGCTGCCCCATAAATGTTTGGTTGATCCAATCTTCTAAACAGTTCATGACAGCTTCTTTGCGGTATCCCGAAAGCGCTCCTGGTGTACACATCACAGTACCTAGCATACTTTGTGCAGAACGTACAAATTCAAAGCTAAATACGAAGCTAACATTTAGCATACGTGGAATGATCGCTTTTTTGGTATTTAGTACACGCACATTTCCAGCTACTGCCCCACATTCCTTGTTTGTTACAAACGGGCTTGCCATATTACGTATGGTGTCTTTTTTTACAATAGAGTCACTGTCCACTGTAATAAAGATTTCTCCTGTTCCTAACTTAAAACCACGGTATAAGGCATGTCTCTTACCCATATTCTTAGGCTGTTTGTAAATCTCAACACGCTCGCCCAGTTCCAATTTGGCACGTTGTATCCATTCAAAAGTATTATCCTTACTACCGTCGTCAATCGCAATAATTTGCAGCTTTTTTTCTGGATAATCGCTGCTTGCTAAACTATGTAATGTATCATAAACCAGTTGTCCCTCATTATACGCCGGCACAATAATAGTACACGTTGGCAATTCTTCATCAGACACCGATGCTATTGGCTTGTATTTACGGTGAAGTACAATCAGAAAAATCAAAAAGCTGATTGCAATAACGGCAAGAAGTATACCGAAACCGATCAAAAATGTTCCTCCAATACTATCTAAACGTTGGAAACGTAACGCATCAAAGTCGGGCTGAAGCATATATACGCCAAAGACCGACGCAAATAAAATGAAAAATGTTGCTCCAACAATACCATACTCTTTAGGACCAAAGTTACTTTCTTCCTCTTTGCGAACTTTATTTTCAGATCGCTTTTCTGCTGCATTTACATCGTATACAGCAGGCTGCCATTGCTTGGTCATCTGCTTGGATACGATCGAGTTTTCTTTCATGTAATTCATAACCGTTCTATTTTAGATACACATTCGTTTTTTCAATCTTTAATTTAATATCGCTTTCGATATCTTTTGTAATGAAAATATTACGATTCCATAAATGCAAAACACATGCCTTTATTTCATGCCAAAAACACGATGCAATCCATAATTGTAACGTTATTGATACAAAAAGATTATATGTAAGACATTGGTTATTAGTTTTTTGATTTCGAATTGTAAAGGAAATTACTTAAAATGTGACTTCATTCTAATGAATGGATTTTTAAGATTTTTTAACATTTGCTATCTTTTTGTTAAACGAAATTGACAGTTTTTGTCACTAACTGTGTAGCAAAACGGCCACCATTATAATGGAAAGGAGAAGGCAAAAAGAAAGACGCTCGCTAATGCGGGCGTCTTTCAAATGATCAATTTCTAATTTCTTTATCCGCCAAATTCCATCAGGTAATTTTTCAGAAAATCATTGAGATCACCGTCTAACACAGCTTGTGTATTGGATGTTTCGTAATTTGTCCGTAAATCTTTAATTAACTTATACGGATGTAGGACATAGTTTCGAATTTGGGAACCCCATTCGATTTTCTTTTTGTTTCCTTCAATAGCAGCTGTAGCTTCTTGGCGTTTACGCATTTCAATCTCATACAACTGTGATTTCAATAAACGCATCGCATTTTCCTTATTTTGTAATTGCGATCTGGATTCCTGATTCTTAATAATGATGCCCGTGGGTTTGTGGTGTAATCGAACTGCGGTTTCTACTTTATTTACGTTCTGCCCACCTGCACCACCAGAGCGGAAAGTATCCCATTCAATTTCAGAATCCTTCACATCGATCTCAATATTATCATCGATCAAGGGGTAAACGTAGACTGATGCAAAAGAGGTATGGCGTTTTGCGTTAGAATCAAATGGGGATATCCGAACGAGCCTATGTACACCATTTTCTCCCTTGAGGTAGCCGTAAGCAAAATCTCCCGATATCTGCAGGGTAACACTCTTGATGCCGGCTACATCACCTTCCTGAGAATCTTGCTCGGTTACTTTATAACCATTTTTCTCGCCCCACATAATATACATCCGCATCAGCATGGCAGCCCAGTCGCAGCTTTCAGTACCGCCTGCACCGGCAGTAATCTGTAAGATTGCATCCAGCTGATCCTCTTCAGCACTAAGCATATTTTTAAATTCGAGCTCTTCGACTTTTTCTAAGGCGAGTTGATATTGTTCGTCCACTTCCTTTTCGCTGGCGTCGCCCGATTGGTAGAATTCATACATGACATAGGCGTCTTCAACCGCCGCTGCAACTTCGTCGAAGTGGTCTGTCCATACCTTTTGGGTTTTTATGGCCAGAAGTATTTTCTCTGCCGCTTTGGAATCGTCCCAAAAGCTTGCTTCAAGCGTAATCGCTTGATCTCTCTCTATTTCTTCTTTGCGTGCATCGATGTCAAAGATGCCTCCTCAGGGAAGTCACACGATCCCTCAAGTCTTGAATTTGTTCTTTTGTCATATCCGCTAAAGTATAAATTTTAATTAATAAATTCATGCCTCTGCCGAAGAACTTAACGTTGAATATCCGTTGGTAAATAGGGATATGTGACCTTTTTTTTTTAGTTTTGGTATTGTCAGCAGAATAAACCTTCATGTGAGGATCTACACTCGGTGTATTATAGCGATCTAGAAGACTTTTGTTGACGTTTAAAACAAATATTTTAGTAAAAACAGATGTTTCCAAAAATTAACTTTACACAGACGCAAGCCTATAAGGATCTCACCCAGCATTTTGGATCTTTATTTGGGCCATATAGTAATGATTTCAAAGATTTACGCCAACTTTTTGCAGAAGATCCTGCACGCTTCGATAAATTTTCAATAGCATTTGAAGATATTCTTTTAGATTATTCCAAGAATAGCATTACGCAAGACACGAGAGCACTCTTGGTGCAGCTAGCTAAAGAATGCGGTCTTGCTGAGGCAATAGGGGCGATGTTTTCGGGCGAGCGTATTAATGTCACCGAGAATAGGCCCGTGTTACACACGGCCTTGCGGAATCAATCTGATCAACCCGTTTACGTGGATGGTCAAGATGTGATGCCTGATGTTAAACGTGTATTGGCGCAGATGAAAGCTTTCACAGAAAACATCCTATCTGGTCAGTGGAAAGGATATACGGGCAAAGAGATTACCGATGTGGTAAATATCGGCATTGGCGGTTCAGATCTTGGTCCCGTGATGGTAACAGAGGCTCTTAAGGCTTATAAAACACGTTTAAATGTACATTTTGTTTCTAATGTGGACGGGACGCATATTGCTGAAACTTTGAAAGCTGTAGATCCTGAAACCACGTTATTTCTGATTGCTTCAAAGACGTTCACCACACAGGAAACGATGGCCAATGCCCATACAGCCAAAGACTGGTTTTTGGCAAGTGGCGCTCTTGAGGAAGACGTCGCTAAGCATTTTGCGGCATTGAGCACCAACACACAAGCAGTACAAAGCTTTGGAATAGATACTCAAAATATGTTTGAATTTTGGGACTGGGTTGGCGGACGTTATTCGCTTTGGTCTGCAATAGGTCTTTCTATCAGTCTGGCAATAGGTTTTGACCGTTTCGAAGAGCTGCTAAAAGGTGCCCACGATGCCGATGTTCATTTCAAAGAAACTGCTTTTGAATCCAATATTCCGGTCATATTGGCTTTGCTTGGCGTATGGTACAATAATTTTTTCAAATCCGAAAGCCATGCAATTCTTCCCTATGATCAATATCTACACCGTTTTGCTGCCTATTTCCAACAAGGGGATATGGAAAGTAATGGAAAATATATTGATAGGAATGGCGAACAAGTGCAATATCAGACCGGCCCAATTATCTGGGGTGAGCCCGGTACAAACGGACAACATGCGTTCTATCAATTAATCCATCAGGGAACCAAGTTGATCCCATGCGATTTTATTGCACCTGCAAATAGCCTTAATCCAATTGGAAATCATCATCAATTGTTATTGTCCAATTTTTTTGCGCAGACCGAAGCGCTAATGAATGGTAAAACAGCGGAAGAAGTGGTTGCCGAATTAAAGAAAGCTGGGAAATCAGATCAAGATATAGAAGCGCTTAAAGCTTATAAAGTTTTTTCGGGTAATCGCCCGACGAATTCCATCTTATTGAAAAAAATGACTCCACGCACATTGGGAAGACTTATTGCATTTTATGAACATAAAATCTTTGTCCAAGGTGTGATTTGGAACATCTATAGTTTCGATCAATGGGGCGTTGAACTAGGTAAACAGTTGGCCAACCAAATCCTTCCGGAATTAAATGATGACAACACGGTGTCAAGCCATGATTCTTCTACTAATGGATTGATCAATGCGTACAAGGCTTGGCGGAATTAAAATTTCTTACTCGATCTGAAGTAGATCATGGATGAAACATAGGAAGCGGGGCTGTTCAATTTTGGACAGCCCCGCTTTTTTTTAATTATGGATGTATTCCACTACAGTATTTTTCAGTGCTCTAATTTCTACAAGTGTTACGATCTAATTTTTTGGATAACGTCATTTTCATACTTTTTTATGCTGTATTCGGATAGCATTTAAAATCGCCAAAAGGGCGACTCCCACATCCGCTATGACCGCTTCCCAAAGTGTTGCAACACCACCGGCCCCAAGGATCAAAACAATGACCTTTACTCCCATTGCCAAGATTACATTCTGCCAGACAATATTGCGGGTTATTTTTCCGATTTTGATGGCCGATAAGATCTTGTTGGGCTCATCGTTCTGGATTACGATATCAGCTGTCTCTATCGTCGCATCAGCGCCGAGTCCACCCATTGCGATGCCTACCTGTGCTAATGCAACTACTGGAGCATCATTTACACCATCACCGGCAAAGGCAACATGGCGTCCTTGATCGAGCAGTTGCTGTACATGGCTAACCTTATCCTCAGGGAGGAGGTCGCCATATGCCTCGTTTATCCCCAGCTCTTTGGCTACCATGTTTACTACCGCTGTTTTATCGCCAGATAACATGACCGTATAAAGACCTTGCGCACGCATTGCCTGAATAACGGCCTTCGATCCTGCTTTAATCCGGTCTGCAACGGTTATATAACCGGCATACTTGCCATCGATGGCAAGCATCACAATGGAATATACCATTTTCCTCAAATCATCCGGGTAGCTAATGTTGTATTTGTCCAATAGCTTGCTGTTGCCTGCTAGTGTTTGCTTTCCATTCACCGTGGCACAAAGTCCATGGCCTGCAATTTCCTGAATATTTTCCGTTTTTAGGGCTGTGCTGCCTGGATTATAACTGGCTATCGCCTTCGCAATGGGATGTGTGGAATGTACCTCTATCGCTTTTGCATAATCCAATAATGCTTGGGGATCTCCATTAACTGCAACAACCTCCGTTACTTCAAATACACCCGCTGTGAGTGTACCTGTTTTATCCATTACTACAGTATCAACTGCGGTAATGGCATCGAGGAAGTTGCCTCCCTTAAATAATATTCCGTTTCGCGAGGCTAAACCTATTCCGCCAAAATAACCCAAGGGGATAGAAACAACTAGGGCGCAGGGGCAACTAATTACCAAGAAGACCAAACTCCGGTAGAACCAGTCCTTAAAACTATAGTCTTGCACAAAGCATAGGGGCACAATAAGCACCAATAGCGCAAGACCAAAGATTATGGGGACATATACTTTAGCAAATTTGGCAATAAACAACTGCGTTTTGGATTTACGCGCTGTAGCATCTTGTACCATTTCGAGGATTTTGCTCAACTTGCTATCCTCAAATTTGTTGGAGACCTCGATTTCTACAACCGTTTCCAAATTAATCATCCCCGCAAAAACCGTTTCACCCCTATATTTTGTATCAGGTTTACTCTCTCCCGTCAAAGCGGCGGTATTAAATGCGGCTTTTTCTGTATTCAACTTACCATCAAGAGCCACTTTTTCACCCGCTTTTACAAGGATGATTTCGCCAGTTGTGACAGTCTTTGGGTTTACCTGTTGCTGTTGGCCATTTCGTAATACAGTAACGGTATCGGGACGGATATCCAAGAGTGATTTGATCGATTTCTTGGCATTGTCTACGGCAGTGTCCTGAAACCATTCTCCGATTTGGTAGAATACCATTACCGCAACACCCTCTTCAAATTCTCCAATAGCGAATGCACCTAAGGTCGCCACAGTCATCAAAAAGAATTCATTAAAAATATCAGCCCTTTTTGCCTTACGGAAAGCCATCAGGATAACAGGTATTCCCGCAAGCAGGTAAGCGATGCTATTTAGGGCTAAACTGATGCCAAACGGAAGATTGATCTTGAAAGCATATTTCAATAAAAGTAAAGTAAGCAGGATGACAAGAGCGATGAGCAACTTGCTCTGGGCAATCCACCAAGGTTTCTCCTTTGTCGTAAGGGAGTGCTCTTTTGTGGGATTGCTATGCTCATGGTTGTGTTCACACATATATCAGCGTTTCTTTTTAAAAAATTAAATTTAACGATTTCTGCCGTAAATAGCGAGAGGAATGCGGATGGGTGTGTAATGTCAGTAGGCTGAGGTAAGGAATAAGAAATAAAAAAGGCGTTCGTATCAATTGATTTGAACACCTTTAACTACGTAATATAATGTATCTTTAATCTTTTGACATACTGCCAACGATCATCTCTAATACGGCAACGACAATGGCAAACAGCGCGGCAGTCCAAAAACCATCTACATCAAATTTTGAACCGAGTAGCCAATCGGACAGCAGAACCATTAATACTGTAATAATAAAGGATACCAAACCCAGTGTTAGCCAATTTAGGGGGAACGTAAATAACCGTAAAATCGATCCTACAGTTGCATTGACAAATCCAATCACGAGCCCGGTAACAATGGCCCAGCCAAATCCAGCAACATGGGCTCCAGGTACAAGCCAGCAGGCAACCGCTACGACCAACCCGGTAAGTAAAAGACTAATAATAAATTTCATAATATGTGCTAATTTTTGTAAATAGTTAAAAAAGAAATAATATAATTATAATGTTGCAAACCCAATGCCAAACTTTATTGACGTATGAATTCTAGGTATTACGAAAAAAAGGCTTTTTGCAGGTTAATGGCCAGATACATTAAGGATATTTTGTTGTTAACTAAATGCAGTTTTGATATTAAATATATGCGAGCATAGTAAATATTTCTTATCTTTATTTATAACGAGCTTCACATGCTCATAAAACTAATAAACCCATGAAGAAAATTATGATGTCATTCTTAATGTTGCTGACTACAGTAACATTATTTGCGCAAACAGATCCCATCATCGGAAAATGGGAAAATCCAAGTGGCGAAGGTCGTGTTGAAATTTACAAAAAAGGCGATAAGTTTTTTGGTAAGCTCTATTGGCTGAAATTTCCTAACAACGAAGCAGGTCAGCCAAAGAAAGATATAAAAAATCCAGATAAAGCCCTGCAGGGTAGGAATGTGCAAGGGCTGGAGATCTTGACCAATTTTGAAAAAGATGGCAGTACTTATGTCGATGGAAAGATTTACGATCCAAAGTCAGGCAAAACATATAGCTGTAAGATGACGCTAAAAGGTGATAAGCTTGATATCAGGGGCTATATGGGCGTGAGCCTGCTCGGACGTACAGAGACATGGAAAAGAATTCATTAAGAACGATAACAGCTGCTAAAATGGTGTAATCCGCTAGCATGCACAGCTGAGGTCACACCCAAAAAGGCAATTTATTCCATAGCAGTAAATTGCCTTTTTGGTTTTGTGCGGGAATTACAGTATTTTCATCCCTACAAATCATACATATTAGCTTTATGGCCGTAAAAATGTCTTATGTTGAGAATGTCAAGATTGCATTACAGTCTATTGTAGGGAATAAGCTGCGTACATTTCTAACAGCACTGATTATTGCCATAGGAATGATGGCTCTTATAGGGGTGTTGACCTCGATAGATGCCATGAAGAACTCCCTGACAGACTCCTTTTCATCGATGGGGTCAAACTCTTTCAACATCCGCAACCGCGGGCTCAATGTTCGCATCGGGAATGAGGGGACGCGCTCCAAAGTCTTCGCTAATATAACGTATGCACAGTCCGTCCGATTTAAACAAGATTTTCACTTTAATGCATTGACATCAGTCAGTGCCAATGTGAGCTGGAATACGACTGCAAAATTTCAATCCAAAAAAACAAACCCCAATATTGGCCTGATAGGCACCGACGAAAATTATCTGCAGACATCGGGGTATGTTGTCAACGAAGGCCGTAATTTTTCCACCAGAGAGGTAGAAACAGGTAGTGGTGTTATTATCATTGGCAGTGAAGTCAGTAAAATGCTTTTCAATGAAATCATTGATCCGATAGGGCAGTTTATTACCGTTAACAATATCCGCTATTTGGTTATCGGTGTATTAAAAAGTAAAGGTTCTTCTGCGGGGATGGGTGGCGATAGGGCATGTTTTATTCCGCTGATCAAGGCAAGGGCAGTGATGCAGGGTGCTGAGCCCTCCTATGTGATAACTGTTTCATCCAACGATCCTATGCGATTGGAAGCGGCGATTGGTGAAGCTATTATCGTATTTAGAAACATCCGCGGATTGGCCTCAAGGCAAACCAATGATTTTGAAATTACCAAGTCCGATGCGGTTGCCCAGATGCTGATGCAAAATATGGCAATGGTGACTTTAGGGGCTGTAGTGATTGCTTTTATCACCCTGGTGGGCGCTTCAATTGGATTGATGAATATTATGCTTGTTTCGGTCACGGAGCGGACACGCGAGATCGGTATACGTAAGGCGATCGGAGCAACACCGAGTGTTATCCGTAAACAGTTTTTGATGGAAGCAATTGTGATTTGCATGATCGGTGGTGTTGCCGGGATCTTTATAGGTATTCTGATCGGTAATATCCTGGCCCTGCAGCTCGGTACATCTTTTATAATACCGTGGGGAGCAATTATTATGGGCTTTGCAGTATGCGGACTCGTCGGTATGCTGTCGGGTTATTATCCAGCTTCAAAAGCATCTAAACTGGATCCGGTCGATGCGCTCCGATACGAATAAACTTTCTCTCTGCTTTCAGTACTTTAATTACTTTTAAGAAAGATAAGGCCTATTGTACACGATGGTTTGTATGCGTATTCGTGCTTTTTTTAATTGGAGCTGCAGAGATGGGACAAACGCGTATTTTATGCAATCGGTTTAATGTTACCAAATCATTGATTTGGGATAAATTCTCCGTGAATAACGTCCATCAGGGAAGGTAACACAAGTTATTCCAATGAAAAAACTGTAATATTGTATAAAAATTAAAATCGAATTATGTACACAACATTACAACCAGTTTTAGCAAAGGAATTGGAAGCAATCAAAGAAGCGGGATTGTATAAACAAGAGCGAGTGATCGTTACTCCGCAGGGAGCAGATATCAAAGTAAGCACAGGGCAAGAAGTTGTCAATTTTTGTGCTAACAATTATTTGGGTCTGTCTTCGCACCCAAAAGTAATCGAGGCTGCTAAGAAAGCGATTGATACGCACGGTTATGGAATGTCTTCAGTACGTTTCATCTGTGGTACCCAAGATGTGCATAAAGAATTAGAGGCAAAAATTTCTAAATTTCTCGGAACAGAAGATACTATTTTATACGCGGCTGCATTTGACGCTAATGGTGGAGTGTTTGAGCCCTTATTTGGTGCTGAAGATGCCATCATTTCAGATGAATTAAATCATGCCTCCATTATTGACGGTGTCCGTTTGTGCAAAGCTCAGCGTTTCCGCTATAAAAATGCAGATATGGCAGATTTGGAAGCTCAGTTGCAAGCAGCATCTGGTGCGCGGCATAAGATCATTGTTACAGATGGTGCATTTTCAATGGATGGGTCAGTAGCTCCATTGGATCAGATCTGTGATCTTGCAGACAAATATCAAGCATTAGTGATGATTGATGAGTCGCACTGTACAGGATTTATCGGAGCGACGGGACGTGGCACACATGAGCTTTTCAATGTGATTGATCGTGTAGATATCATTACGGGTACGTTGGGTAAGGCATTAGGTGGAGCATCAGGTGGTTTTACTTCCGGAAAAAAAGAAATTATCGATTTGTTACGTCAGCGTTCACGTCCTTACCTATTTTCAAACACCCTAGCACCGGCTATTGCTGGAGCTTCCGTTGCGGTATTGGACATGCTGAGTGAGACTACTGCATTGCGCGACAAGCTGGAATCAAATACCATCTACTTCCGTGAAAAAATGACGGCTGCGGGTTTCGATATCAAGCCAGGTTTCCACCCGATCGTGCCTGTTATGCTCTATGATGCGAAATTAGCGCAGGAGTTTGCATCAAAAATGTTGGAGGAAGGGATTTACGTGATTGGCTTCTACTATCCCGTTGTACCTCAAGGAAAAGCTCGTATTCGGGTGCAGATTTCAGCTGGACACGAGCTTGCACACCTAGATAAAGCAATTGCCGCCTTTACTAAAGTAGGTAGAGAATTAGGTGTAATTAAATAAAATACACATAGTTATAAAATTTATGGTGCAAAATGTTTATCTTTGCACCCTGAATTTAAAAACAAATTTACTTGCTAGATGCAAAATATTAGAAACATAGCGATTATCGCTCACGTCGATCACGGTAAAACTACGTTGGTAGACAAAATCTTACACTTCACAAATCTTTTTAGAGATAATGACGGTACAGGTGATTTAATTCTGGATAATAATGATTTAGAACGTGAACGCGGTATTACTATCGTCGCTAAAAACGTTTCTGTAGAATATAAAGGTGTAAAAATTAACGTTATTGATACACCTGGTCACGCCGATTTCGGTGGTGAGGTTGAGCGTGTATTGAAAATGGCTGATGGTGTTGTTTTGCTTGTGGATGCTTTCGAAGGTCCAATGCCACAAACACGTTTCGTTACTCAAAAGGCATTATCATTAGGTTTGAAACCTTTGGTAGTTGTGAATAAAGTTGATAAAGAAAACTGTCGCCCTGAAGAGGTGTACGAAAACGTATTTGATTTATTCTATAGTCTGGATGCAACAGAAGAACAATTGGCATTCCCAGTATTATACGGTTCATCCAAACATGGTTGGATGTCAACAGATTGGAAAGAAAAGAAAGAAGATGTATCTGAATTATTAGATGCTATCATCAGTCATTTCCCACCTTCCCCATTTGTTGAAGGTACATTGCAAATGCAGATCACATCGTTGGATTACTCTACGTTCGTTGGACGTATCGCTATCGGTCGTGTAGCACGTGGTACAATCAAAGAAGGTCAACCTATTTCGTTGGTAAAACGTGATGGCAAAATCGTTAAATCACGCGTAAAAGAACTGCATACATTCGAAGGCTTAGGTCGTCGTCGTGTGGAAGAAGTTAAATGTGGAGATATCTGTGCAGTAGTTGGTATTGAAGGTTTTGATATTGGTGACACCATTGCAGATTTCGAAAACCCAGAACAATTGGAAGTTATCAGCATTGATGAACCGACAATGAACATGTTGTTTACGATCAACAACTCTCCATTCTTTGGTAAAGAAGGTAAATTGGTTACTTCAAGACACATTCACGATCGTTTACAAAAGGAATTAGAAAAGAACTTGGCTTTACGCGTTGTTCCTACGGAATCTCCAGATGCTTGGTTGGTATACGGACGTGGTATTCTTCACTTATCTGTATTGATCGAAACAATGCGTCGTGAAGGTTACGAATTGCAAGTAGGTCAACCGCAAGTAATCTTGAAAGAAATTGATGGCAAAAAATGTGAACCTATCGAAGTATTGGTAGTTGACGTGCCTGCAGAGGTTTCTGGTAAAGTTATTGAATTAGTCACGCAACGTAAAGGTGAACTTCTAGTGATGGAGACGAAAGGCGAAATGCAACATCTTGAGTTTGAAATCCCTTCTCGTGGTATCATTGGTCTACGTAACAACGTATTGACTGCTACTGCTGGTGAAGCTGTAATGGCTCACCGTCTGAAAGGATACGAGCCTTGGAGAGGAACAATTCCTGGACGTCTGCACGGTGTATTGATCTCCTTAGATAAAGGTACAACTACAGCGTACTCTATCGATAAATTGCAAGATAGAGGTAAGTTCTTTGTTGATCCAGGTGTCGATATTTATGAAGGCCAGATCTTAGGTGAGCATATTCGTGACAATGACTTAACGATCAACATCGTTAAAGGTAAACAGTTGACAAATATGCGTGCATCGGGTACAGATGATAACACACGTATCGCACCAGCGATTAAATTCTCTTTAGAGGAGTCTATGGAGTATATCCAAGCGGACGAATATATTGAGGTTACACCACAATCTATCCGCTTACGTAAAATCTATTTGACTGAAAATGAGCGTAAAGTAAACGCGAAGAAATTCCAATAGTCAATCGTAGAACAGGATACATAAAAAGCCATCGAATATTTTGTTCGATGGCTTTTTTATGTACTAAAGAAAACCGAACTGCTTTTTAATTCGCAGGAATATAATCAGCCAATAATACGTAACTTTGTGTGAGATAAGGATGATTATGAGTAAAAAGGTGGAGCATACTCCAAAAGAATATATTCAGATAAAGGGAGCAAGAGTTAACAATTTAAAGAATATTGACGTTGATATCCCTAAAAATAAATTAGTTGTTATCACTGGAATGTCGGGCTCAGGAAAATCCTCCTTAGCTTTTGATACACTATATGCCGAAGGACAGCGGCGCTATGTCGAAAGTCTTTCTTCGTACGCCAGGCAGTTTATGGGGCGTATGAACAAACCTGAGGTGGATTACATCAAAGGCATTGCTCCAGCAATTGCCATCGAGCAACGTGTCATTACCTCCAACCCGCGCTCGACGGTAGGCACTTCGACGGAGATATATGACTATCTTAAATTGTTATATGCCCGTATTGGAAAGACAATTTCTCCTATATCTGGTCGTGAGGTGACTAAAGACAGTGTGAGCTCAGTGGTGGATTTTGCGCTGAATTTAGGTGATGATACCACCGTGACGCTTCTTGCACCGCTTATTCCCTCTCACGGGCGTAAATTAAAGGAAGAACTTTCTCTACTCTTGCAGAAAGGTTTTGTGCGTATTTTCTACGAAGACCGTATGCAGAAAATTGAAGCTGTGATAGAGGATAAAGCCATCGCCAATAAAGACCTCCAAGATGGAGAAGTCCTTATTGTTGTCGACCGCGTGCGTATTGAACAGGATGATGATACGGTAAATCGGCTTTCTGATTCTATCCAAACTGGTTTTTTCGAAGGTAAGGGTGAACTCTATATGGAAGAAAATGGTCAGCGCCATCATTTCTCCCATAAATTTGAACTCGACGGAATAACATTTGAGGAGCCTACTCCAAATTTCTTCAGTTTTAACAACCCTTATGGTGCTTGTCGCCGATGTGAAGGTTATGGGAAAATCATTGGTATTGATCCGGACCTTGTTATTCCCGACAAAAGCCGGTCGGTATACGATGGCGCAATAGCACCTTGGCGAGGAGAGAAAATGGGCGAATGGCTACAAAAGCTTGTTAAAAGTTCATTGAAGTTCGATTTTCCGATACATCGTGCCTACATGGATCTGACCAAGGCTCAAAAGGAGCTCTTGTGGACAGGAAATAAATATTTTGCTGGTCTTACGCAGTTCTTTGAAGAGCTCGAGTCCCAGACCTATAAAATTCAATACCGTGTAATGCTTTCCCGCTATCGCGGGAAAACAGATTGCCCAGACTGCCGTGGCACCCGATTGCGGAAAGATGCTACTTACGTCAAGGTTGGTGGAAAATCCATCACAGATGTTGTATTGATGCCTTTGGAAGAGGCACTGGAATTCTTTAAAAATTTGCCACTGGTCGGTAATGAGCTGGTCATTGCAAAAAGACTTCTTGCCGAAATTAATAATCGACTGCAATTTCTTTGCGATGTTGGTTTAAGCTACCTGACCTTGAATCGGCTGTCAAATACGCTTTCAGGCGGAGAGTCACAGCGAATCAATCTGGCGACTTCCTTGGGAAGTTCGCTCGTAGGTTCTATTTATGTGTTGGACGAACCGAGTATTGGTCTCCATCCGCGTGATACACAGCGCCTCATTTCTGTGCTGAAATCATTACGCGATGTCGGTAATACAGTGGTCGTAGTCGAACATGAGCAAGAGATGATGGAGTCTGCGGATTATCTGATTGATATCGGCCCTGAAGCAGGTATCAACGGCGGGGAGATGGTCTTTGCGGGTACATATCAGCAGATTCTACAAGATACTAAAAGCTTGACAGGTCAATACCTGAGTGGAAAAAGCCGGATTGAAGTACCTAAAAAACGCCGTTCGTGGTCGAGTAGCGTTACCATTAAGGGAGCCCATGAAAATAACCTACAAGGAATTGATGTACAATTTCCATTAAATACGTTCACTGTCGTAACCGGTGTTTCGGGATCCGGTAAGACCTCATTGGTTAAGCGTATCCTTTATCCTGCATTGCAGAAGTCTATTGGTAATTACTCCGGTGAACAAACGGGGATCTATGATGCGATTGAGGGAGACATTGCCCGAGTTGAACAAGTTGAAATGGTCGATCAAAATCCGATTGGCCGTTCGTCGAGATCCAACCCGGTCACCTATGTCAAAGCCTGGGATGAAATCAGGGCTTTATATGCCAGTCAAGCACCAGCTAAAGCTGCTGGATTGAAACCTGCCGCATTTTCATTTAACGTTGAAGGCGGACGATGTGATGTCTGTCAGGGTGAAGGTGAAGTTAAAATTGAAATGCAATTTATGGCTGATATTGTTTTACCCTGCGAGGCCTGTGGTGGAAAACGATTTAAGCAGTTTGTACTTGATGTACAGTACAAAAATAAGTCGGTAGCGGATGTTCTTGAGTTGAGCGTGGATGAAGCCATTACATTCTTTGCAGACCAGCCTAAAATATTGGCCAAACTGCAGCCTCTACAGGATGTTGGACTGGGCTACGTTAAACTCGGTCAATCGTCGAGTACGCTATCGGGAGGTGAAGCCCAGCGGATTAAATTGGCTTCATTCTTAATTAAGGGAAATAATAGCAAGAAAACACTTTTTATCTTTGATGAACCAACGACAGGCTTGCATTTTCAGGATATCAAAAAGCTCTTGAAATCATTTGATGCACTGATTGCCTTAGGAAACAGTATCTTGGTGATTGAACACAATATGGATATGATTAAATCGGCAGACTGGGTCATTGATATTGGGCCTGAGGGCGGAAATAAAGGCGGTAAACTCGTTTTTGCGGGGCTTCCTGAAGAACTTATTCATTGTAAAGATTCTTATACAGGGCAATTTTTAAAAGCACATTTAAAAGATTAAACCCTACTTTAGCCTGTGAAATTGATAAAACAAATATTTTAATACTTAATACGATTATGATTAAAAGATTTTTTTTAAGCGTCGTCCTTGGAATAGCAGCGCTTTCGTCCATGGCGCAACAGCCAGAAAAACCAAAATTGGTTGTCGGCCTGATGGTGGACCAAATGCGGTGGGATTATTTGTATCGTTTTGCAGATCGATATGGCAATGATGGTTTCAAACGACTTTTGAAAGAAGGATTCTCCTGCGAAAATACATTGATTAATTATATCCCGACCTATACGGCTATTGGGCACAGTTCGGTCTATACAGGTTCTGTTCCCTCCATCCATGGGATTGCGGGTAATGACTGGATTGAAGAGCAGACCGGAAAGAATATGTATTGTACGCAGGACGACAATGTTGTCGGTGTAGGTACTACCGCAAAGGAGGGGCAGCAGTCTCCACGCAATTTGCTTGCATCTACTGTAACCGACCAATTGAAATTAGCCTCTAACTTTAAGTCCAAAGTCATCGGTATCGCGATTAAAGACCGCGGTGGGATCTTGCCGGCAGGGCATTTTGCGGATGCGGCCTATTGGTTTGAAGCAAAATCCGGTGATTGGATTACTTCCAATTTCTATATGGACAAACTTCCAAAATGGGTGGTGGACTTCAATAAGAAAAAATTAGCCGAGAAATATCTGAAAGGCGACTGGAAGCCGATGTACGACATCAGTACATACGCTGCCAACAGTATTGCAGATGACAATATCTATGAAGGCAAATACCCGGGTGAAGAGAAACCGACACTGCCTCGCGCCACTTCCAAGTTGATGAAAGACGAGGGCTATGAGCTGATCAAAACCACGCCAATGGGTAATCAGTTTACATTAGATATGGCCAGGGAGGCAATCAAAAATGAACAGATGGGTAATAACCCAACTAACAATACCGATTTTCTTTGTGTGAGTCTCTCTGCGACAGATTACGTGGGACACCGCTATTCATTGACAGCCGTGGAGATTGAAGATATGTATCTGCAACTTGATAAACAACTTGCGGAATTCTTCAAATACCTCGATAACACCGTCGGCAAGGGTAACTATACGTTCTTTATGACGGCAGACCACGGCGCTTCTTATAACTCTCGGTTCTTTATGGATATGAAAGGAAACGGTGGTTATTTCTATTCCCGTCAGATTATCACAGGTCTTAACAAAACGCTTAAAGAGAAATTTGGACAAGAGAAGCTTGTAAAAAGCATGATGAACTATCAGGTTCATTTAAACAATCAGTTGATCGATTCTTTGCAGCTGGATCGCGATAAAATAAAAGAGATTATCATTCGTGAACTTCGTCATACCGAAGGTGTGGCGTATGTTGCTGATATGGAGAAGGGGGAAAGCCTAATGATTCCAGCGCCTATTCGCGAGAAAATGATCAATGGTTATAACTTTAAGCGTAGTGGTGCTATCCAGATTGTTTGCGAACCACAATGGTACGATGGTACGCCTCGCTCGACAGGTACTACCCATGGAACATGGTCTGCCTACGATTCCCATATTCCTTTGGTATTTATGGGCTGGGGTATCAAGCCAGGAGTATCCAATACAGAGGTACATATTGTGGATATTGCACCCACAATTGCAGCACTTTTGCACATTACCGAACCAAATGGTAGTATTGGAAAACCCATCACGGCGGTATTGGGGCAATAAGGAAATGCAGTAGATACGTTTCCAGTATAGGGAGGTGAAGCTTCCGTTTGGGGTGTTTACAGCTGGTATAGGCATGAAATGGTGCGGGTTTTATTCTATTGAATAAAAAACGTAAATTTGCGATTCAACAGGGGGTTAATAAATATGCTTTCCAAAAAGACAAAATATGCAATAAAGGCACTAATGGTGCTTGGTCGTAACTACGGTAATGAGCCTATGCAAATCGTAAAGATTGCGCAGGAAGAGAATATTCCCAAGAAATTTTTGGAACAGATTCTGCTCGAAATGCGAAATGCCGGAATTCTCTATAGCAAGAAAGGTGCTGGGGGCGGGTATAGCCTCAATAAGGCACCAGAAGACGTTTTCTTATCGCAGGTTATGCGCTTGATCGATGGGCCTATCGCGTTGCTACCCTGTGTAAGTTTAAATTTCTACCGCTCGTGCGAAGAGTGTACCCAAGAGCATGCCTGTGGCATACGCGATACATTCGTTGAGGTAAGAAATGCCATGTTGCAGATATTGAATGATACGAGTATTGCCCATTTAATCAATAAGGAAAAAGAATTGAATTTAAATGTAGAATAAAGAAAATAAAAATTTTTTTTCATTTTCAATGGAGGCCTGACAAATAAGTCAGGCCTCTTTTTTTTGTCATGATATTTTGGTATCCAGTGTTTTAGCTTGATTCTTTTTTTGATGTTAACGTGTTTTTTAATTATATAATTATTTAACATTATTTTACGAATTTTCCGTAGCATTAGCGTTATATTTACCCGACAATATATAAACGTTAATTTATGAAACTAACCTATTCCCTAGTTTTGTTTCTTTTGCTAGCTACCCTAAGTTCAAAGTCCTATGCACAACATAAGCTTTCGGGGTCGGTTGTGGATGGCAAGGATCTTGCAAAACTACATCAGGCTTCAGTCGCACTGCTCAACCCGAAAGATTCGGTCTTGATTACCTTTGGTCGGACAAAAGAAAATGGAACGTTCCAAGTAGCAAATCTGGATACAGGAACTTATAAAATGGTCGTTTCCTATCCCCAGTATGCAGATTTGGTAAAGGATATCCGAGTGCGTGCTGGAGATTTAGACATTGGATTGGTCAAACTATCCAAAGCAGCCCTACTATTGGAGGAGGTGCAGGTGAATGGGAAAATTCCGGTGGTTATTAAAGGGGACACGATTGAATACGATGCCGGTAGTTTCAAAGTTGATAAAGATGCCAAAGTGGAGGACCTGTTAAAAGTATTGCCCGGCATTACGATGGATGGATCTGGCAAGATTACCGCTCAGGGCAAAGAAGTGAAAAAAGTACTGCTCGATGGGGAGGAGTTCTTCGGTGATGATCCAACGTTAATTACTAAGAATATTCGGTCCGATATGGTCAGTAAAGTGCAGGTTTATGAAAAGAAATCAGACCTCGCCGTTCGAACGGGGGTGGATGATGGGGAGCGCACGCAGACCATTGATATCAAACTCAAAGAAGATAAGAAGAAGGGACTATTTGGGCAAGCCGTTGCCGGAGCGGGTACGGATCACTATTACGGCGGTAAAGTGATGTTCAATAAGTTTAAAGGTTCGCAAAAAATTGCCGCGTATGGTATTCTTGCCAATGATGGTATGGTCGGACTGGGCTTTGAAGATAGCCAGAAATATGGCGTTGGCGGAAGCAGCAATGTGCAGGTGATGGAAGGTGGAGGTATTATGATTACCTCGGGTGGCGACGGTTCTGATGGCGACTGGGACGGTACGTATTCCGGTGGAGGAGTACCAAGAGCGATCAATATGGGGGCTAGCTATTCCGATAAAACGAAAGATGATAAGCACAAAATCAATGTCAACTTTAAGCGTAATCAGATCCGTGTAGGCAACACCAGTACCTACAATGCACAAAATAATCTACCTGAGCGGGCGCAGGTAGACAATAACGTGACGCGGTCGGAGAACGAAAGTAAATCCAATACTGCTAATTTGAGGTATGATTTGAAGTTGGATTCGATGTCCGATTTGACCGTTAATATGGGATTTATGAAGTCTAGCCGTGATAATTTCTCTGGTTCTGAAGCTGATCAACGTACACTGGATGGAGTCTTGATCACAAAGACGACATCAAAAAATGATTTGAATGCTGATCAGGATCGCTTTAATGTCAATGCGATGTTAACACGCCGCTTCAGAAAAGAGCGCCGTTCTGTCACCTTTAATATGAATGCAAATACGGATCAGAATCGTTCCAAAATCCAATATTTTTCTGAAAATATTTTTCAAAATTCAGGTGATACCACCCTGATTGATCAATTTAAAAATGATAAGCTGGCCAATAATACCTACGGCGCCTCTGTAACTTATTCGGAGCCCTTGTCAAAACGGCTGACTGCCGCCGTTGGATATGCATTCAACAGCAGTAAATCGGAAACGCTGAATCAGTCTTTTGATAAAGATCCCGTTACAGGTGAATATACTGTGCTAGATCAGAATCTATTAAATGATTTCGATTACACCAGCTTGAAAAGTGCAGTGAATACTTCGCTGAATTACAAATCTAGTACGTTGACTGTCAATGTAAGCAATAGGGTGGATTTTGAGGATGTGAAGAGGACGTATAATAATCTGAATACAACATTACAGCGCAATCAAACGTCAGTTAATCCAGTTTTCTCGGTGAATTATAAAATCTCTAAAAGTAAAAATATCAATTTCCGTTATAGTGGACGTACCAGTCAACCTTCTTTGACACAGATAGAACCCCTAAAGCAAAATGCACAGCCGCTTATTGAATATCTGGATAATCCAAACCTAAAAGCCGGGTTTAACAATTCGTATTCAATTGATTACAACAACTATAAGCAGCTGAAAGATCAGAGCATCTATTTTTATGTAAATGCAGATCAAGGTAAAAATAGCATCAACAATAGTGTGCGGTACGATTTGGATAGAGGTACACAGCAGATTTCCTATGTCAATATTGACAAGGACAATTGGCGGATGTATGGCGGTAGTGGATACAGTTTTGTATTACAAAAAAAATGGGGGTTGAAAATGAATCTAGGGATGCAGGTGCAGTACAATAGCCAATTTAGTTACCTATCATCGTATACCGAAGAGCCAAAGCTCAATAGAAATCAAACGTGGAGTGTTTCACCGAATATCGGTTTTAGTCGCTATAAGGCGAATAAGATGGATTTCTATATTTCCATCAGGCCAGGTGTTCAGCAAATGAATTCCTATTTGCAGCCCGAGTTAAATCGTTCCACTTTTACGTTGAGGACCTACTCCGAGCTCACGTATTACTTGCCAAAAGATTTCAAAATCTCCTTAACGACCAATCAAAATTATCAGGCTGCTACGAAAACTTTACAGTCCATCAATGTCGTGAATATGAATGGTTATGTATCCAAAAAACTATTGAAAGATAAATCGTTGGAAGTGCAGGTGTTCGTCAATGATATTTTAAATAAAAATAATGGCGTGTACCGTTATCAAAATGGAACGTCATTTATTCAGACGAGCAACGACGTATTGCGCCGTTATGGTATGCTAAAAGTAATCTACAATTTTACATCAATGAACCGCCCATGATAGCATTATCCATTTTTTTGTCCGGAGTTAAGGAGAATTTTAATTCTGGTAAGCGCCATCAGTTCGATGGGAAAATTAATTATTTGCAGATGAAAGGAGATACCAAATGAGTAAATATATGAAGTCGATGATTTGGGTTTTGTTGCTGTGCATGAGCACAGCCCAGGCACAGCATGCCTATTTTCCGAGCAGCGGAATAGTGACCTATGAACGGAAGTTTCATGTACAGAACTTCTTGAAGCGTAATTACCTCAACAAACCAGATTTAGATACCTGGGACAAGTTAACGGTCGACAATGCCGTCAAAAATGGTCCTACTGAGGTGGTGACCCATCATATATTGAAATTTTACGATCATGAAACCCTCTTTGAGACCATTCAGGAAGACTACCCTCCGAGTTACCGCAATGTCACTCGATATCAGTCCATCCTTCCGGATTCAAAAACATACATCAATTTTCAACAGCAGGAATTTCTCAAATTGCTTCCATTTGGTGATGATCAACTTTTACTTAAAGATTCATTGCCTGCTGTAAAATGGAAGTATACCGATGAATATCGAAATATTGCCGGATACGATTGTCGACGAGTCAATGGAATTGTGCAAGATTCGGTGTATGTGGTTGCTTTTTTCGCAGGGCAAATTCCTATTTCAGGTGGTCCGGAACTTATTCATGGGCTACCCGGGCTAATCATGGGGGTGTCCATTCCAAGTATGAACGTCAATATGTTTGCAACCAAGGTGGAGATCACGAATGCTCCGGTTTCCAATGTGCTCACCAAAAAGAAAAAAGTGGTGGCCGAATCTCGAGCAGAGATCCTGAAAAAGCTGAAAGATACCGTTTACGATTACATGGACGAGAAAGACTTTAAGAAGCGTATGCAGAGCATATTCTTTTAATTGCCGAACTATGCGAAGGGAGAGAAGATAAGCTACTACCGGAAAGCGGTGGCCTCGAAGTTCCTATCAAAAATAGCCTATAAAAAAGCCTGTCCAAACGAACAGGCTTTTATTATACATGTATGACGTTTGCTATTAACGTACCGTACTTCCTACTTTAATTGTTGTATCTGGTTTGACGAAATCCAGTCTACCATCGGCATCTTCTGCCATAAGGATCATTCCCTGCGACATAATTCCTTTTATTTCACGGGGTTCAAGGTTGACCAATATGGACACCTGACGGCCTACAATTTCTGCAGTGCTAAAGAATTCTGCGATACCCGAAACCACCGTCCGTGTATCAATACCCGTATCGATGGTCAACTTCAATAATTTCTTTGTTTTGGCAACTTTTTCAGCTGCTGTAATGGTTCCGACACGGATATCCATTTTAACAAAATCGTCGAAGCTGATATTCTCTTTTGCAGGAGCAACCTTGGCGTTGTCGGCTAGGTTTTTTGCTTTTGCTGCTGTAAGTTTATCAAGCTGGAAGTCGACCTGTTCGTCTGTTATCTTTTCAAATAACAATTGTACTTCACCCAATTGATGCCCCACCTCAATCAACGCATCTGAACCCGCGTCATTCCAGTTTCCTTGAGGAAAATTGAGCATTTCAAATAATTTGGTTGCTGTTTTAGGCAAAAACGGCTGCGCAAGGACAGCAAGGTTCGCCACGATCTGTGCTGCGACGTTTAATATTGTTTTAACCCGTTCTTCATCCGTTTTGATGATTTTCCATGGTTCCTCATCCGCAAGATATTTATTACCAAGGCGGGCAACATTCATGAATTCTGCCAAAGCTTCGCGGAAACGGAATTGTTCCAAAGAAGATTTAATAGAAACCGGATATGATTTTAATTCATCCAATACGGCTTGGTCTACCGTAGACAATGCAGCTCCCTTCAATACCTTACCATCAAAATATTTGTGGGAAAGAACCATGACACGGTTTACAAAGTTGCCCAAGATAGCTACCAGCTCATTGTTTATGCGGGCCTGAAAATCCTTCCAGGTAAACTCAGCATCTGATGTTTCTGGCAATATAGACGTTAATACATAACGCAATTCATCCTGTTTGTCTGGGAATTCCTGTAGATATTCATGGAGCCAAACCGCGTGGTTTCGAGACGTTGACAGCTTATCGCCCTCAAGGTTCAGGAATTCGTTGGCCGGAATATTTTCAGGCAAAATGTAATCGCCGTGAGCATGAAGAATAGCAGGGAAGATAATGCAGTGGAAGACAATATTATCTTTTCCGATAAAATGGATCAATGTAGAATCATCGGCAGGGTTTTCATGCGTTTTCCAATAGTCCTCCCAGTTTTTGCCATGGTCTAATGCCCACTGTTTCGTTGCTGAGATGTAACCGATAGGCGCATCCAACCAAACATAAAGTTTTTTACCCTGTGCTTCTTCCAGCGGCACATCGACACCCCAGTCCAGATCACGGGTCATTGAACGCGGTTGTAAACCCGATTTAAGCCAAGACTGGCATTGCCCAAACACGTTGGATTTAAGGATATTTTTCTTTCCTTCGATCAGCCATTTTTCCAGCCATGGCTGGTATTTATCCAAAGGTAGGTACCAGTGCTTTGTTTCTTTCAATACCGGAGTCTTTCCGCTCAATGTCGAAATCGGATTGATCAGATCTGTCGGGCTCAGGGATGTTCCACATTTTTCGCATTGGTCGCCATAGGCACCTTCGGACTTACAATTTGGACAAGTACCTGTAATATAGCGGTCGGCCAAAAACTGGTGGTACTCCTCATCGTAATACTGTTCGGAAAATTTCTCGACAAATTCACCTTTGTTGTAAAGGTTCAAGAAGAAATCCTGCGATAACTGGTGATGTATGGGCTCCGATGTGCGGTGATATATATCGAAGGAAATGCCAAACTCTTCAAAACTTTCTTTGATTTGTTGATTGTATTTATCAATAATTTGCTGTGGGGTAATGCCCTCTTTTTTTGCACGGATGGTAATCGCCGCACCATGCTCATCTGAACCACATACATAAACTACATCTTTTTGATTCATACGCAGATAGCGCACAAAGATATCCCCGGGGATATAAGCCCCGGCAAGGTGTCCAATATGTAAAGGACCATTGGCATACGGTAATGCCGATGTGATGGTATAACGTTTTTTATCTAGAATACTCAATGCTTGAAAGATATTAAAGTGTGTACTTGTTTTCTTTGGCAAACTTAGATAAATTGCTGTTTATATGCAATATAAATGCGTATCATATCAAACAATCGCAAAAATATTATTCCAAATAGCGGTAGAAAACTCAGATAAATTTACGTTTATTTGTAGGGATAAGCACATTGTTTTCCCATAAATTTTTTATTGGAAAATAGCCTTTGTGCTTCCAGTTGTTTGATCATTAGCAATAAAAAGATGTCCAAAATACCTGATTTTCTGAAAGTAGGCGATAAAGTTGCGATCGTCTGTCCTGCGAGTTTTATCCGTGGATCTATTGATGTAGGCATAAAAACATTGGAGGGCTGGGGATTGGAGGTTGTGGTCGGAGAGACTGTCAGCAAATCGTACCACCAGTTTGCCGGACAAGACAGTTTACGTGCAGCTGATTTGCAGTGGGCACTGGACGATCCATCGATTAAGGCGGTATTCGCCGCACGGGGCGGCTACGGCTGTGTTCGGATTGTCGATGAAATCGATTTCTCAAACTTCGAAAAGCAGCCCAAGTGGCTGGTAGGCTTTAGCGATATTACCGTATTGCATAGTCATATTCAACGGAACTTTAAAGTAGCCACAATACATGGGCAGATGGCCAAGTCTTTTGAGACGGGGACAGAAGCCTCTTTGGAAACTCTAAAAAATGCCTTATTTGGCTATAATATGGATTATAGTTATGAGCAGAGCGTCTATCCCAATCGTGCAGGTGAGGGCCGAGGAAAATTGGTCGGCGGAAATTTAGCCATCTTACTATCTGTGCTTGCTTCTGATTCGGATGTCAATTACAAAAATAAGATTCTATTTATTGAAGATGTTGGTGAAGCTTACTATTCCGTCGATCGCATGCTGTGGGCATTGAAGCGTGCTGGAAAACTAAAAAAATTGAGCGGTCTTATTGTCGGCGGTTTCTCTTCCATGAAGGACAACGACCCTGCTTTTGGACAAAGTGTGGAAGAAATTGTGTGGGATAAAGTTAAAGAATACGATTTTCCGGTAGCGTTTGCCTATCCGGCAGGTCATATCGATGACAATCATGCCCTCGTATTTGGCCGAAAAGTGGAATTGAAAACCACGGCTAATGCTGTTCAGCTAACTTACTTGTAGGTATAGCTGAACAGCATTTAGCTGCAACACCTATTCTGATTAGCCCGAATGTACCGGAATTACCATCATTGCAGCCTGACTCTTCCAAGCCATTTTCTGGGCTAAACTGGTGTTGAAAATTCGGCTTAATAATCCCTTGTCGCGGTGGAAAGTAACCATCATATCGATATTATTTTCGTTGATGTATTGGTTAATCCCTAGGGCAATGTCTGTATGAAGGATATAACTATACAAGGGATTGTAGGGAGCTAGCAGATCTTTCATGATGGTTATTTCAGCGTTTACAGCTTTATTTGCAGGATCTTCTTTGGTGACATGTACCACAAACACCTCACTTTTACGCAATACTTCAGATGCATTGACAAGAAGGCGGTTTAATTTTATTTTTACTTCCTTAAGATTTGAGGCGATCAAAATCTTTTTGGGTACCCTAAGCTCAGCCCGTGCAGGAACCACCAGTAAAGGTGTGTGACAATTTTCGATCAGTTTGAGCGTATTGCTTCCGAGTAACAGTTTCTTTAGGCCACTTTTACCTGCGGTGCCGACGATGACGAGGTCAATATCCTCCTCTGCACAAGTACGATTTACGCCGTAGCTTAGTTCATATTCTTCGAGCACAGATTTCCACGCAATCCCTTCCGGAAAAAGCAACATCAGTTCCTGTTGCCAGGTATTGAGGTCTTTTTGTTTCTCTTCTAGAATTTCTGAATTGCTGATGACAACAGGCTCGGTACCTACGGTAGGGATTACTTCGTACGTATGGTACAAGACAACCTTTTCAATACCCCATAGCGGAGCTAATTGCGCGGCGTATCGAGCAGCGGCGTAGGCATTGTCCGAAAAGTCTGTTAACAAGAGTAGGTTTTTCATCCTTATTAGTTATTTGTTTATGCTATAATCCGTCGCTAAGCTATACCGACTTAAACGGTATTTTCTGTTGCAGCTCACAGAATTATCATTGGTTCTATAGCTATTAAATTACGCATAAAGTATTAAAAATGCAATAAATTTATTCCTAGAATAGAAGCTACAGGGCTTTCAATTTAAATAATTTCATTAATTTAGGCCGAGTGGTAATTCATTTATTAATAATTTAACCGTTTTATATGGCAATTTGGAATTCATTGGGTAAGTATAGAGATACAGGACTTTTGGTCTTGCGCATTGGATTGGGCGTGATGATGATTATACACGGTTTGCCCAAGTTACAGGGCGGTCCTGAACTTTGGGCAGGCGTGGGCAAGTCAATGGGTACTATTGGTGTCCATTTTATGCCTACTTTTTGGGGTTTTATGGCTGCTGCTACCGAAACTGTGGGCGGACTATTTTTATTGCTTGGTCTTTTTTTCAGACCAGCAGCACTATTGCTTGCTTTCACAATGGTTATCGCCGGATTAATGCATCTTTCCAAAGGAGATGGTATCTCTGGTGCATCCCATGCGATTGAGCTCTGTTTTGTGTTTTTAGGACTCATTCTTATCGGTCCCGGTAAACACTCCGTTGATAAAAAGTAAACGGTTTTTCCCCTTCACTTTCATTGCGATGGCTTTGCGAAAATATACTGTATTTATGATCTATCCATGGGAATAACCAATAAGTTGGCGGCGCCATTCCAGGCGATCTTTTTTGATATGCTGCTTTTGAATAGGCTAGATAACAGTCCCTGCTTTTTATGGAATGAAAGTATGAGGTCTATATGTTTCTCTTTTGCATATTCTTCAATACCGACAGCAACATCATCGTGACTAATGTAGTCATAAATAGGATGGTATTTGTCCAGGCGTTCATGGAGGTGTTTTAGTTCCTGTGCCAAGTCTGCAGCAGACGCCTCTTTTTTCGCGACATTCAGGACATATAATTTTGCTTGGAAGGTTTCCAAAACTTGGTCCAAATTAAATAAATCCAGTTTGCGATCCACCTCTTTCAGATCTGTCGTTGCCAGTACATTTTTGGGGACTGCCGGATCTACCTTATGCGACACGATAAGCATCGGCTTAGGGCATATATCCATTAACGTAATGGCATTGCTTCCTACCAGGATTTTAGCAAAGCCTGTTTGACCTGTAATACCCAATGCGACAAGATCAATAGCTTGGGCACGACATATTTCTTGAACGCCCATCGGTAAATCCACGTCTTCCATTTGATAGGATAATGCTACTTGTGGTGGGAACAATAGTCTAATTTGGTCGAACCAGTCAGCGAGTTCCTTCTCTTTGGCCTCTTTTACTTCTTCATTGACAACAACAATAGGTTCATTATCGACGACGGTAACACTATTGTACGTGTGATATACAATCACCTTTTGGGTTTTCCAGGCTTCTGTACATAGTGCAACTTGTTTTGCTGCTAGAAGAGCATTTTCTGAAAAGTCAGTTAACAGGAGGATATGTCTCATGATATTCTTTTTTATACGTTTAACTTGATAATCTGCTGCTATTCCATCCCGATCCTTCGCTTAAGTGGATCATAGGGTCTCGTATAGCGGCGTTATATTACCAAAACAATCAATCTAGCGATAAGTTACAAATAAAACGTGAATTTAATGTTAAGACCCCTCCAAAGTGATGAGTATCATAAAAAAAGGCAACCCCAATCAGGGTTGCCTTGCTATTTACGTTACAGTTTTAGTTTTTGGTGAAATTACATCGGTTTTTTTGTGCCAAAGTTGATGATATAATCGGTCATCACTTTTGCACTTTCGTCTTTCACGAAATCCAGGTCGATTTTGGGCTGTGACTTGCCTTCTTCCCAAGCTGGTTTCCCCTGTAATTTCAATAAAGCGTTGATGCGGTCTCTATTTTTCTTGAGGTTGTCATCTTTATCTTTCTTGAATTTGTTGAATTCCAATGGAATTTTAACATCCTCATCCTTTTGAGCTTCTTCGATGTCCTCTTTCAGATATTTATATTCCAATGAGTTTTTGATGCGTGCTTCATGCATCGCTTCTAATTTTTTATCAATACCACTTAGATCAGCTACTTTTTTGAAGTTGCTCGACTGGATTTGATCCCAAGGGAGCGCTGATTTTTCTGAACTTTCACCAAATTTCTCTGCAGAAAACTGAGAAGGGAATACGATATCTGGTGTCACACCTTTATGTTGCGTACTACTTCCGTTAACCCGATAAAATTTACCCAATGTAATATTGATCTGTCCATACTGAGGAGCGCCTTCTGGGGTGTCTGGATCTTTTTCACCCGATGCCTTTAATAGCAATCGGCTGGTAGGGCTGATGACACGCGACATGTCTATTGCCGATTGCACCGTTCCCTTGCCGTAACTTTGAGATCCTAAGATAATCCCTCTTCCATAATCTTGGATAGCACCAGCAAAGATTTCAGAAGCCGAAGCCGAGAAGCGGTTGATCATGATGCCAAGTGGACCATCCCAGGACACACCGGCATTTTTATCTTCTTCAACATCAATGTTATTTTTTGTATCTCTCACCTGTACAACAGGACCCTTGTCGATAAATAAACCGGTCAAATCAATTGCTTCAGGTAAAGAACCACCACCATTAAATCTTAGGTCGATGACCACTGCATCCACTTTTTGTTGTTTCAGCGTGTCCAATATCATCCTCACATCTCGCGTGGTGCTCTTATAATTCGGATCGCGTCTTCTGTAAGCCTCAAAATCCATGTAGAATTTAGGAATGTTGATGATACCCACTTTATACATTTTTCCGTCCGCTCCTTTGACGTTCATGATCTCTTTTTTCGCAGACTCTTCTTCAACGACGATTTTCTCCCGTACCAGGGATACAATACGTGGATGAGAGTTCATTGGCTGGCCGGCAGGAATAATTTTCAGACGAACGATTGTTCCTTTTGGACCTTTGATTTTTGCTACAGCCGCATCAAGTCTCCAACCAATGATATCTTCAAATTCACCATCTTTTCCCTGCGCTACAGCGATGATTTTATCATTGACGTGAATGCTCTTGTCTTTGAAAATAGGTCCACCGGGGATAATTTCAAAGATGCTTACGGCTTCGTTATCGATGGATAATCTTGCACCAATCCCTTCAAAAGTATTGGCCATTCCTTCATTAAATGCCTGGGCAAAAGATGGATTAAAATAAGAAGTATGCGGGTCTACAGCGTCTGTCAACGCTTGCATCACGATCTGAAAAGCATCATTTGCGTTGCTTTTTTTGGCCTGTGAGATCAAATTGACATAGCGTTTTTTTAATGTCTCTACCTGTTTGGTCTTCGCACTGTCGGTAGATTTGCCACTGGCAGTTTCTAAGTTGAGCAAGTCGTATTTCACACGTTTACGCCATTGGTCATTGGCTTCATCTGCCGTTTTGAACCATCCTAATTTTTCACGGTTAGGTTGGTAATACTCGTCTTTCGTATAATCCTGTTTTTTGCCGATTTCTGAAAGCGCATATTGCATTCTTTCCAGGTATCTCTTCGAATAGACATTGAAAATATGGAAAGCAGCTGATAGATCTCCATTTTTAATGTCCTGGGCAAGATTGTTTTTGTAGGACTGAAATTCATCAATATCCGATTGAAGCAGGTAATTTTTCCCTTGATCCAAACTTTTGATCAGATTATCGTATATAATGCCCGATATTGAATCGTTCATTTTGACCTTTTTGTAGCTTGCATTTTCCAATAATCCAGAGACTTCCTTGGCGATGATCTGATGCTGTGTGCTTGGTTTAAGCCCTCCGTCATCAGGAAGTGCGACTCGTGGTTTTGAACCACAAGAAACAATGGATACAAAAAAAAGTGCAAATATGAGTTTCCTAAACATATTTTCGACGGTTTTATTAATCATTCTTTTTAAAAAATATTCAGCTCTTTTTGATAAGCGTGCTAAATTTAGTGAAATTCATAGCACATTATCGCAGAATCTAAAAATTTATTTGATTTATCCTTCAATATTTACAAAAAGCTTAATGTCGCTCTGTAAACTGCTCTTGCAGTAGACCAGCAGAAGGGGTAGATTGTTTTATTTATACAGTTCATTTTTTAACTGTGTATAGGCTTTGTAAGTCTGATCAGCCGATGGATAGTCCTTTAAAACAAGATATACTTCGCCGAGTTTGTCCAGTATCGCCAACGATAGTTGCTTATTATTTTCGTCTGCGGCCAACTCCGCAGCCTGCACAAACTCTTTGAGTGCCACCTTATAATTACCATCCTTTTGTTTGGAGGAGGCGAGCAAGTATTCAATTTCTGCGAGTTCGCTACTTAGTTTCTTGGCATTGGCCAGGTCGCGTGCCTGCAGCAAAAACCATTGGGCTTCCGTATATTTATGCTGATTAAAATAGATTTCTGCAAGCATTTCCCAGGCAAAGATCTTTCCTTCATATGCTTTGGCTTTATTGAATAGCGGTATCGCACTGCGTATGATATTATTTTCGGCTGTTTTATACTTTCCCTGGCCTGCTCGAGCCATGGCAATTAAAAGCCAGGCGTTTGCCTGCTCCGCATAACTTTTGCTCTTCGTCGCATAGGCATGATAGTTTTGTGCACTTTCTTCGGCACGCTGAAAGTCCCCACTGTACAGCTGGAAATTGCTGATATTCAAATTAATGGTTGCAATATCATCCCTATTATCGGTACGGTTAGCCAAAGAAAGTGCCTGATATAGAAATGCTGACGCATTGCTGCTGTCGTTATTTTTAATGGAAAATAAGGCGGCTTCATTTGATAAAGCATAGCCTGCAGTCCAATTTTCTGCTTTTTTTTGCCCTTCAATCGCATCGTTCCACGCGTTGGCTGTCGCTGGCATCGGATTCATTAAATAGTGAAAATGTCCAAGGTTATTGGTGCTTCGCAGCTGCAGTAGCAAGCGCTGGAGTAGGAGTTGCCTCGCAATTTCTTTGCTGAAAGGCTTCTTTTCGGCATAATGTTCTTCCAGTATTTCATTGGCTGTTTTAGGCGGGGGTAAGAAATATACCTCGGGGCCAATGCCCTTAAACGAAGCATCGTATTTTTTAATCGCGCCCGTATAATCTTTTTCTGCATTTTGTGCCACAACCCGACGTGGTATATTCACGAATATGGTCAAGGTGGTCAAGATAAAAAAACAGTATTTTGTCATTCTCATTGATGATTACGTCACAATTAATGCTTACTATAGTAGTTATTCGGGCAATCCACAGCTGTTTCTGATCAACTTTTAGTCCCTCTCTTGCACTGGCAAAAGCAATTTACATATAGTGTAGAGCAAATATGACGAAAAATTGTGTGAAAAAATGTTAAAGCGTTAAACTAAAATATTTAGTCCTTGTGCTATTTTAATTTTTAACTTTGTACTATGGCGACACGAATTCCATTAGCAGAACGACTTAGACCGCGGCAATTGAGCGCTTATGTCGGGCAACAGCATATTGTCGGCCCTGACGCAGTGCTCTATCATGCAATCCAGCAAAAGAATATTCCTTCCATGATTCTTTGGGGGCCACCGGGAGTGGGTAAAACGAGTTTGGCCCTGCTGATCGCCAAAGAACTGGACCGACCGTTCTTTTCATTAAGTGCGATTCAAGCGGGGGTGAAAGATATTCGTGAGGTGATCGAAAAAGCCGAAAGGCTGATGAACTTCAACCAAGATCAGCCTATTTTATTTATCGATGAGATTCATCGCTTTTCCAAATCCCAGCAGGATTCCCTGTTAGGAGCAGTTGAGCGCGGGCTGGTAACACTTATTGGGGCCACTACAGAAAATCCATCGTTCGAAGTTATTTCAGCCTTGCTTTCGCGTTGTCAAGTGTATGTATTGGAGCATCTTTCCGAGCAGGATCTTATTGGACTGATCGAAAAAGCATTGCATGAAGATGAATATCTGCAGAAACAGGCGATCGTTGTTGAGGAGTATGAGGCCTTATTGCGGCTATCCGGTGGTGATGCCCGTAAATTATTGAATGTCCTTGAATTGGTTGTGAATGCTGCGGTGTTGCATAAAGAGCCGATCACAAATGCCTTTGTACTGAAACAGGTACAGCAGAATATGGCGATTTATGACAAAGCAGGAGAGCAGCATTACGATATTATATCCGCCTTTATCAAATCCATCCGCGGTTCAGATCCAAACGCAGCGGTATATTGGCTCGCGCGGATGATCGAAGGCGGCGAGGATCCATCCTTTATTGCACGGCGGTTGTTGATTTTGGCTTCGGAGGATATTGGCAATGCCAATCCGAATGCCTTATTGTTGGCCAACAACTGTTTTCAGGCGGTCAATGTGATTGGATGGCCCGAATCGCGTATTATTCTTTCGCAGACCGTGATCTACCTGGCTACCTCGGTCAAAAGTAATGCTTCTTATGAGGCCATTAATAAGGCACAGGCCTTGGTGAAACAAACCGGCGACCTATCCGTACCCTTGGCTATCCGTAATGCCCCAACAAAGTTGATGAAGAACTTAAATTATGGTGCCGAATACAAGTATTCGCATGCCTATCCAGGAAACTTTGTTGTCCAGGAATTTCTTCCGAAAGAAATCAGCGGCGTCAAATTATATGAGCCTGGTAAAAACCCACAGGAGGAGAAACTAAGGCAAAGTTTACGGGACAAGTGGAAGGAGAAATACAACTATTGATCCGGGCCCAGATTTAAATACACAGGCTTCGCTGTGCAAAATTCCATAAATAGAATTGTCGGACGATAGGAAATAATCAGCGTCAACACGATAGCAAAGGCGAGCGATAAAGCTCGCCTTTGCATCGATGAACATTGAGATTTTAGTATTTTGTAGCAGGTTTGTTTTTTAGGGCAAAGGCGCTCTTAAGCGGCATGGGACTGGCTGTACCCGTCGTACGGCCAGCAGCGTTGTCATCGGATGAGTCCGTTTTACCATTCGCATTTTCCTTTCTTGTCTTTTGTAACATCTTTTTAAAGATGAGTAGGCCGATGATGCCCAAAGACAACCAGAGAAGGTCCACGAGTAGAATATCATTTGCTCCTGAGCGATAAGTTTCCCAGATCCAGTTCCCCGTTTTTATGCCATTCACAATTGGGATTGCAAGAGACAATATCGAGCCGAGCAGGAGTGTTTCTAAGTTTGTTTTCGCGATGTTACGTCGGATGACATAAAAAACAGCCAACGCCAGCCAACTATAGAAGTAAACATGGAATATAAACGACTGATCTACTTTCGTCGCCAGCTTGACTGCAATAAAGCTCATAGCTGTGATTGGAAACATCGTCAGGCAGCTTGCCATAAATACATTCGCCGCCCAAAAATTAAAGATGCGTTTGCGCTTGGGGATATTATTTTTATCACGTGCGACCAGCCAGATCAGGATACCCGATATGATAACAAAGCAGCCCATGATACCCAAAACAAAATAAATAATTTTGACAGGATAGCCGCCAAAATCTGCCAAGTGCAAGCGGTAGATGAAACCCTTCATATAATCTAGGTAGGAGCCGTTTGCTGTTGCAGATTTTTCAAAAAGGATTTTCTCATCGGCCACGCGGTAGATGAGTCTTCCCGAACCCGCAAAGTTCTTGTCAATATCGGCATCATATAGCGCTACGACATGCATGCTTTTATCACCATAATTTTTGATAAAGATGCGGTTCATGTGGCTGTTTGGCCATTTACTCTCCAGCTTATCCAGAAAATCACCCATTTTGAAGGGTGCGGTGAGCGGCTCGTACAAATAAGTATATTTTGTGTTGTCGTTGTAACCGAGCGCAGCATAGACCTCATCCTCTTTACCATCATAGAGGTATTTGCTAAACGGAATAATCAAGACCGAGTTTACGATCAGTACAATCCCCGTCAGGGCATACATAAACTGGTAGGGAAAGCCGATGACACCCAGGGCAGTATGCATGTCTGTCCATACCGTTTTCCATTTGTTTCCGGGTCTGAAGACAAAGAAGTTGGATTTGATTTTATCCCAATGGAGCATCAGACCAGAGATCAGCGCAAAGAGAAAGATAAAAGATACCAGCCCGGCAAGGGTGTAGCCAAAGGGTCTGCCAATATTGATCCCAATTTGGTTGAGCGGCGCTAAGAAGTGAAGGCGATACAAAAATTCACCCATGGTATAGCCATCGCTATAATCTGACGGTTTTTTAGTAGCCAAGTCATAGGAAAAATACATGGAATCGTCATTTCCACGTCGGCCGCGGCCACGTCTTTTCTTTTTTTCGTCTTTAGCCTTTGCATCTTTTACCGCTGCACCTTTATTTTCCGTCGCGAGTCGTTTCTTTTCGGCCAACTGCTTTTGTTCTGCCACCGCTTTCGCTTTATTTGCAACTAGTGTATCCTGTGATTCGCCGATATTGACATAACTGGAATGACCATTGTGTTGCATGTAAAAGGTAATATCTCTTCCTTTCAGTTCTTTGATCTGCCCAATGGAGTCTAGAAGATGGTCAAAAACAATATTTTGGTACGTTTCCCCTTTGTCGGACTCATTTTTTTGCCAGGCATTGATTTCATTTTTAAAAAATGAAAAAGATCCCGCAAAAAAAATCACATACAAAATAGCACAAATGATTATCCCAGAGATGGTATGCGTATTGAAGTAGATATTGTAACGTCTTAAATTCATGATAAGGGTATTATAGGTACATAAAGATGCCATAGAATACAGCGATCAGAAACAGGTATATGCCCCATATTAGCCAACCACTTTTAGCAAGAAAGGCCACGAGCAATAATATTGCCCAGGCGATAAAACCTGTGACGTAAGCCGTAATTAAAATGTCTGTTTTATCGCATATTTTTGTTAAGCAAAGGTGGAAGTATAGCATCACAAAATAACCTCCAAAGAAACCAGCGGTCAATTTGAGGAAACGTTGAAAAGGAGAGCTTAGATATTTTTTATTGGCAGGCATGTCTTAAAACACAAAAAGTTCAAAAAACAGAGAAAGAAGCAGGATAACGGTCAGTTGTTTCCATTGGAAATACCGATAGGGCCACAAAAGCACAATCAAGCTAAAGAATCCCATGGTATAGGTTCCAGAAGCCAATGTTCCCGAAAGAGCACCCTGCAAGTACATGGTCCATATCCATGAAAGACTGAGCACAGCCATGGCCAGTAACCTCGCACGGCTCTTATTTTGTATAAGAGCGATCATGAAAGATGAACCTGGTTTGATATGGACCTTTGCCGAGGAACAGTACCAAAAAAAGCTACCGGTGAAAATAAATAGGAGTAAAAGCGTATACATTGGTTACTATTAATTTATACACATACCCAATATGCTATGTATGGGCATATTGGGTATGCAGTTTTAAGAATCTAAAAGACTAATCTAAATGTTCGATTGCGGTAATTGCACCACCTTCCACTTTCAAGCCTTTTGTCGCAGTTGCAGTTGCAGCGTCAATCTTATACACATAGCTTTCGCCAGAGGTTAGGTTTACACCAATGTAGCCTGTTTTCCCATCCTTCTTGCTATAGTTGTTTCTTTGCGTAAATGATTTTACTTCGTCTACTTTTGGTAAACCCGATACAATTTTAAATGTTTTGTCTACAACATTTACAGCTGCAATCGTCGTCGCCGCGCTGTAAGTACCATCAGATTGTTTTTTCTTTGAACTTACGATGAAATTGTTTCCACCAACATAGGTCCAGTTCACAATATTGTAACCGCCAGAAATTTCAGCCACGTTAAAGAAATAGTTTTTGTCAAATTCAGTTGTACCTGATGCAATACGTAAAATAGCGGAAGGATTAGTTGATGTGATTTTCGTAACGTCACCAACTTTTGAAGTAGCGTTTGCAGCCGAAAATGCATAGATATCTCCATTCTCAACCGTGCCTAGACCGTTGGTGAAGTATTGGCCGACATAGCTTGTACGCTCATCTGTAAAAACTTTCTCAAGCTTCATCTCCGGATAAGAAAATACGGCGACCCACGCTTTGTTTGGATATGCAGTAGTAAAGGACGAACCTTGGATACAAAAGAATGGCGCATATACTTTATTGCCTACTTGCGTCAACCAACTGAAATAGCCAATTTCACCATTGTTGGCCAGTTCCAGCGCATTCAATGATCCTTCTCCCACAATAGACAGGCTATTGGTGTTGACTCTGTACCACGTGTGGGTCGGTGTCGCCAGATTTCTGGACATTTTGGTCATTAATACATCTTCTTTGACCGCTGCAAATGCGGCTACAGTTTCCGACTGAAAATTTGTCAATTTTTTTAACTTGCCTTCGGTTAAATTGTAGGCTGTCACTGCTCCTGGATTACCTTGTCCGTATAGGAAACTGAAGAATTTGTTGTTAGTTGTCAAATAATAGCGATAAGTTCCGTCTTGCTCGATTCCGTTGCCAAGAATCGAAACTGTTCCCTCATCTAGACTATTTGCCGTAACCAGATAGTCTGCCACGCCTGTGCTTGCAATTGGAGTTACTGCAACGATATATTTGCTGCCTCCATCAGTACCTTCGCCACTAGAAGATTCGCTTTTTGAGCAAGATCCGAATAAAATAGCTGCTGCTAATAGGGAGAATAGAGATTTTGTTTTCATGATTGAAATATTTATAAATTATTTTGTTTGTTGAAGAAATAACGTAAGTTGAGGTAGAAACCACGGCTTGGCTTTTGTAGACTGAAATTGTCAACCAAACGGTTATCCGTGAGGTTTTTGCCTTCTATTGCAATGTTGTATCTACCGTTCGCAATGGAGTATACCACATTGGCATCTAAACTTAACTGTGTCGGGATTTTTCTCTTTTCAGCATCTGCGTCGGTCGAACCCAAGCCCGGCCAATACAACCAAAACTCATGAACATACAGGAGATTCGCTCCAACATTTAACCGGTTGTTTTTACCTCCAAGCTCTGGAAAAATGACTGACGCGTCCAGGTTTCCAAATAGATAAGGAATATTTGGCATCTGATTTTTGTATAATGGACTTATACCTGTGTAACCAGGCTCTACTTTCTGCATATTTTTGACAGATTGATAAGTGGCATTTAATCCAGCCATAAACCATCTTTTGTAGGAGTAGCGCAGATCTAAGTCACCTCCGATTGATCGGACGCCATCTCTATTGTCCGATACATATTTGGACTGATTGTTGTTCAGCCGTTGATAAATAAAGTCGTCCGCGTGACGATAGAAAGCATTGGCTATTAAGGCAAAGCGATTGTCCGGATTAAAACTGAAGTCGTAGAGTAACCCTAAGTTCATGTTGTTGCTTTTCTCTGGTTTCAAACTGGTATTTCCCTCGTAGTTTTCTACATCACCAAAAAGTTCTGTTGGGGTAGGCATTTTGGTTGTAAGCTCATAAGACCCCTTGATCTGTAAAGTCGGTGCTAAGTAATAAGAAAGAGCTGTTCCATACCCTAATCTTGAAATATTCTTTTCCAGCTCATTATTGCCGCTCGTATTATGCTGGTTGTAATGTTTTAAAAAGGCATTCAAACTAAATTTATCTTTGATGTCGTACTGATAACCGAAGGATAAAACGTTCTTTTGACTTAACTGAGCACGTTCGTTAGCCGCGTTCTGTGGATTTACCGCATCCTGACCGCTGCGTTTGAAGGTATTAAACACATCTGTCAGTGATAGACTTTGTCTTTCCGAAAGTTTATAATTAATAATGGCATTTGCTACCCCAGCGTTGTTTTTGTACTTATACATCGAGTAGGAACGTTCGCCGCCTGGCCCGTCAAGATTTTTTCTATTGCCATACCAGTCGAAACGGGCGTGAACAGTATCAATATTTTGGTTGCTTCCCAAATTGATGTTTCCATTGATGATCACATCTAGTCCTTTGGTAAGGAAATCGTTCTTTTTATATTTAAATGTCGGCATTACCGTAGTCCCTCTATTGTGCCAGCCACCAAAGACAGATACCATACGGGCCCCTGTCTGTATTTCCTTATAGCTTTGTCCCAGAACGACACCAAATAGAAGTTTGTCGGCGTAAGGTTTGTTTACTACACCGATGTTGGCGATAAGCGATTCGTTATGGTAGGTATCATGAAATCTTTTAAGTTTAACACCCTCTTTATATACCCCAGTATTGATGTCAGCTACATCAACAGTAACCTTATAATTATTGTCAGAGTAATTCTGAAATGCGTTTAATTGGAAGTATAAGCCTTTTTTTGTTGTATGAGCCGCATTAATTACGGTACGGTGTGTGTTAAAGGATCCAAAAGAGTAGCTGGCATCTACATAACTGGTCATCCGATCACCTGTTACAATATTAACCGCTCCGCCTAAGGCATCCGAACCGAGCCATACAGGCACTACACCTTTATAAATTTCTATCCTTTCGGCGATATTGATGGGGATATTGTTGATTTGGAATGCTGATCCGAAGTTTTCCATGGGGATACCGTCAATAAAATAACGGATCTGATCTCCATTAAAACCGTTCAACATCAAATTGAAATTAGATCCTACACCACCGGATTCTCTAACGCGTACACCAGCCACACGGTCCAAGGCACTTGAAATATCCATCGTCGTATTGTACAGTTTTGTAGCGTCTACAGCAGTTACATTAAAAGCCTGTCGATTGACTTCTTGGACTTTGGTGCGACCAAAGACTTCGACCTGTTCAATCTCTTTCTGGTCAGCTATCAACTCCATATTTATGCTGTTTTCGCCCGGTTTAAGAACAATAGTTTTAGCCAGCTTTTGAAAGCCTACAGCCGAAGCATTCATTGTGATGCTTCTTTCTGTGATATTTTTCAGTTCAAAGTACCCGTTCTCATCGGTCGATAAATTGATTTTGCCCACACGGATGGTTGATCCCGCGATGCTCTGTTGAGTCTGAGTTTTTACAAATCCTTTTATTGAGGCTGTGAACTGTTGTGCATTCACTGTGCTTTGAACAAAGAGGAGAAATAAAATACAATGGATACTAATATTCTTCATCCGATACCGTTTATTTTTTACAAATGATTTATTTAGATTAATTATAAACAGTGCAAAACTAACAATATTCTTTTCCCTAACAAATCATTTTAAAAAAAATATTTTTTTAAAACCTTTCCCTATGACAGATTGTTATTCTAACGTTTTTCAATAGGTAGTAAACACGCTGGCACTCCCCAAGGCTAGCGTGTTTTTTTTATTGCAGATAGGATTAAATTTTTTATGTTTGTTTTACAAATGTTTCAACTATGAAATTAAAGACTTTAATCCGAGCCGGAAAGTTCGTTGGTATAGCGCTGACAGGACTGGTTGTCGGTTCCTGTAAAAAGGATAACCCTAAACCTGAGCCAGAACCTGAGCCCGTTGTTACCGAGCGTACCGAAGCGCAGTTAATTAAGGATGATATTTACAAGTATTATAAATTATATTCCCTTTGGGAGACATCCATTCCTGACTATAAAGCCGATCCATCCAAGTTTACCGATCAATACAGTTCTGCCGATGCCGTTCTTGCCGCGCTCAAGAGACTGACTCCAGCGCATGCAGCCTATTCAGGCGGTGTGTTCGACCGGTTTTCGTATATCGTGGGACTCGATGGTTATAACACGGCAACTGCAGCTACCGGAAGGCTCATGATGGATACCAATGACGGCTATGGAGTATATGTTCAATTGGGTACCGATGACGGAAAGACAGCCTTTCCGATTATCTATTTTGTGGAAGGGGGATCCCCAGCACAAAAAGCGGGCTTCAAGCGGTCGGATTTTATCACAGCCGTCAATGGAGACGCCGATTATTCTATCGGTGTAACATGTACAGATGCCGGTTGTACGATCAATGATGCAAGTGCACGGGATAAAATGATGAACAAATTGAATGCTGCCCTAGATGCCCCTACGCTCACTCTTCAGGTAAAGCATCAGGATGGAAGTACTTTTTCCAAGCCCATGAGCTATGCGAATGGTTATACCATTAATCCGATTTATAAAGATACTATCTATGAGTCGACCGGAAACAATGTGGGTTATCTTGCCCTGTCATCCTTTGAACAGATCGAGGACCCAGCCGCTTCGGGATCAAGTAGCGAAGGGATAGCGAACAAGTCTGCGATTGATGCCGCCTTTACCAAGTTTCAGGATAAGCAGATTAAAAGCCTGATCGTCGATCTCCGATATAATGGCGGGGGTTATGTCGATGCTTCTGCCTATATTGCTGATAAAATCGGTGGCGCCACTACCAAGGGCAAATTGATGCTTACGTATGAGGTAAACAATTACATCAAATCCACGCCCAGTATCAATAATATGTTTCAGGATACCAAGTTTGAGGGCAAGAGCAATTTAAGCCTCAATAAAGTCTATTTCTTGGTGAGTGAAAATACAGCATCTGCTGCAGAAATGTTAGTTAACGTGCTCAAACCTTATCTGCAGGTGCAGATCATAGCCTCAGGTACACGTACTTACGGCAAGCCGGTAGGTTTCTTTGAACAGGTCGTCCAAAACAAAGTTTCTTTCTGGCCAGTTTCCTTTCTATTGAAAAATTCAGCTGGTTTTTCTGACTATTGGGATGGACTTGTTCCCGACAAAAGAAATATAGAAGATTATGTATTTGCTGATGTGGGAGATAAGAAAGAAACCATGCTGGCGACAGCGCTGAACGATGCTGCGCCAGGTATCACCACCAAAGCTTCCATTAACGCTGTAAGTCGCAAAGGATATCGTACCCTTAAAGGAGGAGAGTTCAACGTCCGGCCAGATCGCGGCATGATCAAGAAACGTTAACCAATAAATAGGTAGTGTAAAAATCCCCTAAGCAGTATAAACACCTTAGGGGATTTTTTTAGGGTATTAGTCGTTAGGAAAGATAGCCGAATGGCACAGCTCAGCTGCGGCAGCATTTGGCAAACATTTCAGATAACCGACAGGAACCTGTGCAATGATTTTCTCCAAGATGGTGTTCATGCTTGCGAAAAGGTCTTTGTTCCAACGGATGGATGTACAGCTTGGCAACACGGCAATAAAACCCTTCAGCCCCGTTTGCCATTCAAACGCATTTACAGGTGCCTGTTGTAACCGTACCAGACCCTGTAGCGGCAAACATTCGTTCTTATAACACGAGGTTTTGCCACTCCATGGAGTCCCATAGATCACAATTCCCTCAGTTTTTATTTGGATCGCAGGATTATCATCATTGAGCAAAACACTGTCTGGAATGTGTTGTAGCCATAGACGGCTATGCGTACTTTTACCAGTTCCGCTCTTGCCTAGAAAGGCCACGCCTCTCCCCTGATGGTTCACCACAGATGCGTGGATCATGATGGTGTCATGTAATAGGCTCGCTTGCCCAAAGATCATCATGGCCATCCAGGTTATCACCGAACCTTGTTCTGCTGCAGCACTACTCGGTATATACAGTGTGGACTTTTCAAAATTGCGTTCACTATGGAGATACCATAGGCCGTCGCCCTTTTCGTTTACGATTGTGGTGACAAAGCCATCTTCTCTTTCATAAAAGCGAAATCGGTTCCCCCATGCGATAGACTCATCGGTGCGGAGCAGTCCCATATCCTCCTGTATCGGCGCTTGCGCAAAGCTGATCGCGACACTAATGTCAGTTTTCTCGGTGGATTCTAACCATTGGAAGTCCTTAAAAGAAGGGAGGAGGTGTACCAGCGGATAATCTACGGGATGTTCAAATTCCAACACTAATTCGGCAATGCGGTAGCGCGTTTGGGATAATGTCATTGAAGCTGGTATCTGCATAGTGCAATATAAATAAAATTCGTCTCTACGTGTTGTAATAGAATAGGTTGGTCGCGAAGCACAACATATCCTGTAAAGGGCAAATTACGAAAGATTATTAAAATTTTCCATAAAAAGAACACCTTATCCCGGCGTATAAGCCCAAAATAAGGACGATTTTTTAGACGACTAAATTATTTATTTTTCTTTTTTGGTAGTGAGGATGCTTTTTTGAGTTTTTGTATCCTTCTTAATTCCTGAATGATACTGGACGGGAGTACTTCATATTGTTCCACAGCTTCTTCAATAAATAGTCTGCCTTCTAAGATACCGGCTACCGCCATCTGAAGCCTGTCTTTAAAAAGAAGCTTTGGGGTGCCAGAATTTTCTATTTTGCGTTTACTCTTCATTTTTTTGGGTGTAGGATATTAAATGGTTCTCGTTTGATTATTCTGAAAAATGTGGTCTATAATTTCTTTTAATGAAACAACATGCGCAGGCGTTTATAGTAACTTGTTTGCTTTGCATTCATAATACATGCATCATGCTGTCATTTCAGTAGCGGCCAATTGCACATGATTAGCAGTCGGTTGCATAGTAATAGCAGTCACTTGCATAGGGATAGCAGTCACTTGCGCGTAATTAGCGTTCACTTTTACATAAATAAGGTCAATTACACGTGAACAGCGGTCAACTGCAGATAGAAGAATGCTGGATAGTCCTTGTTTTTTATGCATCGCTATCCAGTATTCAGTTTGTCTAAATTTTTATCCGGCTAGTTATTGACGATTTGTCTCACACAACGAATATTTCTTCCTTCCATTTTATCCAGGTGAGGATAAGTAACATTTCCCCAGGAGAAAAGCCAGGCCACTCGCGTAAACGATGATTTAACGGCATACGCGTTGTTTGTGTCATAATTATCTGACGTCCAGTAATGGCATTCCCCCGCTGCCAAAGCACCTAATAACACTCCGGCGGGACTTCCCGATACCGAACTGCCGCCAAGAGAGGAGGCCTTTGTACGGTAACCTCCAAAGGAAAGCGTCAGATTATTGTCGTCATAAGCGGAATTTGCAGGGTTATCGCTGTCGCGATCCCATAAGTAAGCATATTGTGCGCCCCAAAGCAGACCTAAAATCTCTTTTTTATCGTTGGGCTGACCAATCGATTCCCAGTCCTGTTTTGTTGACATTCGCCAAGTACCAGCTGGATAGACCGCAAGACAAGGATCGGAATTGCCCGAAGCACCGGTCGGGGTAGCGGATTTCCAGTTCCAAAATTCCGTATCTTTCGTGGCAGCAGTCGATCCACCGGGATTCGATTTTAACCGATAGCTGTCCGCATGGGATGGATCATAAATCAGATTCGATCTCGCCCATAGGACGCCTTTCACTTTGACAGGCGATTCGATCAGCCTGATATTGACGGCGTAGGTGGATCCAATTGTTGGCGTATACGCATCAGGAAAGGTATAGGTATTTGCATTAAAGGTACGTACCCGTGCATCATCCAGTGTTACTTTTAAGGTGTTGAATTTAATCTTTAAGCTGTTTGCTGGGATAGCAGTTGTATTGACCGTAAAGAAATTCGCAATTTTAACCGTACCTGCTGGGTTACTGCTGTCTTCTACCATCGCAGAGGCCAACACCACACTATTAACATCCGTTACATTGGTAAATTGGCCCGTCAAAATATTGAAGTCCCCCGTTTGCAGGACGGTTGCATTGTTGCTTCCTTTTACCAAAGACATGCTCGTGCTATTTTCAATTGTTCCAAAAAGCCCACGAACATTTAATCTCGCCTGTATACGTGCCGTCATACGTTTGAATACAATGTTGAGGTAATTGGCTCCATCCACGGCGTTGAAGCTACCCGAAGCATGCAGCACATCTTTATTTGCAAGACTCGAACGCGCCATAACTCCGGCGCTCGTAACATTTGGCATACTAGTCGTTTTCTCATTCAAGGAGACGGCATACCACGTATACGGTTTGTAAGCCACCAGTTGGATCTGTGGATTTACACCAGAAGTCACCTCTTGGTTATAGACCGCCGTATTCGTATTATCGTATATAACGAGGCGAAATTTTACGCCTGTATCCATCGTTGAGGATGCTGCTTTTAATCCTGTACTGGAAGCTTTCGTTGCCGCATTTTCTGCTTTTTGAACCACACGGGTTGTCTGATCTGCTTCGGATATACTGCCTTCCTGTGTATCGATCAATGCGTCCACATCACCCAGCGAGACGATCGGTTTTGCGTGTGTGGTTCCGTTGTTATTGGCATCGGCATTGGACACTGCCCTAGCAACACCTTTCGTGACAACGTCTTCGATTCCTACGATGCCCACATTCAATAATGCGCCTTTATCTGAGGGAATTTGATCTTCTTTTGAAGAGCATGAAGCGAATGCCGTTACTACGCCAAGCATGAGCATCAGCGTAAATTTTTTGATTATGTTCTTTAGTGACATAAGTATATTATTTCTTGTGATTGTTTAACGAGACTGGTGATAGCATATGTGCGATCGCTGTAGCGATCGCACATGTTATATATCAAAGCCTATTATATATCAAAATCTTTGCTGTTATTGCCCATATCGGTCCAGTCCTCGACTTTAGGGTTGTTGGGTGTAGACGAGCTGCCGGGGTTAATTGTCCCTGTGGAAGTTGCCGCAAAACTGTGCTCCATACCAATAGCCAGAATAGACAGGCTAGGCGCACTGTAAGGCTTACGTGTTAGTTTTCTTTTCATTTATTAAAAATTTAAAATGATCGTTAGCTTATCGCTCTGTAGTAAAATGGCCGTTATTATTTGCTAAACTATAGATATGATCGTTGAGATAATTGAAGATCAGCGATTTTAAATTTTTTAATCATTGATCGGCTACAAGAAGTAGCGCGACAGCTACAAACACAAGTTGCTGACAGGTTTTCGTGAAGCTATTTATCGTTTATGGCAATATCTTTTTGTGAACATATGTTTCAGACGTATTGTCTTTGCCTGTTGACCCATTTCTCCATTGAATCTCCGCTCGGCTCACGCAACTATTTACCCTTGCAGTAATAGCTTATTTTAATTAAAAAGAGTTCGTATTTCGATAAATAAATAACTACGATTGGTCTTTTTATGTAGCCGTATCGCTACAAGGATGTCGTTGAAATACTACAATCTAGTCGTTTATCAAAAAAAATGAGCTTTGTTTTGGTCTTTTAATGCAAATTAGTATCGTTTGTATTATTGTGATTGCCCTATTGTTGATGTTACAGCCAAACATTTTAAACCCCTTCATCAGCAAAATTGGAGGATAAGAACTCACTTAAAAAATGGATTATAGCGACCTGTTTACATTAATTAACTGCCTGACATCAATGATTAATTTCATGTTATTGCTGTTTTTTATCGTCCGTTACCGGCGTACGCGGCAAATGCATCGGGATATCTCCATTGTCCAGGAGGATGAAAGACTGATCGCTGATCTCCCGGACGATAATGCTGCGGTTCCATGTGAAAAAGACGGATTAAAACAAGCAGATGTGCTGATGAGTAAAATGACGGAAGACCGTTTGCTTGAGCAGTTTGAAAGGGCTCAAGCCGCTCGCTTTTTTTTAAAAAAGGGCGTTTGCTTACAAGATTTAGCAGATTTGCTCGGGACTAACCCCCGTTATGTGTCTTATATCTTAAATCGGTATGTGGGGTTGGATTTCAATAATTATATCCAGCAGGCGCGCATCGAATATTTGATAGACTGTGTCGAACGCGACCCAGATTTGCTCTCTGTAAAATTTTCTGTGTTGGCCGAAAAGGCCGGTTTTTCAAGTACCAGCAAGTTTTCTTCCGTATTTAAAGCGGTAAAAGGTATCCCGCCGTCGGAGTATTTCCAACGTTTACGCAGCTCCTTGTAACCCAATCTTGCCAAAGGGGGGTATTCGTTACTGGTGATTAGTCCAACACAACAGACTAACCTGCCCCGCACCATAAGCATCATCCTCATAACCGCCCATTGGAAACCATGATTGCTTAATTATACGTTATTTTTTTACAAATATTTTCCTTCAAGCAATGCTAGCATGTGGTCTAACTGTATGGATAAGATGCTATTGTTTTCCTTTTGTGGCTTAAGTGCTACAATGTTAACAAGTTACGTTTATTTGTTCGCTTTAGTGGCTTATCACTTATCGAAATTTGCTTTCCATTAAAGGAAAAAAGGGTTTTTGTTCCCGAGCAAGAAAATGCATCAAATCGCACATCTTCCTTGCCTGTGCCTTACTTTCTTTTCACTTAATTCGTTTTGCTTTTATTTTTTCGGAAAATGGAAAGCCTGGGTTATACAGCCCAATAGTTATCCCAAAGTTTGTTTTATCCAATTTTGTTGGAGATAATCAAGCAATATTATCAACTAATATTAAACAACTATTTAGACCGAGATGATTTTGAAAAAGACACTCTTAATCCTTGCAGCTGTTGCGGGAGCCAAGGTTTCCCTGGCACAGCAAATCGATGTAAAACCAGATACTGTAATGACGGTATCAACAGATCGCTATCAAGTCGAGACCAACCGCTTTTGGAACAACTGGTTTATCAATGCTGGTGCTGGTGCCCAGATTTATTTTGGCGACCACGATAAGCAGATGAAATTTTCCGAACGCCTTACCCCAAGCTTCGAATTTAACCTTGGAAAGTGGTTTAGCCCCGGAGTCGGTGTGCGCGCCGGCCTAACGGGTTTTAAAGTGAAGGGACTGACCCAAAATGGAAGTCACTCTACGGGTGTGAAGTACGAAGGTAAGCCCTGGGATGGTTACTGGCTCTACAATCAGGAATTTAATTATTTCCACATCCATGGCGATGTACTGTTCAATTTATCCAACATTTTTTCTGGTTATAAAAAAGATCGTTTTTATAACATCAGTCCTTACGTGGGTTTAGGTTGGATGGTTACCAACGATGCGCCGACGCAGAAAGAAGTCAGTGCTAACATCGGTATTTACAACAGTTTTCGCCTCAGCGATGCTTTAGATCTAACGTTTGATGTACGCGGAGCCATGGTAAACGATCGCTTTGATGGTGAAACGGGTAACCGTAGCCAGGATGGTAATTTAAGTGCTGCACTGGGGCTGACCTACAAATTTAAGAAACGGGGCTGGGAGAAGCCAAGTTCGGTGGTGATCACGTACAGTGATGCCTTGCTGAATAGTCTGCGTGAAAAGGTACAGAAGCTTGCCGAAGATAATGAAGCACTCAAAGGACAATTGGCTGCATCGCAGGGTAAAACCATTACTGATATCCGTGTAGAAGAAAAAATATTGGCAGCTCCTATATTGGTGACCTTTCCGATCAATCAAAGCATCGTAAGCAATGAAGCGCGTGTCAACTTGGGCTTCTTTGCCAAAGTGATCCAGGCCGGCAATAAAGACATTGTCTATAAAGTGACGGGCTATGCCGATAAAGGAACCGGTACCAAAGCCATCAATGACCGTCTGAGCCGTGAGCGTGCCCAGGCTATCTATGATGTATTGGTGAAAGAGTTTCAGGTATCGCCGCAGCAGCTTGAGCTGGCTTATGAAGGCGGTGTCGACAATATGTATTACGACGATCCTCGTCTTAGCCGTGCAGTCATTACCATTGCCAAATAATCTGTTACACCAGTAGCCATCACTATTCAAATGAAGTCCATCTATTTATATCTCGCTTGTTTGCTATCAATTTCCTTGTTCGCCTGTCAGGGCAATGGCCGTTATCCTGATGCGCAACAGGAGAAATTGATTGCATCCGCATCCGCATATGAATTTATAGACATTGAAGGTACCCGGCATTTGCTGAAAGATATGAAGGGGGCGTACAAATTATTGGTTTTTTATGACCCCGAAGCTGAGGAAAGCCTCGGACTGATTACCGCGATGAAGCAATCTGTGCCTTTGGCAAAATGGGTTGCATCGGGCAAGGTCAATGTGGTGGCCATCTGCGTTAACGGAGATCTAAGCCATTGGAATACCTACCGAAAGCATATACCATCGCAGTGGGTCAACGGGTTCGACCTGAAAGGGGAGAACGGGGTGGAAGCCTATTTTTTTCTCACCTCGTTTCCGAGGCTCGTGTTATTGAACGATGCCGACGAGGAGGTTAAAACAGCAATGGGGTTGAATGCGCTTATTCCATTCCTTGAAAAGTAAATGTACCCCTAGGCATTGAGCGAAAATTTTTACAACAAATAGATTAGATCAACATGAACAGTTTGGATTTGATGAAGTACGGCACTGTGCTATTGCCTTTTCTTTGCGCGATGTTATTGAGCTGGGGGATGCTCCCCTATATCTTACTGATTTCTTACCGGAAGCGTTTGTTTGATCCGGTCGATTCCCGGAAGCTTCACCAGCATATTGTCCCGAGACTGGGTGGGGTGGCTTTTGCGCCCATTCAATGCTGCATCCTTGTCATTACTTTTGTCAGTTTATACAAACTGAATATTGGCAATATCGATCTACAGGTCGCTTCGTGGATTATCCTGCCGAGTATGGCCTTGTTGGTCTGCGGTCTGGTTATCCTCTTTATGATCGGTATTGGCGACGACCTGATCGGGGTGAGTTACAAATGGAAATTTGTCGCCCAGATTATGGTAGGCTGCCTGCTGCCACTGAGTGGTGTATGGATCAATGACCTGTATGGACTGGGGTTCATTATTGGTATCCCGGCTTGGCTGGGTATGCCGCTTACGGTATTTGTCGTGGTGCTGATTATCAATGCCATTAATCTGATTGACGGCATCGACGGCCTCTGTTCGGGTGTGGTAACGATTGGTTTGGCTGTTTTAGGCGCTTTATTCGCTTATTATGGTGCCTGGTTGCATGCCATTTTTGCCTTTATCACGGTTGCCGTGTTGCTTCCATTTTTCTATTTAAATGTCTTTGGGACGACACGTCGGCGTCGGCGCATCTTTATGGGCGATACGGGAAGTATGACGCTGGGTTTTTCCATTGCTTTTCTGGTGGTCAGTTTTTCCATGAACAACCACTTTATCAAACCCTTTTCCGATGGTGCTATTGTGGTCGCTTTTTCCACCCTCATTGTGCCGGTGCTGGATGTGGCCCGGGTCATGTTCGTACGCTGGCGTATTGGTAAGCCGATCTTTAAACCCGATCGCAATCACCTGCACCACAAGTTGCTGCGGGCGGGATTGAGCCGCCATAGTGCCCTGCTCTTTATCCTGCTGATGACGCTGCTGTTTTGCCTATTTAATATTGTGGCTGTACGCTACATCAGCAACAACCTGGTTGTGCTGGTCGATCTGCTCTTCTGGGGAGGCTTTCATTACCTGTTCAATTTACTGGAAAAGAGACAGCTCATTGCCAGACTGCAATTATTTATCAATCTATAACAAGTAAACACGACAGATGAAAATAGCTTTAATTGGAGGATCCGGTTTTGTGGGAACAAGACTGACCGACCTCTTGCTCCATACCACCGATCACGAAATCGTGATTATAGATAAGGTAATGAGTGAAAAATATCCGCAGTTGACACGTATCGGGAACGTACAGGATCGGGATGCGCTGTGTGCGCTACTTCAGGGGGTACATCAAGTGGTGCTCCTGGCCGCAGAACACCGGGATGACGTTACCCCGATATCAAAATATTATGAGGTGAACGTCAACGGGATGGAAAATACACTTTATGCCATGCAGGCCAATGCAATCACACGCATTGTTTTTACGAGTTCTGTTGCTGTGTATGGACTGGGTAAAGAAAATCCAAGTGAAGCCACGGCAGTAGCGCCCTTCAACCATTATGGAAAGAGCAAGCTACAAGCTGAGCAGGTATTGGAGAAGTGGTACGCAGCGCATGCCGACTGGAACATCCAGGTCGTCCGGCCCACGGTCATTTTTGGCGAGGGCAATCGCGGCAATGTCTATAACCTGTTGCAGCAGATCGCCTCCGGTAAATTTATGATGATCGGAAAAGGAGACAATCAGAAGTCGATGTCCTACATCGGCAATATTGTGGCATTTATTGCCTACCTGATTTCGGACCAATCCACCGGGTACAATCTGTACAATTATGGCGATAAGCCCGATCTCACAACCAATGATCTGGTGTATTATACCGGCAAAGTACTTGGTAAGCATATCCCTACATTACGCATACCCTATTCGCTGGGTCTTATGGGCGGCTACGCTTTTGATGCCCTTGCTTTTATCCTGCGCCGCAAATTGGCAATCAGCTCCGTTCGGGTCCGCAAATTTTGCGCTGTTACGCAGTATGATTCGTCCAAGGCCCTGTCGACCGGATTCCAGCCCCCGTTTGCGTTGCAGGAAGGCCTTCGCCGTACATTAGAAAGCGATTTTTCAGCCTATATAAAAGTCAACAATCAGTTTGCGAGCTATGAAAACAGTTAACCTGATCTACTGGGACGGAAAGAATTTTGGCGATGCGCTTAGCCCTCGTTTGGTCGAAGAGCTGACAGGCCTTCCCGTGCAGTATAAAAGCTGGGATCCTTCGGCGATGGCCCGACTGAAAAATTTGATTATGCAGCTCATCCGTTTTCGCTTTTCGGCCTTTCGCAACATTCTTTGGCCTTCGCAGGCCTCCTTGATTGCTGTGGGCTCCGTTATCCGTTGGGGCAATCATAAATCGTCGGTTTGGGGTTCAGGGTTTATGAATTCCGACGATCCATTTGGAGGTGGACGCGTGTATGCTGTTCGCGGCAAATATACCAGTCAGAAGCTGGAGGCCATGGGGTATCCGCGCTGCGATACCTTCGGTGACCCGGCGGTGTTGCTTCCGCTCTGGATTCGCGGCAAGGAAAAGAAGACCAAGCAGCTCGGCGTGATTCCACATTGGAAAGAGGTCGATGCTTTTCGCGAAAAGTTTGGACCCGATATCAATCTAATCGATTTTCGTACGGTCGATGTAGAGCGTATTATCGACGAGATTACAGACTGCGCGTATATCCTTTCATCCTCCTTGCATGGACTGATTGTTGCCCACGCCTATGGGATACCGGCATTGTGGATCAAAATGGGCTATATCGATACCGACGGATTTAAGTTCGACGATTATTTTAGTTCCGTCGATATCCCTTCCTACAACGGATTTGAGCAGCTCGATGACATTTTAACCAGCGAAGCGGGTTGGAAGAGCTTGTTTGCGTCCAATTGGGAAAAAGCACACTGTCAGATTGATCTTAGCGAGCTGCAGCGCCGGCTTTTAGCGGCTTTCCCCCTTCCTTTAAAACCAAAGTACCAGGCGCTGACCAAACAACTGGCTTAATGACCGATTTCACATGGAGCTAAAGAAACAAGTCGCAACGGGAGCAATCTGGGTATTTATGGATCAATTTGGCGTGCAGCTGGTGTCCTTTGTGGTCAACCTGGTGCTGGCCCGCTTGCTGATGCCGGCAGATTTTGGGACGATAGCACTGTTTAATGTGGTGATCAATATATGCTCCGTTTTGATCAACGGCGGAATGAGCAGTAGCCTCGTACGGACGCAATCGGTAGACGAACGCGATCTGTCCACCGTTTTTTGGTTCAATATGGCAACGACAGCCTTATTGTACCTGCTTGTATTTATTGCAGCTCCCTGGATAGGTCAGTTTTATCAGTTACCCATTTTGGGCCCCATCATTCGGGTCTATAGTATTGTGCTCATCATCGACAGCTTTGTGCATGTACAGGCCGTGCTATTTGATAAGAAACTGGATTTTAAAACCACCTTCAAGGTGCGTTTACCCTCGGTCATTGTGGGTGGGTTGGCAGGTATTGGCTTTGCGCTGGCCGGAATGGGGGTGTGGTCATTGGTCTATTCAGCCTTGCTGCAAAATCTGCTGTATACCCTGCAGTATTGGTTTTACAGCGAATGGCGGCCTACCTTTACATTTGACCGCGAAAAATTTAACACGCATTTTGCTTTTGGTATCCGGCTGACCCTCTCTGCGCTGCTCAACGTTATTTTCAATAATGTGTATTCCATTGTCATCGGCAAACGATTTTCGGAAACAACCTTGGGCTACTATAACCGGGCCGAGTCGCTGAAAAATCTACCGATCAACAATATTTCGACCGCATTGAACAAGGTAACGTACCCCTTGTTTGCCAAGTTCAGCAACGACGATCAGCAGTTGCGCCATGCCTACCGGCGTGTGCTCAAGCTGGTTATCTTTATCGTCGCCCCTACGATCTCGCTGATGGTCATTGCGGCCGAACCCATTATCAGGCTCTTGCTCGGTGCAAAATGGCTACCTGCGGTCCCTTATTTTCAGCTGATGGCCTTGGGAGCCCTCTTTCAGCCCATTCACAACTACAATCTCAACGTATTGCAGGTCAAAGGACGTTCAGACCTTTATCTCAAGCTCGAAATCATTAAAAAGATCTGCATTGTCGTTGCTGTGGTGGTGGGGTTGCGGTATGGCGTTTATGGTTTAATATGGGGGCAGGTGGCCGTGTCTGTGGCCTCCCTATTTATCAATACCCACTACACGGCCAGGTTTCTTGATTACTCGATGCGCCAGCAGCTGTATGATCTGCTGCCCAGTATATTCCTATCGTGCGCCCTTGGCTGCGCAGTCTGGTGGGGCACCACACTGCTGCCCTATGAGCTCACGGACGGGATGGAAGCCTTCCTGCTTTTCTCCAGTTATATCGTGGCATTTGCAACGGTATGCTGGCTCATTCAATTGGAGGAATACCGTTTTTTTTGCGGCATACTCCGCAGTGTATGGAAAAAACGAATTAAGATTTAAATACTAGCGCACCTATATCATGAAGAAGTCGATCGTAAAAACAGCCTGGAGCATGCTCCGTGAACAGAAGATCTTGCGAAAACACCGCAAGGTGGCTGCTTTCTGGAATCAGATGATCGCGCGGGAAGCGGCCGGGCAGCTCGAACATTTTCCACTTCGGGCCAAGATGGACCTCCCTGCCAATAAAGTGATCTGGCAATATTGGGGACAAGGTATACAGCCCGACCGCCTGCCGGATGTCGTCAAGCTCTGCTTTCAGTCGGTGGATACCTACCGGGGCGACTACACCGTCATTCGGGTAGACGATAATACGTTGCCACAGTACCTCGATATACCCGATTTTATAGGGTCAAAACGGAAGGCAGATATCATCAGCCGGACATTTTTTTCGGATATCATCCGTCTGGCGCTGCTGCAGGTTTATGGCGGTGTGTGGCTCGACGCCACGATTCTATTGACGGATGAGTTGCCCGCCGAGTTTTGTGAACAGGACTATTTCGTGTACCAGCGGGACGCGCAGGAACCCTACACCGATTATTGGAAAAATAGTTATGCCTACTATTGGGGCTGGCACGAAGATCATCAAGTGAAGATGCTCAACAGTATTATTTTCGCCAAGAAAGGGCATGCACTGCTCGGTCAGCTGTGTCAGCTGCTTTTCAATTACTGGAAAGCTGCAGACGGGGCACTCGACTATTTTTTCTTTCAGATTCTGCACGAGCAGCTGCTGCCCGCTGGAAAATCGGCAGGTGAGGGCCTCCATGTGAGTGATGTTTACCCCCATCTCTTGCAGACCAAGCTGTCGGGCGGCAATTACCCAATGGCCTATCCGGATATTTTTTTGCGGACCAGCCTGCACAAGCTAACGTATTTCCCCGAAGATACCATCGCTCAACTCCAGCAGATTCTGCGCCAGACTAAAACGGCAGCGCCCGCTAGAAAGGAGGATAGTTAATATGGACAGCTTAAAACACGCTTACCTTATTTTGGCGCATAACGAGTTTCATGTCCTCCAAAAATTGGTGCACTGCTTAGACGATAAGCGCAACGATATCTACATCCATTTTGATCAAAAGGTAGCGCAATTGCCCGAGCTCAGCACGCAACATGCACGGCTTTGTGTATTGCACGCACGTGTTGATGTGCATTGGGGCGATGTTTCTGTGGTGGCAGCAGAATATCGGCTTTTTGAAACCGCGGCTGCACAGCAGCAGTATGCTTACTACCATGTATTGTCGGGCGTAGATCTTCCGCTCAAAAGTCAGGATGAGATTCATGCTTTTTTTGCGGCACATCAGGGGCAGGAGTTCATCGGTTTCCAAAAGGGTAACTGCGACAAGGAGATCGACCGAAAAGTACGGCGGATCCATTTTTATCCAAACCGATTTAGAGCCGGCAAGGGTCTTTCTGCCTACTGGTACCGGGCTGCGCGTGCCTTCAGTTTGCGCTTGCAGGGACTGTTTGGCCTATACCGCAACCAAGATGTGATCTTCAAAAAAGGTACCCAATGGGTCAGCGTGACCGATGCATTTGTCCGTTATCTCCTGACCCACAAAAGTGCAGTGCTCAAGATGTATCAACATACCTTCTGTAGCGACGAAATCTTTATCCAGACCCTTTGCTGGAACTCCCGTTTTCGGTTGAAGCGGCACCATACCAACAGCGAATATCACGATTGCCAACGGATGATCGGCTGGCATAAGGGCGAACTGATTGAATGGACCGACGCCGACTTTGATCGCCTGATTGCTTCCGATCTGCTATTTGCCCGCAAGTTTAGCGGAAAGAACATGGCGCTCGTGGATCGGATGGTCGAACGGGTATGTGGTAAACAGACTTCAAATTCAACTGTAGTACAATGAATATAATAAGACGTTGCTATTTGACCATTCGGTATCGCCTGTTCAGGTTGCTATTGCCTTTTCCAAAGATTCACACCCCTATGGAGACTTTGGATAAGCTGCTCCAGTCCAACCTTTCGATGGCCCGATTTGGCGATGGCGAATTTCATATGATCAATCAGACCGAGCACCTGGGTTTTCAGGATATGGACGACGAGCTCTCGCAGCGTCTCCGTGCTATTCTGAGCAGCAACAGTGCGGTATGCATGATCTGCATCCCTTATGGCCTGCGTTCGGTACAACATCTCAATGCGCAGGGAAGTTTTTTCTGGCGGCAGTTTGTGGTGTTTCATTACCGAAAATATATCCCTTACTTCAATTACTCGAGGCCCTATTACGATGCTTGTGTGACACGGCCTTATATGGATTGGCAGGATAAATCGCATTGCGGTAGCTTCTTTTCGAAGCTTAAGCAACTCTGGCAAGATAAGCGCATTTTAATTGTCGAAGGTGAGATGAGCCGCCTGGGCGTGGGCAACGACCTGTTTTCAGGGGCATCGGCTATCGGCCGTATTATTACCCTGTCGCAGCAAGCCTTTAGCTGTTACGATGCCTTGCTACTGGAAACGGAGCGCGTAGGCAGAGCCTATGACCTGGTGCTGCTGGCACTTGGCCCCACGGCTACGGTGCTTGCTTATGATCTTTCGCAACTGGGGTTACGCGCCCTGGATATTGGGCATGTGGATATTGAATACGAATGGTTCCTGCAGCGTGCCCCCAAAAAAGTAGCTATCCCCGGCAAATATGTCAATGAAGTCAAGGATGGAAACACGCAGCATGACCGGGCAGATCAACGGTATGAGCAAGAGATTGTTAGCCGAATTTTTACACCCTAATGTATCCAACACGCATATGATGAAAATTTTACCCTTAGTCAGCATTATCACACCCGTCTATAACGCACAGGACACCCTCGAACGCACGTTACTGTCTTTACGCCGGCAGACCTACGGGGATATCGAATTTATCTGTGTAGACGATGCCAGTAGCGACCTCAGTTTGGCGATGCTCAAGGTTTTTGCCCATGCTGTGGACGGTCGAGAGGGGTTTACAGCCAAAATTATTTCCCATCCGCAAAACAAAGGCGTGTCTGCAGCCCGTAATACGGGGTTGGATCATGCTTCGGGCGAGTTTATTCTATATGTCGATGCCGATGACAGCCTGGAGACCGATGCGGTAGAAAGTTGTGTGCAAGAAGCCTTGCGTACTGGAGCGGACATTGTATACTTTCAGTGGTGCCTTGCTTTTCAAAACAGCGAGCGTACCATGCAGCAGCCCACATGTGCAACTCCTTTGGAAGCCATACAGGCCATGCTGGCGGGGCGTATGCGCTGGAATCTGTGGTTATTTATGGTGCGTCGATCGCTTTATGAGGCGTATTCCATCCGCTTTATACCCGGAGCCAATATGGGCGAAGACCTCTTGGTTACGCTAAAATTATTTGTCCATGCCGCGCACATCTGTTTGCTGGACCGCGTATTGTATCATTACCGGCAGGATAATACCGGCTCGATCAGCAAAACGTTCTCCACACAGCATATGCGCGAAGTGGAAACCAATATCGGCGAGATTGAGCGCTACCTTGGGGCAAGTCAGTATGCATCGGCTATCGGGCCTGGAATCGACTTTCTCAAATTGACGATCAAATTGCCTTTGCTGGTGACGGGGCAAAAATCAGATTATATCCGCTGGACCAACTGGTTTAGCAGTTCCGACCGCTATATCCTGCAAAACCGCTCGGCGTCGTTGCATACACGCCTCTTACAATGGTTTGCCTCCAAACGGCAATATTGGGCAGTACGAATGTATCACCTGCTGTTGATACGGGTTTTCTATGGTATCATCTATAAATAGCGCTATGATAAAAGGATTACTGATTTTTTTTGTTGGCCTGTTGGTCAGCGGCTATTTCTTCTCGTTCGGTTTTACATTTTTACCGCCCAGTGTCAATACCAAAATTATTTTGGCCGGTATTGGTGCACCCTTGCTGTTCGTCCAGCTGTTTCGCGCCCAACGGGTCGAAATTAGCCGGCCGCTGTTTTCGGCGACAGGTTTAGCCCTCGTTTTTTCGCTGGTCTGTTACATCGCTACCGATGTCAACCGCACCGATGACTTTGCCTATGCTACCTACTACCTCAGTTTTGCGATATGGCTTCTGGCGGGTTATACCGTCGTTATGGCCATCCGTCAGGTGCATGGCTATATCAATTTTCATATCCTCACGTATTATCTCGCGGCTGTTTGTCTGGCGCAGTGTATACTGGCCTTATGGATCGATAGCTCGCCGGGGGTGCAGTCGCTGGTCGATCGCTATATCGAGCAGGGGCAGGCTTTCGCTCAGGAGGTAGACCGCCTGTATGGCATCGGTGCTTCCCTCGACAATGCCGGGGTGCGGTTCTCGATCGTTTTGATCATGCTTTCCGCGCTGTTTACACGAGACCTGTTTCAGAAAAAGACCCTATTACTGACGGCCCTTTTATTGATTGTTTTCTTTGCCATCTTTATTCTGGGCAATATTATGGCGCGGACCACGTCCATTGGCGGGGTGATGGGGCTGCTGGCGATGTTTTTTTCCACGGGGCTATTCCACCGTATTATCCGGATAGAGTTTGTCCGTTTTTTTACCGTTCTTACTATTCTGCTGCTGGTGGCTATTCTGATCTCCATGTACTTCTATGCGCACAATGAGCTTTTCCGGGGATATATGCGCTTTGCTTTCGAAGGTTTCTTCAATTATTACGAGACGGGGGAATTTCGAACCGATTCGACCGACAAACTGAGCATGAATATGTGGGTTTGGCCCGACGATACCCGCACCTGGCTCATCGGTACAGGCCTTTTTGACGGCTGGATCTTTAACACCGACATTGGCTATTGCCGTTTTATACTCTATTGTGGTCTCGTTGGATTTAGCGTCTTTGCTGGCTTTTTTATCTTCAATGGATTGTCATTCCTATCCAGATACCGCCATTATAAGCTGTTGTTTCTGTCTTTATTAGCCTTTTCGTTTGTCATCTGGTTTAAGGTCTCTACCGATATATTTCTGATTTATGCCCTATTTTATTGCGTCGAAGGCGTGCAGGGCTCTTTGTTCACTTCCAAATCTACTGTCGAAAATGAAAATAGTCTATTCCATCTTGGGAACGTATAATGCTGGGGGCATGGAGCGTGTACTGGCCAATAAGGCCAACTACCTGGCACGGATGGGGCACGAGCTGACGGTTGTAACCACAGACCAAAAAGCCCGTGTGCCTCATTTTGAGCTCGATCCTTTGATCTGCCAGGTAGACCTTGCGATCAATTATACCGACGATGAGGGACTGGGTATTTTTAGTAAAATGCTTTCCTACAAGCGTCGGCAGCGTATCCATCGCGAACGGCTTGAAGCACTTCTTATGCCCTTGAAGGCCGATATTGTCATTTCCATGTTTGATCACGATGTCAGTTTTCTGCACGACATCACCGATGGGAGTAAGAAAGTCCTTGAGATTCACTTTTCAAGGTTTAAACGGCTGCAGTACGATCGCAAAGGGCTCTGGAAATTAGTAAATACCTGGCGCAGTGCCCATGATCTCACATTGGCGCGGAAATACGATCGTTTTGTGGTGCTCACCCATGAAGACCTGGTCTATTGGAAAGGATTGAAAAATAGTGTCGTTATCCCCAATGCCAATACCTTTTCAGTGCACCAGCGGGCGGCTCTTACCGAGAAACGAGCTATTGCTGTTGGGCGGTTTGATTATCAGAAAGGATTTGATCAGCTGATTGCGATCTGGAAGGATATTCATGCGCGCTGTCCCGACTGGAAGCTCGATATCTATGGGCAGGGGCCCTTGAAAGCCGATATGTTGGCCCAGATCCATGCCTTGGGATTGGACGGGCAGATTGCACTCCATGCGCCGGTCAAGCACATTATGGACGCGTATATGCACAGCTCATTAGTCTTGATGAGTTCGCGCTACGAGGGGCTGCCCATGACACTGCTGGAGGCCCAGGCCTGCGGTCTGCCCATGGTCGCCTACGCCTGCAAATGTGGGCCCCGCGATATCATTAAACCCGGTAAGAATGGGTATTTGATCGCCGAAGGTGATGGTGCAGATTTTGCCAATAAGGCCTGCCGGCTGATGGAAAACAATTCGCTGCGGCAGCAGATGGGGCAGGCGGCATGGGAAATGGCCGAAAATTTCGATGAGGAACGTATTATGCGCCAATGGCTCTTATTGTTTGAGCGCTTAGTGAAAGGAGAGAAGCGATGAGCAAAACGATCGTTATTTCTGCCGTCAATCTGGTGGAGGCAGGTCCATTGGCCATCCTCAAGGAATGTTTGGCATGCCTTTCTGCGCTGGCTCAGTCGGGCGACTACCGCATTATTGCCTTGGTATACAAGCGTTCACTGGCCGATTTCCCGCATATCGAATATATCGAAACGCAGTGGCCCAAAAAACGCTGGGTCAACCGCCTCTGGTACGAATATGTATCGATGCGCTCGATATCAAAAGAGATTGGTCCCGTTTACCTCTGGTTCTCGCTGCACGATACCAGTCCATCGGTGATTGCCGAGCGGCGGGCCGTATACTGCCATAATGCATTTCCTTTTTATCGCTGGAAGGCGCACGATCTATTTTTTGCACCCAAGATCGCGTTGCTTGCGCTCTTCAGTACGTATATCTACAAGCCCAATATTCGGCGCAATAATTATCTGGTGGTGCAGCAGCATTGGTTGCGCAAAGCATTTCATCGGCTGTTTGCAGTGCCTACGGCTCACATTATTGTTGCCCCACCCGAAATGGCGACCCAGCAGGTTGCGGTTTCCCAAAAAGAGGAAGCGCCGGGCAGTTTCACCTTTGTATTTGCCGGGTCCCCCAATAGTCACAAGAATTTTGAAGTGATCTGCCGGGCAGCAGCACTGCTCGAACAGCAGGACACGGTACCCTTTAAAGTACATCTTACGGTGAAGGGCGATGAAAATACATACGCCCAGTGGCTGCATCGCAGGTGGGGACATCTGCAATCCCTGCATTTTATGGGCTTTGTGAGCCGTACGCAGCTCGAAGAGTACTATGCCGGCAGCGACTGCCTGATTTTCCCATCAAAGGCCGAGTCCTGGGGACTGCCCATTACCGAGTTTTCCGCTTATGGTAAGCCGATGCTTTTAGCCGATTTACCCTATGCACACGACACGGCGGCAGGGAGTAAATGCGTGTCATTCTTTGATCCCGACGATCCAAAGGCTTTAGCAACACAAATGGGTGCACTGATGCGCGGCGACCGGTCTTTTTTGAAGGCTGTGGCTAAGGAACCATTGGCCCAACCCTTTGCGCTAAACTGGACGGATCTCTTTCATACGCTTTTAAAATAGGAGCTATTCATAAACTGTTAAACGCAAAAAAATTGATGAGAATATTACAACTTGGAAAATTTTATCCCATACGCGGCGGTGTAGAGAAAGTGATGTACGACCTGATGCTCGGTTTATCCCAAAGCGGAGTATGCTGTGATATGCTTTGCGCATCGACCGAAGATCACCCTGCCGCCGAAATACAGGTAAATCCCTATGCGCGGTTATTTGTTGTGCATACCTCCGTTAAAATTGCAGGCACCATGTTGGCTCCGGCAATGATCGCCAAACTCAGGAATATTGCTGGGCAATATGATATCATTCACATTCACCATCCCGATCCGATGGCCAGTCTGGCGCTTTACCTGTCGGGCTATCGGGGGCGGGTTGTGTTGCATTGGCATTCGGATATTTTAAAACAAAAGAACCTGCTCAAATTGTATAAGCCCTTACAGAATTGGCTGATCAACAGAGCCGAACAGATTGTGGGTACCACCCCCGTTTATGTCGAGCAGTCGCCCTTTTTACAACAGGTAAAGGCCAAAATTGACTTTATTCCCATCGGTGTCAACCCGATAGGCTACGACGGGGCAGCCGTTGCAGCACTCAAAAGCCGCTATCCGGGCAAGACCATTATCTTTTCCCTGGGTCGGCTGGTGGAGTACAAGGGCTATGCCTACCTCATCCAGGCGATGCAGCAGCTGGATGCGCGTTTTCACCTGATCATTGGTGGTAAGGGGCCGCTGGAGGAGCCGCTTCATCAGCTTATCGCAGACCTCAACCTGCAGGACCGCATCAGTATGGTTGGCTTTGTGTCCGATGATGACATTCCAACCTATTTTGGCGCTGCCGATATCTTTTGCCTGAGTTCCATCTGGAAAACCGAGGCTTTTGCCATTGTGCAGATCGAGGCCATGTCTTGCGGCAAACCCATTGTGTCGACCGCAATACCGGGCTCCGGTGTCAGCTGGGTCAACCAAGATCAGGTATCGGGACTCGTCGTTGCCCCCGAAAATGCAACAGCGCTGGCTGCTGCCATTCAGCAGATCGGCACCGATTCGTGGTGTTATCAAACCTATGCCGAGGGGGGACGGAAGAGGTATCTAGCAAATTTTACACGCGAGAAAATGATCGCAAAATGTAGGAGGATTTATGAAAAATACTAAAATTCAAGCGGCCTTCTTGTTCCTCTTGCGCAGCGGACTTTGGGGCAAGAAACAGCAACATAACGAAAAGCAGTTCTTTCCCTTATCCGATGCGGAGTGGAGCGGGCTCTATCGCCGGGCGAACGAGCAGACCGTCCAAGGGATTGTTTACGACGGACTTTTGTGCCTAGACAAGGACCATTTGCCGCCGCGTCAGCTGCAGATCAAATGGTCGGTGCAGATTGACCGGATCGAACGGAGCCATCGCCGTACCAATAGCCAGATTGCCGAGCAGTATGCCTTTTTCAAAAAGCGTAAACTCAGTCCACTGCTGTTGAAGGGGCAGGGCGTCGCGGAGAGCTACCGCTTTCCCGAACATCGCGTCTGTGGCGATATCGACTGGTATTTTGAAACCACGCGCCAGTGTACCCTGGCAGGCCTCCATCTCATCAAAAACCGCATCCCTCGCGTCCATGTTGGCGGGCAGGTGTATCGTTGGACAGCAAGTGAAATGGATCTGCATGACCGGCTTTTCGATCTCCACAATCCTTTTTGCAAGCGATTATTGAACCAGTACAGGAAGGATTTCCCCGATACCACCCTGTCTATATCCGGGCAGGACGTCGCCGTGTTGGCGCCACAGGTTCAAGTTGTTCAGGTGACGGCACATATTCTCAAGCATTCCCTGGCTTTTGGCATTGGGCTTCGTCAATTCTGCGACCTGGCGGCACTTTATCACCGTTACCGGCACCTGCTGGATGGCGTGCGGTTAGAGCAGCTTTACCGCAGGATCGGCCTGTTGCGCTGGATTGCTCCGGTGCATCAGTTTTTGGTCAATGAGCTTGGCTTGGCAAAAGACAAACTTCCGTTTACCAGCCCTGCTGGCGGCTCCGGAATGGATATCCTTCAGGAAGTGTGGCAGAGCGGCAACTTTGGTTTTTACGATGAAGCTTATGTACAACGTATTGACGGCACTTTTTTGGCGCGTAAAGGACGTACCGAAGCCATACTGCGACGTATTGTCCGCTATTTTCCCTACGTTCCGAAAGAAGCTTTCTGGTTCCCGATTATTCATTTTTTAAACCGACGCGGCGCATAATCCAATTTAGAAGCCGCGTACGGCATATGCATATAAAAACAAACGATTATTACGATATGAAAAGACAAATTTTAGCAATGATTTTACTTGGTCTTAGCCTACTGAGTTCGTGCATGTCACCCAAGAAAGTGGTCTATGTCAATGACATGGTACCCAATATAGCCTACCGGGCGCTGGAAGTACCGATGTTAAAATTACAGCAGAGCGATCGGCTTAGCATTACCGTGAGTGCGAAAAATCCTGAGCTCGCCGCACCTTTCAATGTGATGGGCGGTAGCTACACGGTTGTAGAGAAAGAAAATAGCTTGAGTGGCGGCTCGGCCGGTAGCGGCGGTCCAAGTTACCTCATTGATCAGCAGGGCAATATTACCTTTCCGATCCTGGGCAACCTGCACCTCGAAGGGTTGACGCTGGAGCAGGTCCGCGATCTGCTGTCGCAGCGCTTGTCCGACGGTGGCTATATCAAAGATGCCATTGTGAAAGTCGAACTGCTCAATCTTAAGGTCAACGTGATGGGCGAAGTCAACCGTGTAGGCATTATCGATGTGCCCGACTCGCGTATCAATTTGCTTGAAGCCATTTCTAAAGCTGGCGGACTCACCCGCAATGCTGCTTCAGACCGTGTAACGGTCATTCGTGAAGAAAATGGCGTCCGAAAAAAGATGCTGACCAATGTGGGGTCGCAGGATATTTTTGATTCCCCGGCGTACTACCTGCAGCAAAATGATATTGTGTATGTAGAGCCTATCGCTGCAGAGAATACGCCCCGCGAAGATCGGAGCTGGCGCTTCACCACCATTGCTACTGGTATCGTTACCGTGATCTTGACCGCCATAAACCTGCTTAAATAGTCAACGATGAAAACAACACACTATAATCAGTTACAGAAAGACAAATCGATCAATGTGCTGGATGTTTTGGCACATCTGCTCTACCATTGGAAATGGTTTGCACTGTCCATTCTTGTTTTTGGGTCGTATTACTATTATCAGTACGCCAAATCGCCGTTTATCTACCGCAGTGCCGAAACCATCATCATCAAAACACCGATGAATACCCCGCGTACGGCACGCATCTCGCGCACCAATGAAGCCTATAATTCCATTAGCGTGGCCAGTGAGATCCTGCAGCTCAAGTCGAAAGAATTGATGCGGCAGACGGTTACCCGTATCGGGGCCGAGATGAGCTATTCGGTTGCCGCAGGATTGCGACGCAACGAGCTTTATACGGCTAGCCCGATCAAGGTGAGCGTGCCCCATAAAAAGCCTGAGGATTCCTTTTCTTTTACGGTCACACCAGTTGGCGGTACGGAAGTATTGTTGAGCAATTGGAGCCACGGTGAAGCCACGTTGGAGGTGAAAGCCACCTTAGGCAAACCGGTTAATACCCCCCTTGGGCAGGTTACGGTGCAGTCGGCCCTAACCCCCGGCAAAGCACTTCCGGAGCAAGAGATCAAGGTAGAGAAGTTTGCGCTGGAGCGTATGGTTAATTATTTTATCTCGACCATTACCATTACCCAGATGGAAGAAGATGCCTCCCTGCTGCAGGTTGTTGCAGAGGATACCAATCCGCTGCGTGCCACCGCCCTTATTGGGGAGATGATCAATGTGTACAATGAAGTCGCCTTGCAGGACAAAAACCAGATTGGCGTAAACACCGCTAATTTTATTCGGGAGCGGCTGGCCATCATTGAGCAGGAACTGGGTTCCGTGGAATCAAATATTGAAAATCTGCGGACACAAAATCAGGGTATGGATGCGTCCACGGTGGGCACAGCCTATTTTGAAGACAGCCGATTGTATCAGGCCGAGCGCAGCAAAGTAGAGACCGATATCAACCTTGCGCAGATGATGCGCGGCTATCTGGCCGACGGCAGTAAGAAAAATGAGCTGATTCCAAACAATACCGGACTGGTAGATGCCAATGTAGAAACCCAAATCAACGATTACAACACGACCTTGCTTCGTCGCAACCGCCTTATTGAAGGCAGCAGTGATGCCAATCCGGTGGTTCAGGATCTGGACCGGGCCTTGCAGTCCATGCGCGGCAATATCGGGCGGGCAGTGGACAACGCCATCGGCGGATTAAGGATCAAGGCCGGCAATATGAAGAAAGAAGAGCAAGCTGCACGCGGCAAAGCGATGCAGGTACCGCAAAAGCAACGGGTGATGCTCTCTGTAGAGCGGCAGCAAAAAGTAAAAGAAGAACTTTATCTGTATTTGCTGAACAAGCGCGAGGAGAATGCCATTAACCAGGCCATGACCGAAGACAACATCCGCGTTATCGATCCAGCCATTGTGACGTACGATCCCGTTGCCCCGAGCAAGATGCGCAAGTTGGGCTTAGGGATGGGCATAGGCCTGATATTGCCCGCGATTGTGATTATGACCCTGTCCATTCTCGACACCGGTGTTCGGCGTCGGCAAGATATCGAGGAAGCCATTGATGTACCGCTGTTGGGCGAAATTCCATTGGTCAACAATCGGCGTTTATCGCAGCACAACATTTTGGTGAGCGGTATGGGCAGAGACCCCCTCACGGAGGCTTTCCGCATCCTGCGGACCAATATGAGCTTTATGTCGCGGGAGGGTAAGCATCCGCAGACCATTACCCTGACCTCCTTTATTCCGGGCGTGGGGAAAACCTTTACGTCGCTGAATCTATCCAGCACCTTATCTTTTTTAAATAAAAAAGTGATTGTTGTGGATATGGATCTGCGTAAGGGAACATTGAGTGACCGCATGGGCATTATACACGGCAAGGGCCTGAGCCACTATCTTTCCGACATCAACCTCGAACTGGACGCCATTATCCATTACAATTTGCATGGTGAAAACGTAGATTATATCTCCATTGGCATGGAGGCACCCAATCCAGTAGAGCTCTTGCTGAGCAAGCGGCTGGACCAGTTGATTGCCGATTTGCGTAGCCGCTATGATTACATTATCATCGATGGCGTACCCACCGGCATTGTCGCCGATGCCACAGTGGTAGACCGTGTTTCTGACCTGACTTTATTTGTTATCCGGGCAGGTAAAATGGATAAGCGGCAGTTGCCGGAGATCCAAAAAATCTATGCCGAGAAGCGACTTTCCAACCTGGCGATTATTCTGAATGGCCTCAAGTTGGGGCAGTCCGGTTACGGTTATGGCTACGGTTACGGCTATGGGTATGGCCGGGATGAGCGAAAAAATGGCTGGGGTAAACTGCTTCGTTCCATTCGAAATAGCTTTACCGGCAGCAAAAAGCACCGATAAATATGCGCGCCGCGACCGTACCCTACCGGTCGGTTGCGGCTTTTTAGCACATTAGACAGTAAGAGAAACCATGCTAATGAAAGATAGAAGAGCATTTATGTTACAAGTTGCCCGTGAAGTGCTCACGGGACGGATTTCTGTTGAAGAAGCCATGCAGCGAAGCCAGGTTAAAGATAAGCGTACCATTGTGAGCTGGCTGAAACGCGCGATGAAAGAGCATCCGGCGGAGCAAGAACTCGACCTGACGCTCGATACGGATTGCTGTGCAGCCGATATCAGCAGTAAGTCGACCGAAGAAAAAATCACAAAACTCGAATCCGAACTGGCCGGTGCCAAGCAGCGAAATGTAGAGATGCTGCATTTTCAGAAGATTTTGACCAATAAAATTAACGATCTTGAAGTATTGATACAGCATGCCGAAGAGACCTATCAGATCGATATCCTTCCGGGCAAACAGAAGAGAGTCAAATGACTGCGCTGTTTTAATCCAGGTAAATGCGCTGCTGGCACCGCTCTGCCAAATGAAGGTCGTGTGTCACAAAGAGGCATAATTTATTTTTGCCATACTCCAATAGGTGCTGTATCAGTGCATCAGCTGTTGTGCGGTCTAAGGCCGAAGTGACCTCATCGAAGAGCCAAATATCGCCGTCATGCATCAGGCCACGCGCGATAGCAATGCGTTGCGCCTGTCCTTCCGATAGGCCGATACCAGATTCGCCGATGTGGGTGTTTATACCATCGGGGAGATCAAAGACAAATTCAGCCCCTGCAATGCGTAACGCCTCTTGCATATCTAAGGAACTATTTTCGTTGGCGTGCAGTAGTATATTTTCACGAATTGTGCCGCTAAAAAGCGAATTTCCCTGCGGTATATAGGCAAAGTTGATGCGGTGGCTGGCAGACAGCTGCCTTTCGCCATCCCCATCCCGAAGTGTAATCTGTCCCTTTTCCGCTTTCAGTAGAGCGAGCAGCAACCGGATCAAGGTTGTTTTTCCCTTTCCACTAGGCCCGATGATGGCGGTAGGTTCACCTGCTTTCAGGGAAAGATTTAAATTTTGCAGCACCCATTTATCTTCATAGCGGAACGACAGATTGTTGATGCGGAGCTCCTGCGTATGCTGCAGACGTTGCTGTGGCACTTGTGGTTCCATTTCACCCGCCTGCAGTTCCAGTAGTCGATCCGCGGAGACGCGGAACCTGACAAAGCCCGGAATATAAGCGATCAAGGCGAGTATAGGCGATTGTATACGCGCCACCAATTGGAGGAATGCGGTCATTGTACCAAAAGAAATCAGTCCCGATTGCAAGCGGTATATCCCCCAGATAAAGGCGATGAGATACCCTGCGTTCATGGCCACTTTCATGGCACCCTGTGTGTACGTGGAGAAGTTGATCTGGCGCATCTTAAGCGCGAAAAGTTGCGCCTGGCTCTCGGTCAATTTTGCCCTTCTTTTCGGAAAAGCGCTCATTGCCCGGATGAGCAGCCGAAAGCGTAGATTTTCCTGCAGCACGTTCGCGAAATTACTTTCCTCCGTTTTAACTTCCTGGCTAAGCTTGCGCATTTTTCGGAAATACAGTTTCGAAAAGACAAAGAGCGGTGATATGGCCAGGATCATCAGGGCCAGCATCGGATCCATATACCATAGAAATCCGACCGAGGCCAGTAACTGGATTGCCGTTAATACAAAAGACAGTAGGGTATTGGCGATGGTATTGGCCACTTCCTCGCAGTCCGTCTGAATACGGATCTGTATATCGCCCGTATGCCAGTTTTTGATCAGCTTCCAGACGGACAGCATTTGTGCGTCGAGCATGTGGCGCTGCAGTTCGAGCGTCAGCATCAGTTTGATGCGCTCCATCAGTCGCCCGGAATAACCTTTGATGACAACGTTAAGGGCAATAGTGCCTATGATGCCGATCAGCAGCCATTTTAGCGGAAGCTGACCCGGCGCTGTTGCCGTATCGACCGCTTTCTTAGACAAGTACACAAAGAGCAAGGAGAGGACGATGCAGATCAGCTCCAATATAAAATAAAGCGACAGGCGGCTTCGATACCCTTTGCTGATGGACCATGCCCAGTGCAGGTGCTGTTTCAGGCTGCTGCTGATCATTTGCTATTCTTCGAGCAATCCCTGTTTTCGGAAATCCTGGAGTAACACTGCTGCATCAGATGCAGCCTGATCTTTACTGACCTCATAATTTTCAAGGAGTAACTCCACAATGGTGTCCGTATTAAACTCTTTTCCTTTGAGCTCTTCCCAAAGCCAGGCCGCCGAGCTGTTGAGGGTATATACCGTTGATAGGTCTACCATGTCCTGGCTGGGGTCAACTATCAAATGATCAGAACCTATGGTTCTTAAAATTAAATCTGATCTTAATTTCATAACTATTTAACTCTTATAATAAGTGATAGCGCTATGTTGGCTATATTCTCAAACATAAATAAATTGTGCCTTAAATACAATATTAAAGGCTTGTATTTAAGGCACAATTTATATTTTTTTATATTTTATTTCAGCGGTTTGCTGTAATGTCTGTATGCATGTAAAGCACGATCTTGCTGATGAATCATTTTACTGTTGCTTCAATGCCCTGATGGTTTCACGCAAACCTTCCTTTGCTGTTTTTGGCAAACGTTCGATTGCAAGTTCAACTTTTATTTTTTTATTTGAAACCACCAGATTACTGGTTAGTTTTTTTAGCCGCCAAGTATTCAATGGAAATACGCTACTGCGGTCACCAATTTTTGATAAAAATGAAATGATACGTTTTGGTAGAGGAAAACAAGGGATTTTTAAGCCTGTTTCCTGTTTCATGATATTTACGATTTCATTTGACGATAAGGTTTCATCGTCGGACAGATGATAAATTCCTGAATTGATCTTTTCATGCTGTAAAAGAATTCGTTCGACGAAGAAGCAGAAATTATCAACGGACAGAAAAGAACGTTTATTTTTAAATCGGACGAGCGGATAAGGAATTCCTTTGCTGACTATCGAAAATAACTGTTTTAAATTACCTTTATCGCCTGCACCGTGTACCATGGGAGGACGCAAGATAATCAGTTTCTTGTCTGCAGGCAACTTCTGGCTCAACAGCCACTCTTCGGCAGCTTGTTTAGATCTACCGTAAGGTGAGACGGAGTTATACGAAGCATTTTCCGAGAGGGATTTGGCCGATTCTACCTCTTCAATCGCTGCGAGGGAGCTGATATGTATAAGTAACTTCGCCTGGGAGGAAATAAATAGGCTAAATGCTTTTTTTGCCAGCTCAAAGTTTGCAAAGAAGAAATCATCTTCCGTTGCCTTCCCCGTAAAATCGTGTGCTTTGCCTACTAAATTGATAATGCAGTCGGTTGGAAAATTCTCTTTCGACCAACTTAGATCTCTCATGGAAACAAATTCACATTGAATTGGATCCTTGAGTTTCTTCTTTAAATGACTTCCTAAGAAGCCGCTACTTCCTCCTAAAACTAATACTTTCATGCTATTCAACCCCTTAATTCATTATGCTGTTAAATGCTAATTACCGCTAAATGAAAAAAAACACCATGCAAAACTTGATATGACCTTTTGAAAATTCTTTTCTTACACTTTCTAATAAACAATTTGTCGTTATGGCTTAAGATTATTTAACAATCTAGACCCAATATAGAGTAGAAATAATAGATTAACACATTGCATATTGTGGTACGTAATATCTGTTAACTAAATTTCTTCCCTCATAATTATAGTTAGTATAATCGATGCAAATATACATTTAATAATTTATAATTATTTACTCAACGTTAAATCTATCCAAAATGCTACACTACTTTTGGATTTTTTTATAATACATTGGTTATTAGTGTTTTTTGTTTCGTCTAGTTGATGCGTTAGTCGTAACTCCTATGTTTTATGTTTTATTCGGAAATATAATTGATTAAGAACAACTAAAACGCGTAAAAGTTTTATTAAAATTGTTTTATTCGTGGAATCGCATGGGATGTAATAAATTTAAGCTTAATTCTTTAGAGTAAGCGATTTAAATTTTATCAGTATGCGGCGAAGCAAACGGATATGATACCAGGCCAAGCCCCGTAGCCTTGGCCACGTGCTGTGGATTGGTATTGCTCCCTCTTTATCCTTTGGATAATGCATATAGGCAACTGCGATGATGTCGGATTCCGCTATGTATTCGTGGAGGACAAGATTCCCATCCCCGGCCAATACATATTGGCCCTTTTTCTTTGCTACCAAGCGGTGAAAGACAAATTTTCCCTTGTCTTTGGCGAGTATATTACTGCCCAGTGGGAGCGGTTGCCCCTGGTAGGCCCGTAGCATGACCGTATCTCCGTCATCTATAAATGGACGCATACTTTGCCCCTTAATGCGGATGCGTACTTCTTTGCCTTCCTGCAGCATCCGCTGCACTTCAGCGAAATAATCTGCGTTGGAGACAATTTTTGATTTACTTTTTCCGGTCTGGTCTTCCATTACTTCTTGGTATTGACAAAATACTGAATTACGGGTTCCAAATAAGTATCTTTCAATATGACTTTTTTGTTTTCATCCAAAAGATAGATCGTTGGCGATGCTTTGAGGTCGTATAGGTTGGCCGACAAAATCTGGCGATCAGTATCCAATCCATTGATCCATTGATACGATAACTCCGATTGGTACTGTTTCCATTTGCTGCGGTCACCCCAGGGGTCTATGGCCAACACCTGTATCTGCAGCTGTGTAAACAGCTGAACGAGCTGCGGATTGTCCCGAAGCTGGTGGATTGTTTCTTTACAATGCGAACAGTCCGGATCGTAGAACATTAACAGCATAAATTTTGCATCCGTCTCCGACAGCTTTTGCTTTTGACCATTGGGCAGTTCAAAGCTGAAGTCGGTTGCTGTATGTCCAACGTTATTTTGGCGTACGAGTGTATAGATTGGGCGGTAAGCCTCTTTTTCCAGATCAGTGAGCCTATCTGTGCTGATCAGGTAGCGCAATACCGATTCATAAGCCCTATCGTTGCGCATGGGCGAATTGCCATCATACAGGTAGTGTTCGTATTGTTTAATGAAATAGTCAAAACTGGTACGGTTGACTTTGGCTTTGTCGAGCATCATCGCCACCGCCTTATCCCGCGTGGCCGAGTCAGGCGTTTTTGTCAAAAGCCCCAGAAAATCGGCCAATTGCTGTTCCCCTTTTTCCGGATTCTTGACCAGAACCGTATCCTGCATGTCAAATTGATCCCAAAAATGAAACAAGGCGCTATCTGCCGCACTGATCGATGTTACATTTTGGGCGCCTGCTTCCTTCTTTTCCTTGTTGTTACCCGTACAGGACCAGGATAATAGGAGTGCGCTCATCGCTAGGAAGAGTGCGGTCGATATACGTTTAAAATTAATCCTTTCCATGTATTTTAATCCCAATGCTATAACCGTTTAATACAATATAATCATAAATTTTCAGTGCGCCACAGCTGGCACCTCTCTTTACTCAGCTCCGAGCGCGCGAAACAGGTTTTTCTTTCCTTCCGAATCTTTTAGCGCATTGACATGATACTTTGCATCTAATAGGTTTGCGGCAGATTTTTTAGCGAGATAGCGATTGACATATTGAGCGGCATGTGCATAGGTAAACGCTCTGCAATCTATATTAACGCTGATGCCCTTGTCAAAATTGCCATAGGTAAGGCCTGTTACGGTTTCATTCGACGAGATTGATTTTATGCTGTTCGTATGCAATCCGCTGATATTCAATGTGAGTGCCGGGTAGTAGAAATCCGATTGATTGGGAAATTTGACTTTCACAATCAATTTATTCCCTTCGATGCGGCTGCTGATTATGCTGTTTTGTCGGTTGTAATTGTATTCATAATACTCTTCTTGCGAAGGAAACCACAAAATGTCCTTGCCGTCTTTTCCATAGGTATTGTTCAGCCAGAGCAGGAGCTGCGCCCAGTCATGATCCGTTTCGTGTACACCAATATGGACTGCCTCGCGGTGAGCCACATCTTTTGCTGCAGCATCGTTGACCAGTTTTTCTACCTCGGCGGCGTGATTGACAAATACCCGGGCCAAGGTCTTTTGCTGCAAGGGTGAGTTGACCTGATACGGGATGAGCTTATCGGCACCGGTCTGTGCAGTCATGGTCTGGATCGCTGGAAACCCAAGCGCAGCCTGCAGGTACGATTTATTTCCATTGGGCTCGGCCAAAAACTTGATGTTTCGCCCATTCAATCGTTTTTTAGTGATTTGTTGTGCCAGGTCAAAATGCTTGATTAGGGAGTCGACATTGTTGACAGCGGCGGTATTGAGGTCGTGGAATGCAATGGCATTGCCATCGTTGAGCATTTCGATCACATTGTTCCATCGAAGACCTGATTTCATGTAGAAGCGGAAGAAGTTTTCCGTAAAGCCTTTCTTTACGACAGTTGGGTCGTTCATAAACTCCCATTCCGGCGCCAGTGTGGTGGTAAAATGGAACCTCACCTCATTGCCAAAACCATTGGTACTGCCCAGTGTTTTGCCGAGTAGATAACTGTTGGGTGGCATATCATCAGCTTCCAGGTGCTCAATGTCAAAATAATATTTCCGTTTAATGTCCGAGCGGTCAATAGGTTTGCCATTAATGGCTGCCCAGGTCATGCTGAAAGCCGATTGCTTACAGTCGTCCTGTGTGAGCATAAATAATAAGCTCTTGTTATATTTTAGTGGCGGAATGTTTACAATTGGCGTTTCTGTTATCCCGTGTCCAGGTTGAAGTTCGATCATGATCTCCGCCTCCTGTCCCGTCTTTTCCTCATCAAAAGGGTAGACGTATCGGTTTGCATTTTCGCCGCTATCGGGCGGCGATACTTCTTTTCCATCTTCGTTCTTACTGCCTTGGTAAAGATCTTTTTTTAGGCAAGAAGACAACAGACCACATCCTAACGCAATAAGAATAGCTTTTGTGTAAATAATTTGGCGCATGCGCAAATATAAGCGTTCTTAACGGATTAGCTATTTCGTTAAATAAAAAAAATAATGCGATGATTGCCCGCTACACTATTGTGTAGCAATCGGAACAGATTTTGCGTATTGTTACAATATAGTTTTTCGAAGTCTAGTTGAATAACAAACGAATTGCCCTAGAAAAGCTGATTCAGGAAATATTTCAATCATTTAATTAAATAGTTTTACTAATTTTGCGGCAAATACCGCGGTGTCGATGAAAAGAATAATATTATGGTTATGCATAGCAGGATTTGTGGGTACAGTACACGCACAGACCAATCCTGCCAATATAAAAGTAGACAATCTAAGTGACGCACAGATTGAACAGTACGTTAAGCAAGCCGCTTTAATGGGGTATGACGAAAGCCAGTTAGATGGCTTTGCACGTGCACAAGGCGTTTCAGCTGTCGAAGTCCAAAAATTAAAAGAACGTCTGGCTAATATCAAACGTAAAAAGCAGCAGCCACATCCGTCACAAGGATCTTCCAGCCAGTCACGCAATACGCGCAGCAATGGCCGTCAGGTGGATGGTTACGCCAATGCAGATTCTTTGCAAAATAAGCAGACGAATAGAAGAGATTCGATGGATAATGAAGAAGGCAAGCTCAAGATTTTTGGCTCAGACCTTTTTAAGAATAATGCCATCACTTTTGAGCCCAATCTGCGTATGGCTACACCTAGCTCGTATATTATTGGTCCCGACGATGAAATCCTGTTAGATATCACAGGCGATAACGAAGCCTCTTATCAACTTCCCGTAAGCCCCGATGGAACCATTAAAGTTGAATATGTCGGCCAGATCAATGTGGCTGGTTTATCCATTGCTGCAGCTAAAAGTAAAATAGAACAACGTTTGAGCGGTACTTATCCCGCCATACGCTCTGGACGTACGCAGGTGAGTGTTAATATCGGTAACATCCGTACCATTCGTGTAACTTTAACGGGGGCAGCTACAAAACCGGGCACCTACAGTTTGCCTTCTTTAGCAACCGTGTTTAATGCCCTGTACGCCGCAGGTGGTCCCAATAAAAATGGTACCTACCGCAAGATCCAGGTGATCCGCGGCAATCGGGTGATCAGCACGATCGATGTGTACGATTTTTTAGCCAATGGTATTCAACAAGGAAACATTCGTTTACAAGATCAAGATATCATTCATATCCCCGTTTACGGTGCCAGAGTACAATTTGAAGGCGAAGTCAAGCGTCCTGCCATTTTTGAGACCGTACCTGGAGAATCACTTTCCGATATCTTGCGTTATGCAGGCGATTTCACCGAAAATGCCTATAGCGCCAAGGTTAAAGTGTTACAGACCACAGGCCGCGAGCGCAGTGTACAAGATATCTACGCCGACCAGTTTGCCAATTACACCCCGAAAAGTGGCGATCAATATATCGTAGAGCCGATTTTGGATCGTTTTGCCAACCGTATCAGTGTGTTAGGGGCAGTATTTCGTCCCGGCATATTTGGTTTAGAGCCAGGCATGACGTTAAAGCAAGTGCTGGAGATGGCCGATGGCGTGCGTGAAGATGCTTTCTTGGAACGCGGTATTATTAATCGTCTTAAGGCAGATAATACCTCCGAATTGATCAATTTTAATGTACGCGATGTCCTTGCCGGAACTGCAACAGATATTCCATTAAAAAGAGAGGATAAGATTGAGATTTCTTCCATCTTTGATCTAAGAGACGAATATAAATTTACTGTACAAGGCGAGGTCCGTTTTCCCGGTGATTTCCCATTTGCCAGCAATGCGACGCTGGGCGATCTTATTCAGAAAGCCGGTGGATTGACGGAGGGTGCTAAGAATGCCAGGGTAGAAATCGCCCGCCGTATCAAAAACTTAGATGTGACTGACCATCGCTCTTCACAAACTGTATTGGTGGACATTAAAGACGGTTTGCTCGCAGATCCAAATATGACGCTGCAACCTTACGATGTGATCTCCGTTTTGGGTGATGCCGGTTTCCGTACGCAGCGTCAGGTCAAGATTGAAGGTGAAGTGTTATATCCAGGCTATTATACAATCTCCCGTGAGGATGAGCGCATTTCGGATATTATTAAACGTGCCGGCGGTTTAACGACGTATGCTTATACCGAAGGCGCATCACTAAAACGGACCGGCATGTCTAAATTAAAAGCCGCTGAGAAAAAAGAACAAGAGCGGTTAAAGAAGGAATTGGAAAGGGATAGCCTGGATGAAGAAGGCAATCAGAAAGATACGAGCTTAGATCAAGATACTGAACGAAACTATGATGGTACGAAAGCAAAAAGTGCGGCTTTGGCAAAAGTATCACAACAAGGCACTTCAGAATCTGATATCGAGCCGAGTGACCTTGTGGGTATTGAATTGAATAAAATCTTAGAAAAGCCTTACGAAAAAGGTGACCTTTTGGTTTTGGATGGCGATATCATAAACGTTCCAAAAGAACTGGAGACGGTAAAAGTTGTGGGTGAGGTGTTGAATCCAAACAATGTTGTTTATGTTAAAGGCAAGAGCCTAAAATACTATGTGAACCAAGCAGGCGGATTTACAGACAATGCGTTGAAGAAGCGCGTTTTTGTACAATATGCGAATGGTGCAGTAAAGGGCAAAGATGGTGGTTATCCCGAGGTTAAGCCAGGAGCTGAAATTGTTGTTCCTAAGCGAGCTCCAAGGGAAAGGTTAAGCTCTCAAGCGTGGATTGGTATTGGCACTGGGATTGCTTCTACTCTTGCTATTATCATTAGTTTATTTAAATAGATATGAGTGAATTAGGTCGTAAAGAGAAAGTCAGTTTGAAAGATATTATCTTAAATTTACAAATATGGTTTAAATATTTTCTTTCGAAGCTATGGATTTTGGGTATTGTCAGCCTAATAGGAGCTGCATTGGGATTTTTTTATGCTCATTTACAAAAAACTATTTTTAAGGCCTCTACCACTTTTGTGTTGGAAACAGGTGATTCAAATGGCTCTAGAATGGGTCAAATGGCCGGGCTAGCGGCGCTGGCGGGAGTGGATCTAGGGCAGTCTGGGGGGGGGATTTTTCAGGGCGACAATCTTTTTGAACTATATAGGTCAAGAAAGATGATCGAGTCTGTGCTGCTTTTACCATCAAAATATGACTCGTCTTTGTTACTATTAGACCGTTATCTTAAACTGACTAAGACTAGGGAACAGTGGAAAAAAGTTAAACCAGAGCTGTTAAAAATCGATTTTTCCCACAACAATTCTCCAGAACTTTCCCGCGCAAAAGATAGTGTGCTGCAGCAAATAGTGAAGGATATCAATAAAAATAATTTAATTGTAGGTAAGAATGATAAAAAATCTGCTATAATTAGAGTAGATGTAAAGTCAACAGATGAACTATTTTCTAAGGAATTTAATGAAGCACTAGTTGCACAAGTAAATGAATTCTACATACAAACAAAAACAAAGAAGTCTTTAGATAATATCGCTATTTTGCAGCATAAAACTGACTCTGTTCGGGCTGTGATGAATGGCAGTATATCTGCTGCTGCAGTCATATTAGATGCAACGCCTAATTTAAATCCTTCTAGGCAATCGCAACGATTGATTCCTTCACAACGCTCGCAGTTTTCTGCTGAGACAAATAAGGCAATTTTGGCCCAATTAGTGCAAAATTTGGAAATGGCAAAGATGAATTTGATGAAAGAGTCACCTTTAATCCAGGTGGTCGATGAACCTATTTTGCCACTTGAAATTGATCGAATAGGGCGTATGAAAGCAATGGTAATTGGTGTAATTTTGTCTCTCTTTATAGGTATACTTTTTCTTTTGTTTCGACGACTTTTTAAAAATATAATGTCCTAATTATGAAGACCTATACTCTTAAGGTAGTTGAGGTTAAACCCGAAACATGTGACACTGTTACGTTAAAATTTAAGCAGCCTGGTTTGAAGAAAATCAAATACTTAGCTGGACAGTATCTTACATTAATCTTTAGGATTAATGGGAGAAGATATTTACGACCTTATTCTTTTTCATCGTCACCATCGGTAGATTCTACATTGGACATAACCATAAAACGTGTTCATAATGGCATTGTTTCGAACCATATTCACGACAAAATTAATGTCGGTGATGTGATTGAGGTTCTAGAGCCAATGGGAGATTTTTGTGTTGAAAATATTGATCACGGCAATCTTTTTTTATGGGGAGTTGGCAGCGGAATTACGCCGTTGATTTCTATAGCCAAAGAGACACTTGCACAAAATAATCAACGTAAGGTAAATCTTATTTATGGGAACAAAAATCTTGATCAAACTATATTTCTAGAGTTAATCCATTCGCTAAAATTGAAATATGGAGACAGGTTTAATGTTATTTATTTCTACACAAAAATAACGGTTGAACCAGATTTTCCCTTTTGGTTACCAGGTCGAATTTCAAGAGAATTCGTTTTGGATATTATGATGGGGCAAAATAGCACAGGTTTGTTACATCTAATTTGTGGGCCATTGGGATTAAAAGAAACATTGGTATCAACATTGTTAGAACTTGGTTTTTCAAAAAAAGTAATTTTGTTTGAAGATTTCGAGCTTATTAAAGATCCTAAAGACTTCATCGACATACATACTCAAAATGTTCAGGTTCAATTCGAAAATAATGACATTACACTGGAAGTAGTTAAAGGACAGACAATTTTAGAGTCAGCTTTGGATGCTGGAATCGAACTACCTTATTCATGTCAGACAGGAAGCTGTAATACATGTAAAGCACAAGTTTTACAGGGCACAGTTAAGATGATAGGAATTGAAAAAGAAAGAAAAGATTTAAATGAGGACGATACGCTATTATGCTGTTCTCATCCCACAAGTAACAATGTTTTAGTGAAAATTTAATAGGCAAAATGAAAGTAGTTTTATTAGCAGGCGGATTGGGAACTCGGTTGATGGAAGAAACAGAAGCACGACCAAAGCCGATGGTGGAAATAGGGGGGAAACCCATTCTTTGGCATATTATGAAGATTTATGAAGCTTATGGTTATCATGACTTTATTATTTGTTTGGGGTATAAAGGACAGCTGATTAAGGAATATTTCTTAAATTATTATCTTTACAATTCGGATGTAACTATTGAATTGGAAAAAAATAAAGTTGATGTGCACTTCTCTAATTCGGAGTCATTTAAAATCACCCTTGTAGATACAGGGCTTAATACCAATACAGCTGGTCGTATAAAGCGCATCCAAAAATATGTTGGAGATGAGACATTTATGCTGACATATGGAGATGGTGTAGCAGATGTAAATATAAAGAAACTTGTTGAATACCATAAATCTCATGGCAAGTTGGCTACTTTAACAAGTGTTCAAACTCCTGGCCGATTTGGAAATCTTGAAATGAATGAGGATGGAATAGTTAATCATTTTGTCGAAAAGCCTGAAGGGGACGGTATGTGGATTAATGGAGGATTTTTTGTTTTGGAGCCAGGTATTTTTAACTATTTGGATGGTAATATGGATGTTGTTCAATGGGAAAAAAAACCTTTAATAGATATTGCTAATGATGGCCAATTAGGAGCTTTCAAGCACAGAGGATTTTGGAAGCCAATGGATGCATTAAGAGACCGAGTGGAATTGGAAGATTTGTGGGCAAGAGGAAATGCGAAATGGAAAATTTGGTAATATGTTTGAAGAGTTAAGAAGTATATATCAGGGCAAAAAAGTTTTCTTGACAGGTCATACTGGATTTAAGGGGGCTTGGATGCTGAAAATTTTATCCCTGTTGGGAGCAAATGTAAAAGGCTATGCGTTAGATCCGAAAACAGCCGATGATCTTTATTGTTTGATCGAAGGCGATCAGCTTTGTTGTTCAGTTATCGCAGATTTGCGTGATCGTAATCGTTTATTATCTGAAATTATTGACTTTCAGCCTGATTTTGTTTTTCATTTGGCAGCTCAGCCATTGGTGCGTTTATCTTATAAAATGCCTTCTGAGACTTTTGAAGTCAATGCCGTTGGTACAGCAAATTTATTGGATGGAATCAGGGTTCTAGAAAATAAATGTACTGTCGTATTAATTACTACAGATAAGGTATATCATAACAATGAATGGGAATTCCCCTATAGAGAAAATGATCGTCTAGGAGGATATGACCCTTATAGTGCTAGTAAAGCGTGTGCAGAATTGATTATTAACTCTTATATTAATTCATTTTTTAATGTTCAGGATTATAATAAGCATTTAAAAGATATAAGTATCGCTCGTGCAGGAAATGTTATTGGGGGCGGCGACTGGTCTGATGATCGTCTATTGCCAGATATCGCTAGGGCTCTCTCAAATCAGAAAGAAGTAGTAATTCGAAATCCAAACGCAGTAAGGCCATGGCAGCATGTTCTTGAGCCTGTGATAGCATATTTATTGCTAGCAAAAAAACAATACCAGTCTCCTTGCAAATATAATATGGCTTTTAACATTGGACCATATTCTTCTGATTCATTATCGGTCGAACAAATGTTAAAACTTGCTATTAATTCCTGGGGTGGTGGAAATTTTCTAATAGAAGGTTCGTTCAATCAACCTCACGAAGCTGGAATGTTAACTTTGGATATAAGTAGGGCGTTTTCTTTGCTAGGTTGGAGCCCAAAATGGAATGCTTCAATTGCGATTGATAAGACAATTGAATGGTACAAAACATTTTCTACCGATCGATCAAATATTGTAGGGTTGACAACAAGCCAAATATTAAGCTATTTCAATGCATAAGGTGTTAATAACAGGGATTACCGGTTTTTTGGGCTCTCATATTGCGGAGCGTTTAGTCAGCGATAAGCATTTTAAAGTTATCGGATTACAAAGAGAGTCGTCTGATCTTTGGAGATGTGATAACTTCAAGGATGAGATTGAATGGGTAACAATAGAGCAAGGAGGGGAGTGGGAAAGGAAAATAGAAATCTTGGCCCCAGAAATTGTAATACACTGTGCGTGGACGGGAGTAGAAGCTAAAGATAGATCTAACTGGAATGTCCAGAAACAAAATTTGGATTTGTTAATCACCTTATTAAATATTTTTAATAAAGTCGAAATCAACAAATTTATATTTCTGGGTTCTCAGGCTGAATATGGAAAATTTTCTGGGTGCGTAAGTGAGACTTTTCCTATAATGCCTATAGATGCCTATAGTTATGCAAAATTATCCTGCTTACAGATTTTGCAAACTTTTGCAGAAAATTATCACTTCAATTGGATTTGGTTACGTGTTTTTTCTGTATTTGGAGAACGTGAAGGTGCGGAGTGGCTTTTGCCATCGATAATAAATAAGATGACTTCGGAGCTTGAAATGGATCTGACTGCAGGTGAACAAAAATACGCGTATTTATATGCGAAAGATTTCGCTAGCATTGTGTCAGACATAGTCCATAAAAAAGTAGATTCAGGGATCTACAACCTTTCATCAAATTTTGTTTTATCAATTAAGGATTTGGTTCTCAAAGTGAAAGATAAAGTGAATCCCAACTTTAGACCTAATTTTGGGAAAATTCCATATAGAGAGGGACAGTCTATGTATATGGAAGGGAGTATTGAGAAACTTCAAAGCCAGATAGGTCCAATTGATTTTTCTGATTTTGATTTGGTTTTAGAAGATACGATTAATTATTATAAAAGTTGATTATTATGAAGGTATCAGATTATATTGCTGATTTCTTATCGAAGAAAGGCATTAAGACTGTATTTGAGCTGTCTGGAGGAATGATTACACATCTTTTAGATTCATTTAAGCAGACTACAGATATACATATAGTAACAATGCACCATGAGCAAGCTGCTGCATTTGCTGCTGAGGGATTTTCTCGAGTCAGTGGGCTTCCCGGAGTGGCTTTAGCCACTAGCGGGCCCGGTGCAACAAATTTACTCACTGGAATTGGTAGCTGTTATTTTGACTCGGTCGCAGCCATATTTATTACTGGGCAAGTAAATACACATGAACTACGAAATGATAGACCTATTCGGCAACAAGGCTTTCAGGAAACAGATATAGTATCAATGGTAAGACCGATTACTAAAGCAGCTTACCTCATCACCGATGCTTCTAATATAGAAAGCGTATTTGAAGAGGCCTTCATGATAGCTACCAAAGGACGGCCTGGACCTGTTCTTATAGATATTCCGATGAATATTCAAAGAGAGCAGATTGAGGTGTTTGGAACGCAGAATACTGCACAAGAGGCTACTGTCGTTGAGGAAGTAATTATTTCGAAGTTAGTAAGAGATATTAAAAAGGCTAAAGCTCCATTGGTTCTTTCTGGAAGAGGAATAAAGGCTTCTAATTCTCAAGATTTATTCACAAATTTTGTTGATAAGGTAAAAATTCCTGTTATTACCTCCCTTTTAGGACTGGATACAATTTCCTATGATGACCCGCTGAGGGTTGGATTCATCGGTAGTTATGGTAATCGATGGGCTAATATCGCCTTTGGTGAATGTGATTTACTTATTGTTTTAGGAGCTAGATTAGATATTAGACAAACTGGCGCGGATACAAAATTTATTGAAAACCGTAAAATATACCATATTGATTGTGAAGAGGGGGAAATCAATAATCGTGTGAAAGGTTGTGAGCCAATTGTTTCGGATTTATCCGACTTCTTTAAGAGTTTTGCAATTTATAGTGAATTTCAAGAATTTACTATAAATGATAATTGGATAAAAAGGATTTCAGAATTGAAAAAAAAATGGCCAGATATCTCCGAATTATCTGTAAAAGGCATAAATCCTAATGTTTTGATGCATCAGCTCTCTAAATCGAGTAAACTTGCAAAAGCCTTTCTTGCTGATGTCGGAAGCCATCAAATGTGGGCAAGCCAGTCTCTAGAACTACTCAGTGGTCAGTACTTTCTAACATCAGGCGGAATGGGTGCAATGGGGTTTTCATTGCCAGCAGCTATTGGTGCTTGTTTAGCATTAAAAAACGCCCCTGTAGTTGTCATCATTGGAGACGGCTGTATGCAAATTAATATTCAGGAATTACAAACGATTGTTCGTAATGATTTAAATATTAAAATCATTGTTTTGAATAATAAATCTTTGGGTATGATTACTCAATTTCAAGAAAGTTATTTTGAATCAAGATATCAGTCTACTTATTGGGGGTATAGTGCTCCTGATTTTGAAAAGATAGCTCAAGCCTACGGCATCGGTGCTAAAACAGTTGATTCTGAAGGAGAAGTTGAGACAGCGGTGCAATGGTTATGGGAAGAAGAGAATAAAACCAAACCTTTATTACTTCAAGTTATGATAGAGCCGTTTACTAATACTTATCCCAAAATTGCTTTTGGAAAACCCATTATTGAGATGGAACCGTTTTCAAAGCCGATAGAAATGGAAGGAACTTAATTAAAATTGACAAATACTATTATGTTAAAAAATATTTCAGATTTAAACGTCGAAGATGCGCTTAGAGAGATTGCTAAGAAGCAGACACAAAAAACAATTATCCCAGGTGAACAGTATATTCCGGTTACGGGAAAAGTTTTGGATGAAGAGGATATTTTGTTAGGTGTTGATGCTGCCCTAGATGGTTGGTTGACTGCGGGAAGGTTTGCAAGTCAATTTGAACATGAGTTTGCAAGCTATTTTGGTGCAACCAAAGCACTTTTAGTAAATTCCGGTTCTTCCGCAAACCTTGTTGCTTTTTATACTTTAACATCTCCTAAATTGGGGAATAGAGCCATCAAGCGAGGAGATGAGGTAATAACAGTTGCAGCAGGCTTTCCAACCACTGTTAATCCAATTATTCAATTTGGTGCGATACCCGTATTTGTGGATGTCGACATTACGACTCATAATGTGTTGTCTGAAGATATTGAGAAAGCCATCTCTTCAAAAACAAAAGCAATTATGATTGCACACTCTTTGGGAAACCCATTTGATCTTGATGAAGTAATGCGCATTGCAAAAAAATACAATTTGTGGGTCGTTGAAGATGACTGTGATTCTTTGGGAGCAACATATAGGGGAAAAAAAACGGGTACATTTGGTGATTTATCCACTTTTTCCTTTTATCCTGCACACCATATTACGATGGGTGAAGGAGGCGCTGTGGTAATTAATAACCCTGAATTAGCTAAAATTGCAGAAAGTTTTAGAGATTGGGGAAGAGACTGTTACTGTGAACCTGGAAAGGACAATACTTGTGGTTGTCGGTTTGGGCAACAGCTTGGATCCTTACCCTTTGGATATGACCATAAATATACCTATTCGCATATCGGATTTAATTTAAAAGTTACAGATATGCAAGCGGCATTTGGTGTTTCTCAAATCAAAAAAATAGACTCTTTTGTCGCAAAAAGAAAAGCCAACTATTTGGCCTTATATGAGAGAATGAAAGAATTTGAGGATATTTTCATTTTACCTGAACCTACACCAAATTCTGAGCCCTCATGGTTTGGTTTTCTTTTGACATTACGTGAGGGGGATGCTGCGGACCGGCATATGTTAGTTCAACATTTAGAGGAAAAAAAGATTGGCACACGTTTATTATTTGGTGGTAATCTTTTAAGGCAGCCAGCATACGAGGGTATACAACATCGTGTTATTGGCGATCTAAGAAATACGGATATAATCATGAATCAATCTTTCTGGCTGGGTGTTTGGCCTGGATTAAATGATGAGCATTATGATTATATAGCAGATGTTATTCGTGAATACATTTTAGGTTAATATCCAATGCTCGGATTCTTCAAAGGTCTATTTAATAAATTAGGAGTCGATGGTGCAATTGGCTATACGTTAATAAGCCGAATGCTACAAGCTGTTTCAGGGATTTTTACTTTATTATTTGTTGTTAAGTTTCTATCTACCGAAGAACAAGGCTATTTCTATACTTTTGGTAGTATTATCGCTATACAAGTTTTTTTTGAATTGGGAATAACGGGTATAATTGTTCAATATGTTGCCCATGAAGCCTCCAACTTCTCTTGGACCTCAAAAAGCGTATTTCAAGGAAGTGAGCAATCAATGTCCAGGATGTCATCCTTGTTGCATTTTTCGATTAAATGGTTTTCCTTAATTGCTGTTTTGTTATTTTTCACTTTGGTCCTAGTTGGAATAGTGTTTTTTACCAGATACGGTGATTTAGATAATACTGTTGATTGGAAAATGCCCTGGATATTACTGGCTTTTTCTACATCCGTTTTGCTAGTGCTATCTCCTATTCTTGCTTTTTTAGAAGGGTTGGGGAAGGTAAAAGAAATTGCTCGTATACGATTAATTCAGCAAATTTGTCAAGTATTGTTGACCTATCTTTTATTTTTTTTAGGTTACAAACTATACGCTGTCCCTTTGGCTTCACTGATCACTTGTGTAATTATGATAGGTGTAATATATTGTGATGGGTTGAGGATTATATTAGTCCATTCGTGGAAGAAGCTTGGATTGGATCGAATAAATTATAAGAAAGAGATATTTCCCTATCAATGGAAGATAGCATTGAGTTGGATAAGTGGATATTTTATTTTTCAACTATTTAATCCGGTTTTATTTGCCACAGAAGGAGCTACGGTTGCTGGACAAATGGGTATGACGTTGGCGGTTTTAAATGCCGTTTTCTCTTTAACATTTAGCTGGATTTCGACCAAGGTTCCGCTATTTTCAAGTTTAATTGCAAAAAAGGAATTCACTCAATTGGATACAGTCTTTAATAAAACACTGAAGTTATCAGCCTTGTTAAATATTTTTTGTCTAATCATTTTCTTCGTGCTCGTTTTTGTCTTAGATTATTTTAAGGTAACTATTGCCGGAAAGGAATTTTATAATAGGTTTTTACCAATAGTGCCGTTGATTCTAATGATGATTCCCATCTTCACCAATCATATTGTAGGGGCATGGGCTACTTATTTACGGTGTCACAAAGAAGAGCCTATGTTAATTCAAAGTGTTTTGATGGGAATTTTATGCTCAATTTCCACCATCGTATTAGGGAAAATATTTGGAGTTGTCGGTATTACAACGGGCTACATGATTTTGTCGATAGGAAGTTTGATTTGGACATATATTACTTTTAGAAAGTTAAAGGTTTTGTGGCATACCTAAGGGTAATGTTTTTTAAATCATTTAAATGAATCAGAAAATTTTAACCATAGCAATACCAACCTACAATAGGTTGGATGCAATAAAAAAACAAATTGGTTTGCTTCTTCCACAGTTGAACGAATATGTAGATTTAGTGGTCTATGACAATTGCAGCGAACCATCAGTGGCTTCTGTCTTTAGTGAAGAGCAAAAGAGGCAATTTAAGATTATCAGAAATAAGGTCAATGTGGGTGCAGATGCTAACATTGCAAGGTGTTTTGAGCACTGTGAAACGAAATGGCTGTGGACGTTGTCTGACGATGACTTTGTTAGAGATGAATCGATTGTTTATTTATTAAGTATTTTAGAAAGCAAAGGAGATAATGTCTTTTTCAATTTCCAGCCAGGTCTTTCCTTTAGGTCACAAGGGTTTGAAGAGTTTTCTTTGAAGTTTAGAGACCCAAATGTATTTTCGAGCTCATTTACTATGTCATCTTGTGTATATAACATTGATGAACTTAAGCATTCATTAATCGATTATTATGTAGATCTATCCAGTATGGTAGGCACGATAATTTTAGTTTTGAAATATCTTCAGCGAAATGATCACGCAAAATGTGAATTTATAGATGTGTCTTTGATTGATGATTACAATACTGAGGTCGGATGGGACTACAGAAAATTCGTTAGGAGGTCAATGTTATTTGTTGATACTTTTCGTAGTAGCAGCTCTAAAAAATTTAATCATACTTTATTCTTAGGCTATTTTTTAACGAATTATTGGTTAATTAAAAATAATAGAAATAAGCTTCCTGTTTCTAAGGGGGAACGATTGGACTTGTTGTATGCTAATATGAGAAAACAAGGAATAATTAATGCAGTACGTTATTGTCCTAGAACAGTCATTAGAACTATTGTTGATATAATTTTCAATTGAAGTATCGGGGGATGGAAAAGAAGAGAATTTTATTTATCGCACATGATGCACTTGCCTACGGAGCTAATCAGTCATTAATGAACATTATATCTGTTCTCAGAGATAACAATATCTATGTGAAAGTGTTGTTTCCAAGAAAAGGTATTATTTGTGACATTTTTGATAAAAAAGGCTGGGATTATTCGATTATTCGATATCGAAATGAGCTTCGCCCTGCAGTTACTAATTTGAAAAGTCGTATAAAGATTTTTAGAAGTTTTTGTTACAAAAAATATGTGAATACTCTGGCAAAGAGGGAAATTTCAGCTCTTATTAAAAGAGAAAATATTAATATAATCCATTCAAACTCTGGAGTGCTGTCGATCGGTGTCGAAATAGCTAACAAATTGAATATAAAACATATATGGCATTTAAGGGAATTTATACACCCTAATTATGGATTATATTTATTTACTCATTTAGGCGATTATAAAAGAAAAATTCAAGGCTCCACCAATTTGCTTTGTGTTAGTAATAAAGTAGCAGAAGAATTTGATATCACTGATAAAGCGACAGTAATATACGATGCTATTAGAAAAAACATGAAATATTCCACATCTCAGTTAAAAGAGGATTATTTTCTTTTTTGTGGCTCTTTACATAAGAATAAAGGGATTGAAGAAGCAATAATGGCAATAAAGACTATTTCACTGCAACATCACGAAGTTAAGTTACTAATCGTTGGGGAAGGAACTTCTGAATATGAAAGATATCTAAGAAATTTGATCAATGAACTGGGCTTGAATGAAAATATTTATTTTTTAGGATTTCGGACTGATATTGATGAACTTATGGCAAAAGCAAAGGCCCTTTTGATGTGCTCTAGAAACGAGGCTTTAGGTAGAGTAACTGCGGAAGCCATGTTAAATTATTGTTTGGTCCTGGGATTCGATGATGGAGGAACCTCAGAACTAATTAAAGATGGAAAGACAGGCCTATTATATAATAGTATAGAAAAGCTTGTAACTTTAATGATTGAAGTAATTGAAAATACAAATCAATTTAATCAAATTGTGAACAATGCAGCAGATTTTGCGAGATCAAATTTTTTAGAAAGAGCTTTTGGCCTCAGTTTAATAAAATATTACGACAGTTTAAAATAAAAAATATTATGCAAGAAAAGGTTAGATTAATTGCCTCATATTTACCTCAATTTCAGCCAATAAAGGAAAACGACGAGTGGTGGGGAAAAGGTTTTACGGAATGGACAAATGTTGGGAAGGCAAAACCTTTATTTAAAGATCATTATCAGCCTAGGGTTCCTGCTGATCTCGGATATTATGATTTAAGGTTGCCCCAAGTCCGAATGGAGCAAGCAGAAATGGCACGTAAATATGGTATTGAAGGTTTTTGTTATTGGCATTACTGGTTTGGGGGGGGGAAGCGAATATTAGAAAAGACTTTCGACGAGGTTTTAAATAGTAAAGAACCAGATTTTCCCTTTTGTCTTGCTTGGGCGAATGAAACATGGACTGGTACATGGCATGGTTTGAAAGATCAAATATTGATGGAGCAACAATATTTAGGTGAGGATGATTATAGAAAACATTTTGAATTAGTTTTACCAGCTTTTAAAGATACTCGGTACATTACTGTGGACGATAAGCCAATATTTTTATTATATCGGCCGCTCGATTTTAAGGATGTGTCAATTTTTATTAAACTCTGGAATACCTGGGCAAAGGAAGAGGGGTTAAATGGTGTATATTTTATTGGTCAAGTTACAACCCCCGTGGATATACCTCGTGTTCTTGAGTGTGGATTTGATGCGGTCAATGCGGTTCGATTGACTGAATACATGAGATTAAAAACATCGATTATCGAGCGTGGTTTAATTAAAGTTTCCGGAAGTTTAAGAAAATTCAAATATGAAGATTTTTTGCCATATTTCACAGGGAAGGAGGATAGGGAAATCAACTGTATTCCGACACTAATTCCAAATTGGGACCACTCTCCCCGAAGCGGAAAGCGCGCTTTAATACTCACCGAATCTAATCCTCAATTATTTGGAAAACATGTAAACGATGTTTTTAAAAATATTGCTCACAAGCCACAGGACAAAAGAATTGCTTTTATTAAATCGTGGAATGAATGGGGGGAAGGGAATTATTTAGAGCCAGATATGGTTTATGGATTAGGTTACTTAGAAGAATTAAAATTACAATTAGAGAAATTTTAAATGAGAATACTATTTGTTACTTCAAATTTACTAAATGCTAAAAATGGAGGTTGGCAATGTTCAAACCGAAATTTTGAGTCAATAAAAGAATTGTCTTCTGTAATAGATACATATCATGTAGTACCAAATAGTACTGAGCTAAACCTTAAAGGTATTTTCATGGGTATTAAGAATATCCTTGGATTTTATTCCGGAGGGATAAATAAGAACCATATTGAATTAATAAAAAAGCAGATTTCTCAGAAGAACTATCAAGTAATTTTTTTTGACAGTTCTGTATATGGAAGGCTGGTAAAAGAAATAAAAAAAGATTTTCCTCATATTAGATTAATTTCATTTTTTCATAATGTTGAGACAGATTTTATAAAAAAACTAGTTTATTCGGGAAGTCTTTTCCATATATTTCGTATTCCCTCCTGTTTTCTAAATGAATTTCTTACTACTAAATGGTCAGATCAATTGATCTGTCTTACTGAAGAAGATGGAAGGCTCATAAAAAAGTTATATGGGAAAAATGAAATAGCAAAAATACCTATTTCATTTAAAGCATCGGAAATTGAGAATAAGCATGCAAAACCTAGTAATGAGAATGTTCTTTCGATCCTTTTTGTTGGTAGCTTTTTTTATGCTAATGTTCAGGGAATTAAATGGTTTATAGATAATGTAAAGTTGCCAGTAAATTCAAGGTTACTAATTGTAGGGAAAGATATGGACCGGTTTAGTAAATATGTTGCTAATATGGAAAATGTAGAAATTCATAGCAATGTGGATAATTTATCTGAGTATTATCATCGTGCCCATGTAGTAGTATGTCCTTTATTTTATGGAGGGGGAATGAAGGTTAAAGTTGCTGAAGCTCTTATGTATGGAAAAAAAATAATTGGAACTGATTTGGCATTCTATGGCTATAAGGCAAATCAATGTCGTTCTATGAATCAAGTATCGACGGCGGAAGAGTTTATTCGATGTATAGAAATGCTAAATCCTGAAGAAAAATATTTCGAAGAAAGTGTTGGCCATTTTAATAGATATTTCTCTTATACTGCTACATTAAAATTGTTTCGCGAAGTATTAATAAAGGAATAATGTATATTTATTTCATCGTTTTATTTCTAGCTTCTATAGCAGCTTTCTTTTTTGACATAACAAAAAAGAAGATTTTTTGGATTATTTCATTAGTTATAGTTGTCGCGTTTGCTGGCCTCAGATATTATGTCGGTATAGATTATGAAAGTTATACTTTAATCTTTTTGACTATCGCGGATTCCTCGACTGAACCCGCATTTAGATTAATCAATTTAATAATATCTGTTTTGGGCTTAGATGTTCAATGGGTCTTTATTATTTCTTCTTTTATAACATTTTTACTTTTTTATAAGGGTATAGAAAAATATTCAACAGATATTTTTTTGTCCGTTTTTTTGCTATTGTTTTGTGGTTTTTTTGTTGAAAGTTTAAATATAGTTAGACAATACATTGCGATATCTTTATTTTTCTATAGTATACAATATGTAGTTAGTAAAAATTTTGCAAGATATATATTTTGGATTTTATTAGCCGCTTGTTTCCATTATAGTGCAATTCTTTTAATTGCGGTATATTTTATTTTGGATATCGAAGTTGGAAAGTGGTGGTATCTAATTTTGTTTGTGGCTTTTGTCCTACCTTTTGTTTTTCCAATTGCTTCTATTCTTGGTTTAATACCAGGGTATGATGTTTATTTTTCGATTGCGGGAGCTGAACGTGAAGATAATGGGAGTGCTAATCTAGGAATTGGTTTTTTGTCAAAGCTACTTATTGGTGGTGTGTGTTTGTATTATTATGATAGGATTATAGATGCCTCAAAGGAATCGCGTTTGTTTTTGAATGGTTTTTTTGTTTATTTATTTTTGCTTAGTTTTTTTCGCGATTTTATAGTTATGGTTCGTTTAGGGTATTATTTTCATATATTCCTAATTCTATTAATACCTGAATTCGTCAAGATTTTTGATAAAAAATCTCGTCCAGTAGTGTATATTTTCATTTTAATGTACGGACTACTTATTCTTACTATAAGTATTTCAAATCCAGAAACGAAGTTAATTCCGTATAATTTTACAATGGATTTTTTAAAGTAATTTTTAACATTATTTGTGATGATGAAAGATATTGTTTTTGTAACACCACAAGTTAAGACAGGTGGGGGGAATAGAGTTTTTTTTGAGCTGGCTAACATATTAGTGGATGAATATAATGTTAAAGTGATATTTCCTAATAATTCGGAGGAAAAACATACATTCGAGGTGGATGAGAGAATCCAATTTATAAGTATTGGAGATGTTGCTACTACTCATTTAGATAAGATAAAGAATGTTATTAATACTTTTTTTTATTTAAATAAGCATGAGCGTAACTCTAATATTATAATTTCTGATCCCATTATGGCAGTATTTAGCTTCATATTGAGTGCTAAGTTCGTATACCGATTTGTGCAAGCAGACGATTTTAACATGTTTAACGATCGTATGATTATCCGAAGCCAGACCTTATTGTATTTATACAAATTTTTGACTCGCCTCTCTTTTAGATATAAGTATAAATTTATTTTCAATTCTCTATACTCTTACGAACAGTTCTGCAAATATAATAATGGTTTTAAGGAACCTCCTTTAATTGTTCATCCTGCCCTCAACCATTCGATATTTAATGTTTCACATAAAAGGGATCGGATTGGCAAAGTGAAACAACTATGTTTAGTTGCTCGTAAACACCCGTTGAAGGGATTGCAAATTTTTATCGACGCATGGAAGAGGCTCTCAGTCTCATATAAAGATAAAATTAATAAAGTTGTTTTGATCACACATGATGATCTTAACAACTATGATGTTTCTGATTTTTCGGTGATAAATCCAACATCGGATACAGAGATCGCGGAAATCCTATGTGAATCCGATATTTTTATTTCCACCTCGTTAAATGAAGGATTCGGACTTCCTCCACTTGAAGCGATGGCTTGTGGCAGCGGTGTAATAATAAGTGATTCGGGAGGGGTGAGGGAGTTTGCTCAACATGATTTTAATTGTTTGATGTTCCCTGCGGGAAATGTTGATAAATTAGTGGAGCAACTTGAGTGTATTTTGAAAGATGAAGTTAAATTGGAGAGCATTCAAAGAAACGGTTTGATTACTGCCGATCAGTTTGGATGGGAGTCATCCGCGAGGAAATTGGTAGAAATATTAGCGCAGCCTTATGAGCAAGGGAATATATAATGGGAAAACGATAATAACAGCCTCGATAGTTCTTTATCAGAATAATGAAACAATACTTAAGGAGGCAATTTGTTCATTTCTGAACACGAGAATGGATATTCACCTCTTTTTGGTAGATAATTCTCCGTCGGACGGACTAAAGAGTATTGTTGAGGATGAAAGGCTCTCCTACATACACAACCCATCAAACCCCGGATTTGGGGCTGGGCATAATATTGCGTTGAAATTGGCTATGCAACAAGGGGCGACATATCATCTAATTTTAAACCCTGATGTTTATTACGCTGAAGGTGTATTGGAAGAGCTGACTGATTATCTTGAAAAGAATACGGAGATTGGCAATATTATGCCGAAGGTTCTCTATCCGAATAATGAGATCCAGCGGCTTTGTAAGTTGCTGCCTACACCCTATGATTGGATAGGTAGAAGGTTTAATCCTTTTAAAAAGATGGTCGAAAGGAGAAATGATCTTTTTGAACTTAGATTTACTGGATATGATCGTATTATGGATGTGCCTTATTTATCTGGATGTTTTATGTATCTTAGGATTTCGGCATTGCAGGAAATAGGCCTTTTTGACGAAGGTATATTTATGTATGGTGAAGAGACGGATTTATGTAGACGTTTAATAGATGCTGGGTATCGTACGGTTTTCTATCCGAGGGTACATATATATCATCATTTTGAAAAGGGTTCACACAAATCATGGCGTTTGACAAAAATAGGTATGCAGTCTGCGATCTATTACTTTAATAAATGGGGCTGGTTTTTTGATCGTAAAAGGCGTTTAATCAACAAAAATATTCTACGGAAAATCAATTCCAAAAATAAGTAATAAGTTGTTATTTTTGCTAAAGTTTAAGGAGGAGGGTTAATGCAATCAGAATTAAGTTTTACCGCAATAGATTTCGAAACCGCTACAGCCAATCAGAATTCGGCGTGTGCCATCGGGCTGGTCGTTGTTGAACATGGAATTATTGTGGATGAATTTTATTCTTTAATACAGCCTCCTAATAATCAGTATATGTGGCAGACTACGCGTGTGCATGGTATTCGACCCAGGGATACCGCGCAAGCGCCTACTTTTAAAGAGCTCTTTCCACGTATTTATCCGCTTATCAATAATCGGATTATGGTAGCACATAACGAGTTATTTGATCGAGGTGTGCTTCGCAAAACCATGCATTATTACAATTTGCCTTACGAATACCTTGGTTTACAGGAAAAATGGGAATGCACCTTTAAAATTTACCAAGGTAAAGGTTTTAAGCCCGCTCGTTTAAATGCCTGTTGTGAAGTGCTTGGTATTGAACTTAACCACCATGAAGCGCTTTCTGATGCGAGAGCCTGTGCACAGTTATACTTAAGACATGGAAATGTTGCATCGCTCGTGTAATCTATTAAGTTCTTTTTGTTTAATTAGCTATTTGTCGCATTAGAACGACCCGAAGCCGTAGCCGCCGGAACTGTAATCCTAGCTGTAACCGAAAAGATCAAAATAGTAGAGAATACGAATAATTTATTGCATAAAAAGTCGATTTATTGAAAAATGATTGAATTACACAACCCCTAAGGTGATGGAAATGCTGCAACTCATATTATTAATTTTATTAAGAACCTTAATTAATGTCGTTAAATCTCCTCAAATTAATAAGTATATAATTTTCGAACCAAATCTTCACTCCGTTTGTTATTAGATATATCTTATCTTTGATAGATGAATACAATAAATTTTCTATTCCATTAAAATCAATGTGACTATGATGAATATTCCAGAAAAAGGGATGCGTATAGGTATTACGTTCAGTGCATTCGATCTACTGCATGCAGGGCATATCAAAATGTTGGAAGATGCAAAAAGACAATGTGACTATTTGATTTGTGGATTGCAGACAGATCCGACACTCGATCGCCCAGAAAAAAATAAGCCTGTTCAGACCGTTGTTGAGCGTTATGTACAGCTTAAAGGATGTAAATATGTAGATCAGATTGTTCCCTATGCTACAGAGCAAGATCTCGAAGATATCTTACGTTCCTTCAATATTGATGTGCGTATAGTCGGTGATGAATACCGCGAGAAGAACTTTACGGGAAGAGCATATTGTGAGGAAAAAGGGATTGAGCTTTATTTTAACAGTCGAGATCACCGTTTCTCGAGCTCTGGCTTGCGACGGATTGTGGCAGATGCCAGCTCAGACCGTGAACCTGCACTCAAAACTATCTAATGCACACGCATCAACCTTTTAAGAACAGATTGTAAGATGAAAATTGGAATTACCTTTGGCGTGTTTGACTTGCTGCACGCTGGCCATATTATGATGCTTGAAGAAGCAAAAAGAAATTGTGATTACCTGATTGTCGGTCTAAATACGGATCCATCAGAAGTCTTTCCTGAGAAAGCAAAACCAACACAGACCATTGTAGAACGTTATGTACAGTTGGAAGGCTGTCGCTATGTGGATGAAATTATCCCCTATGAGACCGAGCAGGATTTGATTGATATCATCAAAGCTTTTCCGATTGATATCCGTATTATCGGTGAGGAATATCGGGATAAAGATTTTACGGGGCGTTCTTATTGTGTGGAGGAAAATATTGATATCTATTACAATAAGCGGACACACCGTTTTTCCAGTGCAGGTCTGCGCCGGGTGGTTGCTGAAAAAGAAAGTGAGAAAAAATAAAGATTATGAGCAATATCATTCACGTTGTTTTAACAGGTGGAGTAGGGAGCCGTCTATGGCCACTTTCACGGAAAAGTTACCCCAAGCAATATCTTTCGCTTTTTAAGAATGGATCGTTGTTCGAAATGACTGTAAAGCGCAATCAATCGTTGTGTGGACAGGTGATTGTGGTTGGAAATCGCGACAATCATAACTTGAGTAGAGAAGTGATGGAAAACAATAAGATTGATTACATCGATATTATTGAAGCGACTCCGCGTAATACTGCTGCAGCAATTGCCTTTGCTGCCTTTGCTGCGCAGCCAGATGATATTTTGGTAGTTACACCTTCTGATCATGTGATTGTAGGGGATGAGGCGTATGCTGCGGCCATAAAGGAGGGTGTTGAAAAAGCCAATAAGGGCTATATCGTTACCTTTGGGATTCAGCCAACCCGTCCTGAAACGGGCTATGGCTATATTGAATATAAGGAGGATAAAGTATTGTCTTTCCGTGAGAAGCCAAACCAGGATACTGCGGAGGATTTTATCGAACGTGGCAATTTTCTTTGGAATTCGGGCATGTTCTGTTTTCGGGCAGATACCTTTTTGGCCGAACTGCAGAATTTTGAGCCTAAAGTGTATGCAACAGCCTATAACGCTTGGAAACATCGTCAAAATGGCGAACTGGATCTTCAGCTTTCGAAAGATATTCCATCGATTTCTATTGACTATGCAGTGATGGAGCGCTCCAAGAAAATTCGCGTGGTCGCTACAAGCTTCCAATGGTCAGATTTGGGCTCTTTTGAATCGATGTATGATTACTTAAAGCAGACGGGGCATCCTGTGGATGAGAACGGTAATATGGTTATCGGTACGGATATCTATACTGCATTTGTAGGTTTGCGCGATAGTATACTTGTTCATACCAAAGATGCGATCTTGGTGTTGCAGAAGGAAAAATCCCAAGATGTTAAAAAGATTTATAACACATTAGAGCGTCATCAGTCGAAGTTGATTGATTAATGGGCGCCATTATTTTCAATTTTCGAATTTTACTCACGTTTTTTGTCAATTAGTTGAGCTAGTATAACAGCTTAAATCACTAAAAGGCCTGTCCCTCGGATAGGCCTTTTTTGCTCTGTTAAAGCCTAATTTGTAATTGTCCCCTTTTTGTCCCCTTTCCATTTTCGTGTGCTATAGGCGATTACCTTATTTTTGGGTTCACCTATTCCTATTCATTAACTATTTTATTATGGTAACTTTTATAGCACTTACGGTATTTCTTTTGAGTTCCATTTATCTAATCTTAAAGTCAAAACAAAAGCAGAAGCTCTTTAACGAGGCTGTTTCGATGGAGGTCAATTACCTGTTTCAGGATAGACCGGGGCAATATAGCGGCGACTATCGGACAAAAAGTGGTGTCTTTGTTTTTCGTACGGAACCCAAAGACAGCGAACTTAAAAATTTAGTGATCAAGGAGGTCAAGCCCAGCCATTCCGCTTTGGTTGTCAATCTGGAACAGATTGTGGTGGTGCCTTTTGAGCAGAAGAAAAAAGGTGACTCGGCTGTTTCTGTCCGATTTAAATTGCTCAAAAGGAAAGGTGAGCTCACCGCTTTGGAGGGTAAGGGGATACGTGTGGCTGGTGTATTGAATTATGCCAACAGAAAACCAAAAACGTTCAGTACCGTATTGAAGATCGGGGAGCTTTATCAAGCTAAAGACCACTTGGATCAGACAATATAATTTGCGTAATTCTTATTTTATGGGAAAGGGTTTGCTTCATTGCAAACCCTTATTTTTTGTCTCAGAATTTCAGCAGATGCTGATGTTCGATGGCCCACGAGAGGAGCGCATTATTTTCTTCATTGAGATCCAGTTTTCGGCAGATGCGGTGTCTTGTATTTTTGATGGTGTATGGACTTAGGAATAGCGATTCGGCAATATATTTCGTGGTATGCCGCAGTGCAATCAGCTTGAGGATATTTAACTCAGCCGGAGTCAATGACTTCAGTTTTTCCAGGGTCTGATTTTTAACCGTTTGTTGTTGCAGGCGCTGGATCACCATGTGGGTGCCTGCATAGAGTCGGTTTTCTCCCAGCGGTTTAATGATGTAATTTTCAGCATTTAGGGCTGCTGCGCGATCTATACTGCTTTTCGACTGATAAGAAGTGATAAAGATTAGACTGAAATGCTTCGTGGCTGTATATTTCTCCATTAACTCAATGCCATCCAATCGATCATTGAGCTGAATATCACAGAGTACCAGATCGGGTGAATTTTGCGCCATGTACTGGTCCACCTCGTCAACAGTGAGTGCAATATGCAATTCCAAACCTGTATAAAGGGTGTGAAGCTGATATTCAATAAATCGGGCAATAATCATTTCGTCTTCTACAATTAATACTTTAAGGCTCATATCATGTTGTTAAATTCAAATATATACTGAAATCCTGGCTTTTGCTGGATTGTCACGGATCCCTTGATCTGCCTGGTGAGATCTTTGACCAGGCCGATTCCAAAAGAAGTGGATAAAACGGCTTCGGATGCTCCCACGCCGTTATCTTCAACGTACATGGTCGTCACGAATTTTTTCTTAATGATACGCAGATTAATAACTGGAGCGCTTATACTTCCTTTTGGAAAGGCATATTTATAACTATTGGTCAATAGCTCTGTGATAATCAATGCTAACGGAATTGACGTGTTTGTGGAGATAAACCTGTCCTGTTCAATATCGACGTTGACGCGGACTGTTTTTTCCGGATCATGCATCTGGCGGAGATAATTGACTGTTTCAATCACCAATGCTTTTAGTTTTAATTGGCCATTCTGATTATACACCAGGAGCTGGTTCACCAACATCATCGCGTGGATGCGATCCTGCATCGATTGGATAGCCTGGTGATATTGTAACCCGTGGTTTTCTCCGGTTTTGTAGAGGCTCCCAAGGCTGTATAAAAGCTGGAGATTGTTTTTGACCCGATGATTGACTTCGTCAATCAGGGTTTCGATATAGCGATTTTTTTGCAGCAATTGGATTTGCTGTTCGTAAAGTGCATTGTTTGCTTTCTTCAGTTCGGTTGTTCTTTCCAGTACAATGGATTCGGTCGATTGATGGTAGTCGATTTCGTTTTTACGCAATTTTAAGCGTATTCCGATCAGCAGCAGCATGGTAACGCACAGCGCAAAAAACTGCGTCAGCATCGATACATATTGTATGGCCTGTTCCTGTAGCGTAAGCGCACAATACACCATTGCAGTAATGCCCGTGACAAAAAATACACTTCCATAGGCCAGGAAGCGCTGCATCAAATCGATCTTTTTCCACAGGGAAATAAACAGGTTGGAAAAATAAAGCATGTGGATAATACCCAGCGTAATATTGATCCAGTTGCTCTGCTTATAATTGACAAAATAAAAGTTATTGACAAATGTAAATAGTGCTGTGAGGCCAATGGCCGCAATAATATAACAGGCTACTTTATAATAACGGGTGTGCAGTTTTCTTAATTGGAGAAAATCGATGGTCAGCAAGTAGAAGCTGATGGCAGCAAACCGGCTAAAAAGCGATACGATGCTCCAGCCCAGTTGGGGTCTGTTATAGAAGAAGTAATCGACAAAAAAGTTTTGAAGCGCTACGCTATACATACCAATGGATAACAAGAATAGAAAGATCCAGATATAGGGACGATAGCGCGACACCATCCAGGCCAGTGCCATATAGAGCAGCAATACGATAATGGCGCCTTCCATAAAGGCATGGACAATACGGCTACGCTGCTTCTTTTTGACGTAATTTAGTTCCGTTTGCAAATGGAAGTTATACACGGGTGTGTAGCCTTTGCTGTGTTTCACCCGGAGCAATAGGGTATACGGCTTTCCAGCTTCCAGGTTTAATACAAAATGGTCACGGCCATCCCGTGGCGCGAGTTCGTAGCGTTTGCGGAACAAGCCCGATCTTCTCCTATACGCTATTTCCCCTTTAGCATCGATCACCGTAAGATTGACATAGGTCAGATAATCGAAAGACAAGACATAACTCCCTGATGATAAGCTGTCTGAAGGAAATATTTGTTTTTTTAACCAGAAAATGCCCTTTTCCTGATCGACATCCCTCTTAATGTGGTTAAGAGGAACAAAGAGTTCCGGATGGTTGTAGTAATATGCTGGATGGGTATAGGCTGGATTTTCTTTTGTAATGCCAATAGGTGAGTGGTTGGCCACGCAAGTCTTTATTGACGCCAGATTATTGGCCACCAGTGCCTCCCTTCCGAAGCGGATGGTTGCTATGCTAAGGAGCAACAGGATGGTGACAATAATATTTGGCTTCATAAGGCAAACAAAAGTGCATTATTTTCATTAAATCTAATAAGCTTTTATTTTCCTAATTGTAAATAAGACCCTAGGGTCTCTGTTCGCATAAACATTTACTTTTTACATTTGCTTCACGCACTTAAACATATATCCACGAACGCAAGGATATTGACATTCAGATAGAATGATGAGTTGACTATGATGTATTTATATATATTCCTGTTTGTTGCTTTTATGTACGCGCTATTTCGGGTATTTTCTTCTAGAAGGAAAAAACCTACAGATGTTTCGATGAATGTTTACTACCGTTTCCAGGAGCATCCTGGGCAATACAGCGGCAGTTTGCGGGCCACCCACGGGGCGCTGGTGTTTAGGGGAGAACGGTTTCGGGACGATGTCACGAATATTGTGGTGAAGGACGTCCGATCGACAGACGCCAAGGTAGAGATCAAGCTGCAGCAGATCTTGGTGCTACCCTTTAAAGAGGATGAAAATACTTCATATGAAGTTTCGGTACGGTTTCGGATCGGATCGGATAGAGGGAAAGAAGTTGATCTGACACATTATAAAGTCAGGATTCAAGCTGTAATTAACTACCAGAATGGGGATAAGAGAGCCTTTAGTACGGTTCTTCCCATGATGGGTGTCTATCATATTCATTCCGAAAAATCGAATGATTTAATAAATAAGTAATTTACGTGTTTTTATTCCATATTACATACCTATTTAACCCGAAGGGACCCTGCTTGCCGGGGTTTCTTCATTTTTTTAGTAATGTTCCACGTGGAGGAGGAGTTCGGCTCCTATATTCAATTTTCTTTTTGACCGGTAATTCGGCCTATATTCCTATCTTTAACGCTGCAAAGCTGGGGAAAATAAAACGAAAATTGATTAATATTAGTTTGAGCTGATGATATGAAAGAGATAAAAAAAATAGCCTGTATTGGAGCAGGATACGTCGGCGGTCCAACGATGTCTGTGATTGCACAGAAAAATCCAAGTATTCAGGTTACGGTTGTTGATTTGAATCAACAACGTATTGATGCGTGGAATAACGAAGATCTTGCGCAGCTTCCCATTTATGAGCCCGGGCTTGATGCGGTGGTGGCAGAAGCTCGCGGACGGAATCTGTTTTTTTCGACCGATGTTGAAAAGGCGATCGACGAAGCGGATATGATTTTTATATCCGTCAATACCCCGACTAAAAACTATGGTAAAGGGAAGGGGCAGGCTGCAGATTTAAAATATATCGAATTGTGTGCTAGGCAGATTGCCCAAGTGGCCAAAGGGGATAAGATCGTTGTCGAAAAATCGACCCTTCCTGTTCGTACAGCTGCTGCATTAAAGAGTATTTTGAATGATACAGGGAATGGAGTAAATTTTGATATCCTATCCAATCCGGAGTTTTTGGCAGAGGGAACAGCCGTAGCAGATCTACATCATCCCGATCGCGTATTGATCGGGGGCGAGAGTGAGGAGGCTATTCAGGCGCTCGTACAGATTTATGAATCGTGGGTACCGCAAGAGCGTATCCTGACAACAAATTTATGGTCTTCCGAATTATCGAAATTAGTGGCTAATGCTTTTCTAGCGCAACGGGTTTCATCGATTAATGCCATATCAGAACTGTGTGAAGTGACAGGTGCCAATGTCGATGAAGTATCGCGCGCCATTGGACACGATAGCCGCATTGGGCCTAAATTTTTAAAAGCATCGGTGGGTTTTGGTGGATCCTGTTTTCAAAAGGATATTCTAAACCTGGTTTACATCGCGCGGAGCTACAATTTGACCGCTGTTGCAGATTACTGGGAGCAGGTGATTATTTTAAACGATCATCAGAAACTGCGCTTTGCTGAAAAAATCATTCAAACCATGTACAATACGGTCAATGGGAAGAAGATTGCCTTTTTGGGCTGGGCATTTAAAAAAGACACCAACGATACACGCGAATCTGCTGCGATCTATGTGGCCGATCACTTGCTGGATGAGGAAGCGCAGCTTGTGGTGTATGATCCGAAAGTAACTGCAGAGCAGATTTATAAAGACCTGGATTATCTAAAAACGCGATCTTCCGAGGATAATCGCCGTTTGGTAACCGTTGTCAACGACCCTTATGAAGCGTTACAGGATGCGCACGCCGTAGCGGTATTAACGGAGTGGGATGAGTTTAGAAGTTATGACTGGAAGGAGATCAAACAGCAAATGAAGAAGCCTTCTTTTGTATTTGACGGTCGGAAGCTGTTGGATAGTGAACATCTAAAAGCACTAGGTTTTGATTGTTATGCCATTGGCAGTTAGTTATATTGATCATTGTTTAACACTAATTTAATTTGATAAATAAAATCAGATTGAGTACTTTTGTTACTCAATCTGAACTATACCATGCTAGACACTTTAATTACATCGAAGACGCGATTGAAATTACTGATTAAGTTTTTTGTATCTGCTAGCAATCAATCCCACTTACGGGGGCTGGCTGACGAATTTCAGGAATCGACCAATGCCATACGAAAAGAACTGAACCAACTGTCCGAAGCGGGCTATTTAGAAAAGACTACAGCCAAAAACAAAATACTATACCGAGCCAATACGAAGCATTCGTTATTTGAGCCGCTTCAAAAATTAATTCATACCTATTTGGGTATTGATGACATTGTCGATAATATCCTACATCAAGCGGGCGATATACGGGAAGTTAGTCTAATTGGTGACTATGCAGAGGGCATAGATTCGGGGAAAATAGATGTGTTAATTTTGGGTGAAAATCTAAATCAGGCATATTTATTGCTGTTAGCGGACAAGGTAGGAAAAAAATTGGGAAAGCAAGTCAATCTTTTTTTTCAAAGGGCTATTGAAGAACAACGTTATATTATTTTATATACAAATCATTCTACCATATAATTACTTCAAAAGATGAGTAAAATATTAATCACCGGTGGGGCCGGTTTTATAGGTTCAAATCTCGTAGAGCATTTTTTAGGTAAAAACCATCAAGTGGTCGTATTGGATAATTTTGCTACAGGCCATCGCCACAATATCGCACAGCATGACAGCAATCCAGATTTCACTTTAATTGAAGGTGATATTCGGAATAATGAAGATTGCCAAAAGGCTGTTGAAGGGGTTGACTATGTATTGCACCAGGCTGCTTTAGGGTCAGTTCCACGTTCGATTAAAGATCCTCAAACTTCCAATGAGGTAAACGTAACGGGGTTCTTAAATATGTTGGTTGCAGCGCGCGATGCCGGGGTAAAGCGTTTTATCTATGCCGCTTCTTCATCTACGTATGGCGATTCTGCAAGTCTTCCGAAAGTTGAAGATGTAATTGGTAAACCATTATCTCCCTATGCCATTACCAAATACGTGAATGAATTATATGCGGATATTTTTTCGAAGACCTACGGTTTGGAGACGATTGGTTTGCGCTACTTTAATGTATTTGGCCGACGTCAAGACCCAAATGGTGCCTATGCTGCAGTGATTCCATTATTTGTTAAGAAATTTATGAATCACGAGAGCCCTGTTATAAACGGTGCTGGTGATTATTCGCGCGACTTTACCTATGTCGATAATGTGATCCAGATGAATGAGCGTGCAATGACTACATCCAATCCAGACGCCATTAATACGGTGTATAATACCGCTGTTGGCGATCGCACCACCTTAAATCAATTGGTTGGCTATCTAAAAGAATTTTTGACTGAGTACGATGCTGCAATTGCAAATGTAGAAATTGTGCATGGACCAAATAGACAGGGTGATATTCCACATTCGTTGGCGTCGATTGACAAAGCCCGTCAATTATTAGGCTACGAGCCTACACACGTAATCCGTGAAGGTCTTAAAGAGGCAGTAAGGTGGTATTGGGATAATTTAAAATAAAGATTTAATCATTATAAACTCAAAATATAAATGAAAAAAATTGCTGTCATTGGATTAGGCTATGTAGGCTTGCCATTAGCGAGACTGTTTGCAACAAAATTTCCAGTATTAGGATTTGATATCAACCAAAAACGTATTAATGAATTGCGTTCGGGTAAAGATTTAACTTTGGAGGTGGAAGATGATATTCTTCAAGCCGCATTGGTAAGTGAAAACCCATATTCAACGAAGACGACTGGTTTGTACTGTTCCAATCAATTATCGGATATTGCAGATGCAAATTTCTATGTGGTTACCGTACCCACGCCTGTCGATAAAAATAACCGTCCGGACTTGACACCATTATATAAAGCTTCAGAAACAGTCGGTAAAGTATTGAAGAAAGGTGATATTGTCGTATACGAATCTACTGTTTACCCCGGTGTTACAGAAGAAGAGTGTATTCCAGTTTTAGAAAAGATTTCCGGCTTAAAATTCAATGAAGATTTCTTTGCAGGTTATTCCCCAGAGCGCATCAATCCAGGCGATAAACAACATACCGTTGAGAAAATATTAAAAGTAACATCTGGTTCGACTCCTGAGATCGGAGCTGAAGTTGACGCCGTTTATAAAGAGGTGATTACAGCAGGTACACACTTAGCGCCTTGTATTAAGGTTGCCGAGGCCGCTAAGGTGATTGAGAATTCACAACGTGACATTAATATCGCTTTTGTGAATGAATTGGCAAAAATCTTTAATATTTTGAATATTGATACCCATGCCGTATTGGAAGCAGCAGGTACCAAATGGAACTTTTTACCATTTAAACCAGGATTGGTTGGTGGACACTGTATTGGTGTAGATCCTTATTATTTGGCGCAAAAGGCACAGGAGCATGGCTACCATCCAGAAATTATTTTGGCTGGCCGTCGTTTGAATGATTCGATGGGCGAATATGTAGCTTCTCAGGTTGTTAAAACAATGATCAAAAAGGGAATTAATGTAAATGGTGCCGAAGTATTAATGCTGGGCGTAACATTTAAAGAGAATTGTCCTGATGTTCGCAATACGAAGATTGTAGATGTGATCCGTGCGCTAGAAGATTATGGAATTAAAGTAACGACTTATGATCATTGGGCAAATCCTGCTGAAGTACGTCATGAATACGGTATTGAAAGTACAACTGATTTACCAAATAAAAAGTTTGATGCAATTGTCCTAGGGGTAGCTCATAAAGAATTTTTGGATATAAATTTTTCTAATCTAAAAAAAGATATTGCCATTGTTTATGACGTAAAAGGAATAATAACAGAAGAGGCTGATAATAGATTATAACATGGATAATCAATCTGTTTTAGAAAATAATCGACGTGTTCTAAAGAATACGATGCTCCTATATATACGTATGCTTTTCGTAATGGGAGTATCTTTATTTACTGTAAGAATTGTACTTAAATATCTTGGAGTAACTGATTATGGTATTTATAGTGTTGTTGGTGGCGTGGTAATGATGATGGCATTCTTAAGTAATTCCATGTCTTCTGCAACTCAGCGGTTCTTTTCGTTTGATTTAGGACGTAGAGATTACGAAAGCTTAAGAAAAACTTTTAGTACAAGCTTATTTATCTACATACTATTTTCATTAATAGTTTTGTTGATTGCTGAAACTGTTGGAATTTGGTTTGTAAAAAATAGATTAACCTTGCCAGCTGATAGAATAGATGCGGCAATTTGGACATTTCAGTTTTCGATTTTATCTTTCATTGTATCTATTATTACAATACCGTATAATGCATTGATTGTTGCTAGGGAAAAGATGTCTACTTTCGCCTATTTCAGTGTTTTTGAAGTAATAGCGAAGCTAGTAATTGCATATGTTTTGTCAATTTCTGTATATGATCGGCTGATAGTTTATTCATTTTTAATGTTCCTTATTACTTCAATTGTTTTTCTATTATTTAGATATTTTTGTGTTCGACAGTTTTCCGAAAGCCACATCATTTATGTTTACGACAAAGGGTTGCTGAAAAAATTAATTGGATTTACTGGATGGAATTTGTTCGGTTCGATAGCTGGTGTATTTAACAATCAGGGAGCAAATATAATTTTAAATATCTTTTTCGGACCCGCAGTAAATGGTGCACGTGCTCTTTCATTTCAATTAAGTAATTCCCTAAATCAATTTGTGACCAATTTTATGTTGGCTACGCGCCCTCAAATAACAAAGTATTACGCTAAGGGAGAGATGTCAAATATGATGAATTTAGTTTTTACTAGTTCTAAATTTTCTTTTTTCCTTCTGATGATATTCGGTATTCCTATTTTGTTAGAAACACATATCATATTGCAATTATGGTTAAATGAAGTCCCAGCTTTCGTTGAAATATTCACAAAATTGACTATTTTTATTGCATTAGTTGACTCGTTATCATATTCCTTAATGACTGCCGCTCAGGCTACTGGCAATATAAAATTCTATCAAGCAATCGTTGGAACACTTCTTCTTTTATCATTACCTATTTCCTATGTCTTCTTTGAATTACATTATCCACCATATGCCGTAATGATAATCACATTATGTGTTTCCATTATTGCGCTTTTTGCTAGATTATTTATGTTAAAAGGAATGATTAGTTTGGATATCGTGAAATATTTAAAGGATGTTGTATTTAGAATCTTATTAGTTTTCGCGCTCTCTTATTTTTCAATTTATTACTTGTCTAGCTATTTAAACGATGGTCTCTTGCGATTGATTTTAGTAAGCTTCGTAAGTGCTCTTTTATCCATTTCTTTTATCTATTTTTTGGGTTTGAATAGGAAAGAAAAGACTTTTTTACAAACAACAGTTAACACTGTAATTCAAAAATACCAAATTAATAAGTCATGAAAAATATCGTTAAAAGGATTCTTCCAAAATACGTCGTGTCATTAATTAGAAATCTTATTTTAGTTAAGCGACTATATCCTGCATATTTATATGATTTAAAACGGTTTTATCAATACTCTGGTACTGATGGCCATGGTGATGAGACAAAACTAATAGAAAAAATCATTACTAAATATCATATCATAGAAAAGGGGCTTACAATGCCTAGCTCTAGGCTTGGGTTTGGGAAAGACGTAGTAATTGGGTTGTCCTCTCTTTGTCTTGAATTCTCTAGAAAATATAATACCAAAGACGAGCAGTATCTTCATGCGATAGGTGTCATTTTTGAATATAAGAGATTTCATGAATTGAATAATTTTGCATTAGATAAAGACATTATTAAAGCGATAACTAAGATTGAGGGGTTAATGAGTATTTCTCCTACTCAACAATTGTCTTTTGAAAGGGATAATTTTTTCCAATATAAAAATTCTGAATTCTTAACTTTTTCAAATTCAAGAATGAGTGTTAGAAATTTTGATGATAGTGAAGATATTTCACAGGAAACTTTAGATAATGTTCTTAATCTTGCTAAAAATGCACCGTCAGCTTGCAATAGACAAACTTGGAGGACATATATCATCACAGACAAAACCTCTGTTGGAAGAGTTTTAGAAGCTCAGGGTGGTAATAGAGGGTTTGGTCATTTAGCAAATAAAGTGATTATTGTAGCAGGAGAGGTTGGCGGATTTGCTTCTCCAGGTGAAAGAAATCAGGTTTTTATTGATGGAGGAATTTATGCCATGAATCTGCTGTATTCACTTCATTATTATAACGTAGGTTCATGTATTTTGAACTGTAGTCATTCTGTAGAAAAAGATATGAAAATGAGAGAGATCATCGACATAAAGCAATCTGAAGTTTTTATTGCTATGATAGCAATTGGAATCCCACCTAAAAATTTTAAAGTTGCAATATCAAAAAGATATTCAATAGAACATACGAATAAATACTCTTGAAAACATAATACAAATGAAAACAGTAGGCTTATTAACTTTCCATTTTCCAATTAATTATGGCGCATATCTCCAAACATATGGCCTGTATAGCTATATTAAAGAAACAGGAAATAAAATTGAAATTATTAATTATTTCACAGATGAGCATATGTCTCGTTTTGATTTTTATCAGAAACCGAAATCGATTAAGGAAGTGATTTCCTACGTCTTTAAAACTCCTTTTCTTACAAGTTATTTAAAAAAGAGAGCGAAGTTTAAAAAGTTTGCTGATACTCAATTTGAACTGACCCCTCGATATAAAAGTTTATCTGAGGTGCCTTTCAAATATGATATTGTTATAACGGGGAGTGATCAAGTATTTAATATTAATCATTCCGATCGACTAATTTATTTTCAGCCTTTTAAAAAATCGAAAAATCAAATCAAGGCAGCTTATGCACCTAGTTTCGGAATTAATAATTTAGATGAAAATATTAAGAATAAGATTAGAAATTTGGTAACCGATTTTGATTATCTATCATGTAGAGAAGAATTGGGTGCAAAGTTTTTAGCTGATGTTTCAGGAAAGAATACGGAACACGTTTTAGATCCAGTATTTTTAGCTGACAGAGATAAATGGTGTTCAATTTCTTCGAAAAGACTTATTAGAGATGATTATGTTTTTATTTACGACTTGAATGGTAAAAAACCATTGGTTGAAATGGCTAAGAAACTTGCAAAGAATAGGAAAATTGTCATTATCTCTAATGATCCAATGGCTCAATTGAAAAAAATTTATAAGGGATGCGATGTGTTTGTTAGATCTGCGGGGATAGAGGATTTTATCAGCTATATTAGATATGCTGATGTTGTAATCACTGATTCATTTCACGGTACGGCCATGTCTGTATTATTTAAGAAGGATTTCTATACATATATTGCTCTTGAATCAGCATCCTATAGGATTCTGTCTTTATTAAAATTATTATCATTGGATGATAGATTAATAAATAATTTAGCGGATTTTCGAGAATTAGAGCTTTTAGATTATGAAGACAAACTGAACGAATTAATAACAAAGTCAAAGACTTATCTAAATAAAATTTTCTATAACTGATGTTTTTTAGGTTTCTAATATTTCTTCTATTTATTTGGAGTATTGTCTCTCTGTATTTTTTTGGAAATTCAGATGTTCAACTAGTAGGTGGAATAGCTCCGTATATTACTTCTATAATCGTTTCGATGATTGAGATCTTTGCTATAATTGCTATGGTTTTTAATTTTAAGATTTTAGTTTTTAGCAACATCTGCAGGATAGTAATCTTATGGTATGTATACGTTTTTCTTAATGTTTTATTAAATTCTGCGAATGTTTTATTTGATTTAAGGGAGGTAATATGGTGGCCATCCGTGTTCTTAATCTTTTTTGCAGTTTTTTACGGAAAGTCTTTGAATGTTAGATTTAATTTCTTAATAAAATCTATGATTTGGCTTCTTCTAATCCTTTTTGTTCAATTCATTTTGATTAGATTTTCCACAGTAGGCTTTAGCATCGTCACAGGGGGGAAATCTCTTAATCATGTTTTTTACGTTATCTTACTTACTCCATTTATATTTCTTTTACGCAATAAAACTTGGAAGTATTTATTATTTTCTTTAGCAATTGTAGCAGCTTTAATTTCCTTTAAGCGATCGGCGATGATATGCATGTTTTTGATGCTTTTGGTTTCTATATATTTTGACTATATAAAAGATCAAAGAGGTAATTTCTTTTCGAAGATATTTATTGGTTTTATAGTTGTTATTGGATTATCTGGTCTTTATGATCATTTTAATTCTCGATCCGATGATTATATCACTAATCGTTTAAGTTCAATACAGGATGATGGGGGGTCGGGAAGAGTTGATATTTACAATACCGTTTTTAATAGTTTTGAGAAGCAATTTTTTGAAAATAAGTTAATGGGAGTTGGACATAATGGCGTTAGGAATAGCGGAATTGTATGGGAAACAAGAGGTGTAGCAAATCAAAATTTATCTTCACATAATGACTTTATTGAAATTATCTACGATTATGGTATTATTGGTATAATTATTTATTTCTTTTTTATTAAATCTGTGATTTATAATACATTAAAAATAAGGAAGCTAGACTCTAGGCTTTTCCAAGCAAATATTGTCTCTTTAATTATGTTTCTAGTAATGAGTATGGTAAGTCACCTTATTCTATATCCAACGTATTTTGCATATCTGATAATTCTTTGGGCTATTACTGCGGCATATTTACATCAAAATAAGCGAACTTATGAGGGTTAGTATAATAGTTCCTACTTACAATAGGGAATCTACGATTAAGCAATGTATTGAAAGCATTATAGACCAAAACTATAAATATGAATTAGAAATTATCATTAGTGATGATGGGTCTACTGATAACACGATAATAATCGTCAAAGAATTTGGAGATAAAGTAATACTGCTACAAAAACCAGCACAATGTACTGATCAAGGAGCATCTTACGCGAGGAACCGCGGCCTTAATGTTGCTACGGGTACTTTAATTGGTTTTTTAGATTCCGATGACTATTATCTTCCGCAGTATCTTAATGTAGTTGTGAAAGAATTCGATGATGTTGAAATAGGGTATACTTTTGCTAGGGCAAAAAAGGAACTTCTGAATGCAGATGGAAGTTTAACATTAATCCCATGGACTAGAGAAAAAATGACCTGTTTAGATGTTCAATATCATGTTCTTTTTAGAGCTTATAATATAAATACGAATGTTATAATTTTTAGAAGGAATATATTAGATAGTATTGGTCTCTTTGATACTAGTCTTAGCAACGGAGAAGATAGCGATATGTGGATAAGAATTTCTGAGATTTCTAAAGGTAAATTTGTTGATTTTTATGGAGCTGTCTACCGAATTGATCATTCAGATAATCAATTGAGTAAGAATGTTGAGACTGTAAAAAGGAAATGCGCAAATATATTATATGCAAATGCTTTTGCAAGAACAATATCCAATTCACCTACAGATAAATTGCGGCTACTGATTATTATTAGAAATTTGATGTTAATTAATATTCAATCTAAATCATTTATCAAAAGGATAATTTCGAAGCTATCAATTCATTTTAAATTGATGGTGTTATACCCGATTTCATTTGTAAAATTTTGCATTTATGGCATTATTAGAAAATAAAAAGAAAAATATTGCTGTTATTTTTTTCGGACCTTTCCCTATCGGTAATGCGTCAACTTTGAGAGTGTTTAGCTATTGTAGGTCGATTGTAAAATCGGGATGTAATTTGAAAGTGTTCATTCTTGCTCCTACAGCTGAGGCTGCTATCAATAAGGATCACGCCGGAAATTACAAGGGTGTTAGCTTTGAGAATATTTCGAGAATAACTTGGTCAGATAAACCATCTATTTTTATTAAGTTTTGGTATTATATTTATGGCATTTTTAGAGCCCTTATATTGATAAATCGTGGAGGCTATAATGGAATTATTACCTATCATAACACTTTATTTTTTGCCTTTGTATTTCGTATTTATAGTTTATTAAAAGGAATTCCTTTTGTTATTGATAAAACAGAATACCCATATAATTATCGTAATTCGGGGAGGTTCGGTAAATTTATTAGAGTATTTAATCTGAAGTTTTTTTCTGGTATTATAACAATTACTAAGGAGCTTGAATCATTTTATTCAAAATACAATAGAACTTTCCTTCTGCCTATGACAATAGATCCAGAAAGGTATTCTGATATCAAAAAAAATCAAGTTGATGATGAATATATAGCAGTCGTTGTTGGTTCGCATAATCGGGATGGCATCTTTGATTCTATTAAAGTTTACAGTGAGTATGTAAAACTAGCGGTCAATTTAAATTCCATAAGAAAGTTGTATGTAATTGGGGACTTATCTAGTAAGCCAGATTATCAATCGATTCTTGAATTTTTAAAAGATAATGGCATATATAATCTTGTAAAAATCCTTGGACGAGTTAGAGGAGATGAGATGCCAAAATTATTATTAAATGCTAAATGTCTGTTATCGACTCCTTCTAGTTTCCCGTCAGGTGGTTTCCCGACAAAATTAGGCGAGTATCTTCTGTCTGGTATTCCAGTTTTAATGACTATAGTGGGTGAGGTTGAGAGTTATTTACAAAATGGAATTGATTTTTTAGGCAGTTATCCTGGCAATTATGAAGAAATGGCTAAAAATATTTTGTTGATTCAAGAAAACCAGGATTTTGCAAATAAAGTGGGCGAGAATGGAAGAAATGCAGCTTTAAAAAATTTTAATGCGGATAATTATGTTAATGAATTGATAGATTTTATATACAATAATTAAAATTAGCATGTCAACTAAGAATAAATGGAATATTGGAGTGATGGTATTTTTTTTATATCTATACCTATTACCAATAAATACTTTTGGTCAAAGAAAGCAGAAATTATATTTCTATGCAGAGAAAGGAAATACTGTTCAAGAAGGTATGCTAAAAGATTTTAAAAATGTTTCTAGGATCTATATGTTTTATGAGAATTTTTTTATAAAGGGTTCAAATTTTGATCAGAACTTATTTAATTCGTTTTGTTTAAAACTCATTCCGAGTAAAAAAGAATTTGGTTACGCTGTACTGGATTGGGAAGGCGTTGAATTTGATATCTTGAGAGGGGTCAAGAAAGTGTCAGATCAAAGATACAATGATGTTTTAAACCGTTTTATAGAGATTATCCGATATGCAAAGAAAGTTAGACCAAATATAAATTGGAGTTTTTATGATTGCAATCCTGCTCAATATCCTTTTGTTAATAAATTTGGCGTATCAAATGCTGAAAGAATGGCTCCCTTATTAAAGGAGTTGGACTTCTTTTCTACTAGTTTATACTTAAGAGATAACTTTAACCAAAGCTCTAAAATAAATAATTATTTGACCTCGAATGTTAAGGAGTCTCTCAGATTGGGGAGCATTTATGGTAAAAGTGTGTTGCCATTTGTATGGCACAGATATCATGATTCGAATCGATTAAACGATTGTATTGCTCCAACTGATTTTAATAAATACGTGCAAAGTATATTAAAAGTTACTTATTTTAATAAATATGTTGATGGAGTAATTTGGTGGAATTCGGAGAGTTACTTGGATAGGGTCAAAGCTCAAAGCAAATTTGATAAAACAAAACGTACAACTACCTTAACAGCTCTGGATAATCAAAATGTTCTTTTTAGAAACTATATGAATGCGCTTTCTAAAGATTTATCTTTGAAGTAGATAGCGCTTTTTCGGTTGAATAGTTAGAAAAATTGAGGGAATATTATTCAATCCATCTCAATAATTTAAAAATATTTTGTTATCATGTTTTTAGAAGATATTCAAATAAAATTAACCACTATATTAAGGTATGAATAATCACAGTAAGTTGTAATGTATTTTTAATTTATGAAGAAAATATTGTTAGTTTCTCCGTTGCCACCCCCAGTCGGGGGGATTGCAAGTTGGACAGTAAATATGCTTGGATATTTTAAAACATATTCTAGTGAAGAATATACTCTAGAGCATCTTAATAATGCAATGCAATTAAGAAGCATCACTTCCACTTCACTAGTTTTTCGTGTATTTTATGGTATAATAAATTTTGTAAGCTTCTATTTTAGATTAATTGCCAAAATTTTTAAACGTCCAGATTTGTGCCATTTTACTTCTAGTGCCTCTCTAGGATTATTTAAAGACATATTCTTTATTTTAACTTGTCGGCTTTTTAAAATTGATACTGTAATACATTATAGGTTTGGGCGCATACCAGAACTTTTTACTAATAAAGGTTGGGAATGGACAGTTTTAAAGTTTGTAAATAGCATCAGTACCTTTGTTATTGTGCTCGATAATAAGAGCTTAGAAATTTTAAGTAGATACCACAAACGTGTTTTTTTAATAGAAAATCCAGTTTCTCCTCAGTTGATTGAGTTAAAGAATAAGATGACTAAAAGCCCCGAAAATACGATATTATTTGTTGGTCATGTTACGAGAAAAAAAGGAATTTATGAATTCTTTGAAGCCACAAGTGATATTGATATTAAATATAAATTGGAAATAATCGGACCTTTTGAAAAGGATGTAAAGCAAGATCTATTAAATAAATATAGTAATAAGGAGAGAGAAGTAATTTTTCATGGCCCATTAAATAATGAATCAGTTTATGGTAAAATGATTAATTCGAAGCTATTAATTTTACCATCCTATACAGAAGGGTTTCCTAATGTAATAATAGAAGGTATGGCTTTAGGATGTGCTATTATAGCTACAGATGTGGGTGCTATACCAGATATGCTAAGTGAAGATAGGGGTATGTTGATATCTCCTCAAAATGTCTTTGAATTGAATGAGGTGATCAAAATATTGTTATATAACGACACCTTAAGAGATAAATTTAGCATTAACGCTGAATCATATGCATTAACAAATTATACAATTGAAAATATCGTTAAAAAACTAGAATTTATTTGGACTTATGGAAATAAAAAATAAAATTCTCCTAATTACAGGAGGAACAGGCTCATTTGGAACAGCAGTATTGAACCGTTTTCTACAAACAGATCACTTCAAAGAGATTCGTATTTTTTCACGTGATGAAAAAAAGCAAGACGATATGCGGAATCTATATAGGAACGATAAAATCAAGTACTATATTGGAGATGTAAGAGACTACAATTCAGTTGAGCCCGCGACGCGTGGAGTAGATTATATTTTCCACGCAGCAGCGCTAAAACAGGTACCATCATGTGAGTTTTTTCCGATGCAAGCGGTTAAAACGAATGTCGAAGGCACGCAAAATGTAATCCGTGCAGCTGCATCGAATGGGGTCAAGAAAGTTATATGTTTGAGTACTGATAAGGCAGCATATCCAATCAATGCTATGGGTATCTCCAAAGCGATGATGGAGAAAGTCGCGGTGGCAGAGGCTCGTAATTTGACGGATACAGTTGTATGTTTAACACGCTACGGAAATGTAATGGCATCTAGAGGTTCTGTAATACCCCTATTCTTACATCAGATTCAAAAGGGCGAGCCTATTACGATAACTGATCCAAATATGTCTCGTTTCTTCATGTCTCTTGAAGACGCTGTTGATCTTGTATTGTTTGCCTTTGAGCATGCCAATCCAGGGGATTTATTTGTAAACAAAGCGCCCGCTGGATCTATTGGCGATTTGGCAAAGGCATTGATTGAGTTAACGGGTAAAGAAGTACCGATTAAAATTATTGGTACAAGGCATGGCGAAAAGCTTTACGAAACGCTTTGTACACGTGAGGAGATGTTGAAAGCAGAGGATATGGGTGATTTTTATCGTGTACCAGCCGACAATCGTGATTTAAATTATGCAAAGTACTTCTCCGAGGGAGAGGAAGATGTCTCCAAAATTGAGGATTATCACTCACATAATACCGAGCAGCAAGGTGTTGAAGGTTTGAAGAACCTTGTGTCAAAGCTACCTTTGATTCGTAAAGAAGTATTTGGTGAAGACGTCATGCAATATCCATACTAAGTAGTTTTTGATTATGATAGATTTTATTCAGGGAGGAGTAGCTAAGGATCACCGCGGGCAGATCCGATTTGTCAATGACTTTGACATGGCCCATGTAAAGCGTTTCTATATTATTAAAAATAACGACCTTGAGCTCATCCGTGGATGGCGTGCCCACCGTATGGAGCAACGCTGGTTTTATGTATTGTCAGGTAAGTTTTCAGTCGATGTTGTTCAAATAGATGACTGGAGTCAAGCTTCGCCCGATCTTCCAGTAAAAAAGATCGTACTTGACAATACAGAGAATAGAGTGCTGCATTTGTCGGCAGGTTACGGAACAGCATTTCAAGCTTTGGAACCAGAATCGGAGTTATTGGTTTTTGCAGATTATGGCATTGAAAATGCTAAAAATGACGACTATACATATCCGCTAGATTATTTTATAAATAGAAAGTAACTTGTTTTAAATATGAAAATCGGGATAACTGGCCAAAATGGATTTGTAGGCCGCCATCTATATAATACAGTTGGACTGCATGATACAGAATTTGAGCGAATAGAATTTGATAAAAAATTCTTTGAAAGCGACGCTGAGCTGGACAGATTTGTAGCGCAATGTGATGTGATAGTTCATTTAGCAGCGATGAATAGACATGAAAGCGAACAGTTCATCTATGAAACCAATGTGGGTTTGGTTAACAAATTGGTGGGGGCATTGGAAAGAACAGGATCTAAGGCGCATGTATTGATTTCATCTTCTACACAGGAAGAACGCGATAATCTTTATGGGCGGTCCAAAAGAGAGGGGCGTGAGGCACTGATGTCTTGGGCAGAAAAAAATGGTGGTAAATTGACCGGGTTGTTGATTCCAAATGTGTTTGGTTCTTTCGGTAAACCTTTTTATAACTCGTTTATAGCAACTTTCTGCCATCAGCTTACGCACGGAGAAACACCGAGTATCGCTACGGACGGTCAGGTAGGTTTGATCTATGTTCAAGAGCTGGTCGATTTTATTATTGAACAGATTCGTGAAGGAGCACATAATCCTTTATGTATCGTCGAGCAAACATCTACAAAAAAGGTTTCTGAAGTATTAGAACTTCTGGAGAATTATAGGGATTTATATCTGTTAAAAGGAGAAATTCCGCTGTTGAATGATCGCTTCGAACTCAACTTATTTAATACATATAGATCTTTCATGGATCATCGCGCGATATACCCGCGCAAATTTCAGTTACATACAGATCCACGCGGTACATTTGTTGAAATCATTCGGATGGGTATAGGTGGCCAGTCTTCTTACTCTACTACTGTGCCTGGAATTACAAGAGGGAACCATTTTCATACACGTAAAATTGAACGTTTTGCTGTAATAAAAGGAAAGGCACGCATCCAGTTACGTAAAATGGACAGTGACGAGGTAATGGATTTCTACCTGGATGGTACTGAACCGTCTTATGTGGATATGCCTATTTGGTATACGCATAATATAACGAATGTAGGTGAGGAAGAATTAATAACAATGTTCTGGATTAATGAACCTTATGATCCTACCGACCCGGATACTTATTTTTTAGAAGTATAATTTTTAAGTGAAAGCTTTTGAGCTCAATTAATATGAAAAAATTAAAAGTAATGACGGTTGTGGGTACACGGCCAGAGATTATCCGATTATCAAGAGTGCTGTCGGCGTTAGATGCTTCAGATGCCGTAGAGCATACCATTGTCCATACAGGACAAAATTATGATTACGAATTGAATCAGATCTTTTTTGAGGACTTGGGACTTCGTAAACCAGATTATTTTTTGGAAGCGGCTGGGAAAACAGCAACAGAAACCGTTGGTAATATCCTGATCAAAATAGATCCATTATTGGAGGAATTACAACCAGATGCTTTTTTGGTATTGGGGGATACAAATTCTTGCTTATGTGCTATTCCAGCGAAAAAGCGGCACATACCTATTTTCCATATGGAAGCTGGTAATCGTTGTTTTGATCAAAGAGTACCAGAAGAAACTAATCGGAAAATTGTTGATCACACTGCAGATGTTAATTTAACGTATTCAGACATAGCGAGGGAATATTTATTGCGTGAGGGTTTACCTGCAGATCGTGTCATAAAAACGGGGTCTCCAATGTACGAAGTGTTAAACCACTATTTGCCTGAGATTGAAGCATCAGATGTATTGAACAAATTAGGGTTGGAAGAGCGCAAATTTTTTGTTGTGTCCTCACACCGAGAAGAAAATATTAACAGCGAACGCAATTTTAGAGGTTTAATGGAATCATTGAATACAATTGCAGAACAATATGGTTATCCTGTGATTGTGTCAACCCATCCGCGTACACGCAATATGCTTGACAAGATGCAAATTGAAATGCGTCCTGAGATCCAATTCTTAAAACCTTTGGGATTTCATGATTATAATGCCTTGCAGATGCGCTCTTATGCTGTATTATCGGATTCAGGTACAATTTCAGAAGAATCTTCAATCTTGAATTTCCGCGCATTGAATATCCGTCAAGCCCATGAGAGACCAGAAGCAATGGAGGAAGCATCGGTTATGATGGTCGGATTGTCTCCAGAGCGTGTACTACAAGGATTAACTCAAGTTTTGAGACAAGAAGTTGGAGAGCAACGTAATTTTCGTCAAGTGGCGGACTATTCAATGCCAAATGTATCCGAAAAGATGGTTCGGATTATACTTTCGTATACCGATTACGTTAGAAGGGTAGTTTGGTCTGAGCAGATTTAATTTAAAATGATGAGGAGATCTCCTAAAATATTGATCCATAGCATAGTCTTTAGTCCAGATGGAGTCTCTACTGCCTATCTGTACAATGATATTGCTTTGGCTTTCAAACAAAAAGGTTATGAAGTGGTCGTTTTGACGACCACTCCGCACTATAATGTTCTTGAGGAAGAACTGGCAAAGCAGACAATGACGAAAAAGCTTGGTGGACTATATTATACCAGTTCATTTAAAGGCATTAAAGTTATCCATATTCCTCAGAAAAAGTTTGGGTCTACAGCATTACGTATTTTAGGGTTTGTTTACTGGCACATCCTATCACTCATATTGGGGTTGGCTCAAAAAAATATTTCCGCTATTTTATCTCCTTCGCCACCATTGACGATTGGATTTATAAATTTAGTGATTGGCAAGGTGAAAGGTGCTAAGGTTGTTTATAATGTACAAGAAATCTATCCGGACTTTTTGATTGAACAAGGGGGGCTAAAGTCAGGGACAATTATTTCCATTTTAAAGTGGTTAGAAAGGTTTGTGTACAATAAGTCTGACGCAGTGACTACAATTGATCAAATTTTCTATAATACGATTGTGGAAAGGTTTAATGATCGCCAAAAACTACATATTATACCGAATTTTGTCGATACCTCCTTATATAGACCGCTTGCGAAAGAGGAAATTTTACTGGATAGCACTCTTTTTCAGGTTAGTAATACGTTAAAGGTTATGTATGCGGGTAATATCGGTCATGCCCAAGACTGGGAGCCTCTACTGAGTGCGGCTATTTTATTGAAAGATGAGCCTATAGAATTTTATATTATTGGTGAAGGGGTTATGAAAGACCATGTCATTGAACAGAAAAGAGCTAACGGCCTTAATAGAGTTCATATTCTTCCTTATCAACCGAGAGAAAGCATGCCCCATCTATTAGCTTTTGCCGATTTGCAATTTATATTTATGTCTAAGGAAATGGAGGGACATGGATTTCCTTCCAAAGTGTACACGATTATGGCATGTGCGAAACCTTTAATAGTCTGTTCTGGAGAAAAAACGCCGATTATAAATTTCTTAAAAGAGCAACACTGTGCAAAATTGATAACCACAAGGAATTTTTCGGAGAAGGTGAATGAAATTGTTCTTTTTCTTAAAAATAGTTCTAAAGAAAGTTTGCAAACTTTAGGAAATGCAGGCTATGAAGAAATTAAGAAGAAGTATTCTAAGGAAGTAGTTACAGCAGATTATGTTGGATTGATTGATAAAATACTAAACTAATGTCAATAATAATTACTGGAGCAACTGGTTTTGTTGGTCAGAACTTAACAAGCTATTTGAATAGTCATAACATGTCTACACAAGCATTGTCTTTAAGGGACTCGACTTGGAGGAATAGTTTTCCGAAACTAGGTGATGCATTAATTCACTTGGCAGGAAAAGCACATGATACAACAAATACTTCAGATGACGAAGAGTACTTTAAAATTAATTACAATCTAACGCTGACCTTATTTGATGAGTTTTTGAAATCAGATATAAGAGATTTCTTTTACTTTTCTTCTGTAAAAGCGGTCGCAGATACGGTTAATGGTTGTTTGGATGAGGTTGTCGAAGGTCAGCCTGCTACTGCATACGGTAAATCAAAATTAAAAGCAGAGCAGTACCTTCTGAGCCAAATGTTGCCGAATCAAAAGCGATTGTTTATTATTCGTCCATGTATGATACATGGGCCAGGAAATAAGGGCAATTTGAACTTGTTGTATAATGTTGTGCGGAAAGGCATTCCTTGGCCTTTAGCTGAGTTTGATAATCAACGCTCTTTTTTAAGTATAGATAATCTAAGTTATCTCATAACTCAAATGCTTTCGAAGCGGGAGCTCCCATCAGGAATATACAATTTTTCTGATGATCAAACATTATCTACAAATGAATTGGTGGAGACAATTTCCCAAACATTGGGGAAAAAGACGAGGTTGTGGCATATTCCTGCTGGATTGATCCGGACCTGCGTAAAAATAGGAGATATTCTGCCATTGCCTTTGAATTCTGAACGTTTAAAGAAGCTTACAGAATCTTATGCGGTTTCTAATAATAAGATTAAGACGGCTTTGGGAATCAGGCAATTACCATTAACAACACGAGAAGGGTTAGCAATAACCATTCGTTCATTTCAAAATAGATCGCATCTAAAATAAATACCTATATATTTTTTATAAATATGATATATTTAATTATCCTAGTTGTTTTGTTTATACTAGAGCTTTTATATTTTAAGGTTGCAGACCGTTTCAATATAATAGACAAGCCCAATGAACGATCGTCGCATTCTTCCATTACGTTAAGAGGGGGCGGAATAATTTTTTATTTTGGAGCCCTGATCTATTTTGCGACCTCAGGATTTCAGTACCCTTGGTTTTTCTTGGGATTAACATTGATGACGTTAATCTCTTTTTTGGATGATATTTTTACGTTGTCCAACAAAATAAGGCTTCTGGTACACTTTTCATCGGTGCTATTAATGGCCTATCAACTTGATTTGTTTGATATGCCATGGTATTATTTGTTATTGGGTTTTGTATTTGTTGTTGGGGTAATTAATGCTTACAATTTCATGGATGGGATTAACGGGATAACTGCATGTTATAGTCTCGCAGTAGCAATATTACTAATAATAGTCAATCAGAAAATAGTTTTTATTGGGCAGGATTTATTGGTGTTTACCGTCCTTGCTGTCCTTGTATTTGGTTTTTTTAATTTCAGGACGAAAGCAAAATGTTTTGCCGGCGATGTTGGTTCTGTCGCAATCGCTTATATTTTATTATTTGCACTGGGTGCTTTAATTTTATCTACAGGGAACCTCATTTATATACTTTTTCTAGTAGTTTATGGAATAGATGCGGTTTGGACAATTATCCGTCGCTTGTATCTTAAAGAGAATATCTTCGAAGCACATCGTTCGCATTTATATCAATTTCTTGCTAATGAAGCTGGTGTAAATAAATTGCTGGTCTCCTTTTTATATGGTTTGGTGCAGTTTATAATTGGCTGTTTAGTCATCCAATTTGCCAATAAGGATGTGACAACTCAACTTCTATTTTCTTTCGGAGTTATAATACTATTGAGCATCATTTATTTAATAATCAAAACATACATCATCAATAAATTTGTAGTAAAGGCATCTTAATCCTTGTCCTTTCCTAGAAATCTAGAATAGGTTTGAACTATGGGGAAAAAGAATGCTTCTTGGGGGGCAAATTTTACATATTGCTTGAAATTTGCCCAGAGGCGATATGCGCCATCTGGTTGTGCTGAAAGCGCTGTGATCTTCCCATCTTCAAATCGCTCATCATGAAATCCAAAATTTCCAGAATACCATATTTCATCCATCATCCAATCGAATTTTAGATCCGTAGGATATGCGAAAGGCAATGATGAGAGGGGTAGTCCCAAATAGTTTACTAATATCGCATGAAGAACATGCGCCCATTGGACAATACCCATACGCTCATAGACTGCTTTTAATGCTTCTGAATCAAGTTGATCGATTGTTTTGTAGTATACACGGGCGGAGTCACAAAGTTGTCTTAAACCAATTCCAAAAGCTAACTGATGCTTGAGTATATGGGTGTTTATTTGAAATATTTGCAGTTCTGGCGCTAACAATTTAATTGGAGTATTGTTGATTAGCAAAATTTGCTGATTATTTCTATATTTATTTTGGAGTTTATTTAGGTAGCGAGCTTTGAAAGGGTTTTGGATATCAAACAATTTCTTGTGATGTTCAATATGGACGTTTTCCCAATCGTAGTCCAAACTAAAACCGGCAAGGTCTTGTACAGCTATTTTCTTGTCTTTCACTAATTTCCTCGCCATTGCGTAGCCATCGTTTTCAAAATACCAATCTATATCGCCGCTCATCCGATGAAGAGGATTCCTGTAACATGCAGCTACGCCTTGTCCTTTTTGGAGTATAGGTTTTAATCCATATTGAGTAAAGTAGGTATATTGAGACAATAATACTTCATTCATTTGCTGATTATAGCGTTCAATTTTATCGACGCGAACGGTCCATTTAAGACGGAGTGAATATGGGGGAAGTTGTTCTTCTGTCAAGAATGGGAAACTATCGTAAATAATGCCTTCAACGGTGTGGTTGATAGCATAACGATGTATTTTGCCCCAGTCCTTTTCACTCAAGGTTTGGGAAATATTTAAAGTTCCTTTTCCCCATAAGCCAATACGTAATAGCTGTATAAAAATATCTCTAACCTGATCCTTCATTTTAATATATGAAATCAAATATAATAAATATACGAGTATAATCTGGATAGAGAGAAGTACACGATTGATTTCGAAGAATTATTCATCAAATAGGAAAGAGATATTAAGCTTGTAGATCGTTTTATTTCACAAGTGTTTTAGGCATAAATATTGCTAGCATGAGGCAGTTGTTAAATTAAGATGATTATATCACTGTTTTTTGCGGAGTATGAATAAAAAAATATACTTTTGTCAAGAGTTCAACACATCAATTTATAATTTAAAATAGCACATGCGATTAGTTTCAAAGTATAGTTTAACATTCGGACTGTTAATGGTAGTCTTAGTGATGTTTAGTTCTTGCGGATCGCGAAAGAATATGGTGTATTTACAGCCTGATTCTACGCAGATGAATACGCTATATGAACAACATGTTCCAAAAATACAACCAAGTGATATATTGACTGTCGTTGTCACTGCGGCTGATCCAAAAGCTACAATTCCTTTTAATCCTGTTAGTATGATGGCTAATGGTAACCTGACACAGCAGACAGATTTAGCTCTTCGTCCAACCTACACTGTAGATAATAGTGGCGATATCATTTTACCCATGCTGGGAAAAGTTCATGTAGCTGGGCTTACAAGAATACAGGCAATTGACAAAATCCGTAAAGAGTTGGGTGAGTATATTAAGGATCCTGGTGTTAATATAAATTTTAATAATTTTAGAATATCTGTATTGGGGGAAGTTAATCGACCGGGGTCTTTTATCTTGCCAACAGAAAGAGTGACCATTTTAGAAGCTTTAGGAATGGCAGGAGATTTAACAATAAGAGGAGTTCGTGAGAATATTATGTTAGTGCGTGAAGTAGATGGACAGAAAACTATCCATCGAATAGATCTAACGCAACAAAATACATTAAATTCGCCTTACTATTATTTGGTACAAAACGATGTGGTTTATGTCGAGCCAAATAAGGCCCAAATTAATAATTCAAAACTTGGTGCAAATACAAATATTATAATTTCTATTGCAAGTTTATTAATTACCGTAATCTCCGTGTTGACACGTTAATATAATTCATGGAACAACAATCAAAACAGCTTATAGATAGGCGCGACGATGAAGTCAATTTAAGACAACTTTTTGAACAATATGTTTATTATTGGAAGTGGTTTGTATTAGCCGTAGTTTTGTCTTTAGGAGTAGCGATAACATACCTCCGTTACGCACAAAAAACTTATAGGACAACAGCAAAAATCTTATTAAAGGATGAAAAAAGTGCCTCTGCTGGTGAATTAGCGGGAATCGCTGAGCTTACAAGCAGTATGGGATTCGGCGGAACTCGCGCAGCTTTTGTAACAGACCAAATAGAGGTATTATCTTCTCGTAGATTAATGCGTAAAGTGGTAGAAAAATATCACCTTAATGTGTTGTATACAGTGAAAGGTAATATTAGGTCTTCTGAAGTTTTAGAAGCTGATATGCCTTTTATTTTCCAGCCACAGCCTGAACAAGATAGTCTGATGTCGAATTTCAAAGTAACTTTCAGAGATAATAATCACCTAAATATAACAGATTTAAAATCGGGTAAAAAATATGTTTCAACATATGAAAAACCTGTTAAAATTGGTAGAATAAGTGGTGTATTCAAACGGCAAGGATCAAAAAAAGTAGATTTAAATTCCAGTTTTGAAGTCCAGGTAATGCCAAAGGATTGGGCTGTGGATGCAAATTTAGCATCAATTAGCATACTACCAAGTAAGGAGATGCAGTCTTTTATTGTCAATTTTGCAATGATTTCTTCGTTAGACAAAAAGGCTGAACTAATCTTAAATACACTAATTGAAGTGTATAATGAAGATTTAACAAATGATAAATCGAGAATGACTAAAGCAACATCGGATTTTATTAATAAACGATTGATGCTAATCTCCAAAGATTTGTCAGGCGCTGATCAAGAAGCTGCTGATTTTAAATCTTCTAATTCGATGGTTGATATGGCAACTGAGGCAGGTGTTTTTCTAAATACAGCATCTGACAACGAAAGAAAAGTTCTAGAATATCGTACGCAATTACAGTTAGTTAAGCATATGAATGACTTTTTGAAAAATCAAGAAGTCGGTAAGTTATTACCTTCAAATATAGGGCTGCAAGACGCTTCAATTGTTGGTGCTATAACTGCTTATAATCAATTGGTACTTGAGCGCGATGATTTGCTTAAATCTGCTTCTGAAAAGAATCCTGCAGTAATTATTTTAAATGAAAATATATCTGAAAGCGATAAAAATATTCGTCAGTCTTTAAATAATTATCAGAAGGTTACTGAGTTAGCATTAAATAATATAGAGCGAAAGTCCAATGAAATTAAAGGCCGTATAAGTTCCATTCCAACTCAAGAGCAAGGTTTCAAAAAGATATCTAGACAACAACAGATTGTAGAATCACTTTATCTATTATTGTTGCAAAAAAGGGAGGAAAGTGAAGTCAAAGCCGCTGCCACTCCAGACAATTTGAAAATTATAGATTCTGCATATGGAAATGGAGTACCGGTCTCTCCTCGAAAAGCTATAATATTACTAGGAGCATTTGTAATAGGAATATTAATTCCTTTCGCAATAATTTATTTAAAGTTTCTATTGGATAACAAAATTCATTCGCGTAAGGATATCGAAGATATTGTTAAAATTCCTGTCCTTGGAGAAATTCCATCTGCAGAGGATACAATCGTGCATTTAAATGATCGTTCATCGTTGGCTGAAGCATTCCGTATTCTCCGTACGAACATGAATTTTATGTTTGGCGCGGATAACAAAGATACTTCCAAAGTTGTTTTTGTAACTTCTACGATCTCTGGAGAGGGAAAATCATTTGTGACAACTAATCTTGCTCAGATTCTTTCCATGTCTGGTAAAAAGGTTTTATTGATTGGCGCTGATATTCGGAGTCCAAAAGTATTGGATTATTTGGGCCTATCACACCTACAACATACTAATGTGGGGATTACACAGTTTTTGATTAATCCAGATATGGATGTTGATAATATCATTATTAAAAAGCCAGGGAACTATGATTTTGATGTGGTCTATTCGGGTTATATAGCACCTAATCCTGCAGAGTTATTGATGAATGGTCACTTTGACGATGTAATTAAATACGCCCGTGAGCATTATGATTATGTGTTGGTGGATACGGCTCCAGTAAGTTTGGTGACTGATACCTTATTGATCGCACATAATGCTGACTTAACATTATACGTATCTCGTGTCAATTATCTTGACAAACGCTTACTGCAAGTGCCTCGTGAATTGTATGTCGATGGAAAATTGAAAAATCTTGCTTCTGTAGTCAATGATGTGGACTTTGCTCGTGGGTATGGCTACGGTTATGGCTATGGCTACGGTTATGGGGACAAAGGTACTAAGAAAACCGGCTTTGCAAAAGTTTGGCAATATCTGAAGGATCGTTTAAATATAAAATAAAGGTCTATATTAACTAATTTTGGCCTTATTGTTGTTGAATCCCAAGTCGTAGAAAACGGCTTGGGATTTTTTGATGAAATACTATTGTAAGTCTTAAGCCGTTCTTATTAATATTTAATACACTCGACCAAATGAAAAAACTTCTGATTTTTAGCCTTATTGGAATTTTATTTTTAACAGGTTTAACTGCATCAGCGCAGTTCTCTAGACCAATTAGCATCGGAGCAGGTGCTGGAGGGACCATCAATCTGACAGATTTAGGTAATGTGGAATCTAAATTCGCTTTTTATGGGGAATTGGATTATCTCATTACGCCTTTTATCTCTGTCGGGCTGCATGGTGAAAAAGGAACCTTGGCAGGGAATGGTTACGAAAGCGATTTTAAGAATCGATATTTCGCAGGAAACATCAACGGAAAAATCCGTGTTGGTCAATTTTTGGAAGGAGCGAAGAATTACAGTTATTACACCTTGCAGGCAAACACATTGTCTCGTATCCTTTCAAACGTGTATGTGGGCGCTGGGGCCGGATTAGTTAAAAATCGTATTTCGAGAAATATTTCACAATACTATACTAACTATCTTGAATCTGTTGGAGGAGAAATTAGCAAAGACGTAGGTGAAATTCATTTTGTCGTTCCATTAAATGTCGGTGTTGATATCCCTTTTGGGCGTACCTTATACGGACCACAATGGGCAATTAATGTGAATTACCAGCATACTTTGACCTTTAACGATAACTTGGATGGTGTTATCAATAAGAATAACGATCAATACGGATTTGTTTCTGTAGGTGTGAAATATGCATTGTTCAATCGTAATTAGGCCAGTTTAAATAAAATAGAATAATAATGAACATACTAAAAAGTTATAATGGCAATCGCCTGCTAGGGCTTTTTTCTTTAGCTATATTAATTGGTTTTACGGCGTGTAAATCGAATACGGCGATGTACAAAGCGCCAAAAGTAAATGCGTTTAAAGGCGGAAAATTGCCTCCTCCTCCTGGAATGGTATATATTCCCTCGGGAACCATTTTGTTCAAAGGATCACTAGATAGCGGTAACGTCGGTAAAAATGTAAGCGTGAGTGCATTTTTTATTGATGAAGCGGAAGTAACCAATAAACAATACCGTGAATTTGTCAATTGGGTGGCAGACTCCGTCGCTGTAACCGATTATCTAAATGACGACCAATATTTTTTGGATGTTGCAGGCGAGCAGGTTGGACAAAAGCGGATCAACTGGGCGAAAGTGAAAAAGATATCCCCAATTTGGAGAAGCAATGATCCTGCTATCCAAGAGCGTATTGCGCCTATGCTTGAAATGCAGGGCAATAGAAGAGCACTCAATCCAGAGATGATCAGATATCGTTTCTCTTACCTTCAGTCGAAAGGGAATGTAAAAAAGAAATATGTGACCGATACGGTAGCCGTAATGCCCGTTGAGGACATTTGGACAAAAGATTTTCCGAATGCGCAACTGGCATCGCTAGATGCGAATTACTTCACCCACCCCTCTTTTGATTATTATCCGGTGGTAGGTGTTACTTGGAGACAGGCGCGTGCATTTACCGATTGGCGTGCAAATGAGATGGCGGCTACGGTATTGAAAAACTCCTATCTCAATGGTTATCAGCTCAGCTTGAGCTTGCCGACGGAAGCGCAATGGCAATATGCAGCATCGGGTAAATTGGACCCTCAAGATACGATTGCAGGATCGCGCATGACGATTGATGGAACAGAGGGTAAAAAGAAATTGGCGGTCAATTTTAAACAGGGTGAAGGAACGTATTCGCGTGATGGTGCCACGTTTACGCTTCCAGTGAAATCGTATATGCCGAATGCGTTTGGTGTGTATAATATGGCTGGTAACGTATCGGAGTGGACGCTCGATGCGTATAGCCCTTCTGCAGTGGTTTTTGTGAATGACTTAAATCCGGCTTTACTGTATGATGCTGATCAGAAGGATGGCGATGCTTTGAAACGTAAAGTGGTGCGCGGCGGATCTTGGAAAGATAACGGTGAACAGTTAAATAGCGAAACCCGAAACTACTCAGTAGATTATGAACCGCATTCTTACATTGGTTTCCGTTGTGTGATGTCGGCTTTTGAAATGCCAACCGTACAAAGTAAAACACGTAAATATTAATTCGCTGTTCTATATATAAATATCGATAACGATGAAAAAAGAAATAGTATTGATAGCGGCGATGGCTTTTGGAATTGGGTCATTGTTCGCGCAACAAGAAACCACAATAGATACTGTACCTGCGCAGCAGCGGATGTTGCAAACGGGTACCTCGACGCCTATACCTGCAGGAGAGATAATCCAGGATACCATTCCGCTAACGGATGGCTTTTATCAGGCCAATAGTATGGAGGATGCAGTACCGTTTGCGTACCCCGAGGTAAATAAAAAGAATATCCGGTTTTACAAGCGTGTATGGCGCGATATTGACCTTAAGGATGAAAAGAATAATCTATTGGCCGTACCGGGCAACTCATTGATTGAAGTGATCATGAAAGCCATTGAAAAAGGAAAATTATCCCTCTACAGTCCGGATGATGATTCGTTCAAAGGAAGATTAAGTGCGCAAGAGGGGATGGCTCGATTTGCGGATAGTGTACTTGTCCCAATTTTTGATGGAGAGGGTAATCAGATTGATTCCAAAATGGCGCTGAATGAGTTTGATCCGGCACGTGTAACTAAATTTAGAGTAAAGGAGGATATTTTCTTTGATAAGCAACGTAGCCGATTGGAGACACGCATTATTGGTGTGGCGCCCTTAATGAATATCACCACTTCAGCAGAATTAGCAGAATCTGTGGGGGCAACGCCAGCATTCTGGTTGTATTTTCCACAATTGCGTTATAGTTTGATACAGGTCGATATTTCTGATCCGGATAAGGGTCTTTATGATATGACCATGGACGATTTCTTTGTACAGAACAAATTTGCAAGTACAATCGTGAGGGAATCATCGCCTGGTATGTTGCAAAATCTGAAAGATACCGAAAATGGAGGCCAGCAGCTGGACGGTAAAAAAGTGGAGGAGAAGCTGGATGCCTATAAAAAGAAACTATGGAGCAATCCAAAAGGCGTAAAGGCGGAGGAGCTTGAAGGAAATAAGGCTGAAGGAGCAACAACAGAAGAGAAACTGTAAATATAAAAAGGTTCTTTGGGGATGCCTCTCTTTACAAAAGATGAGGCATCACTATTTTAGGGTCCTATAGGGTCCTTTTTAATCAATTATTCATAGTTTGTTAACGGGAAAGGACATATAGTGGCATATGTTTTGTTATTTTATGCTGCTATTTATCCTATAAATTTTCAAATACAAACAAATAAAATAATCGTGTATTATAACGTTCCTCGTGTAGTATATAAAGAAATATTTAAAACAACAAACAGATAAGATCAAATCGTCATGCTAAGAAATGAAATGTATTCCAAGAAGCCAATTTTAGTCATCTTGGCTGCCGGAATGGCCAGCCGCTATGGTTCGGCAAAGCAGGTAGAGTGCTTTGGCCCCTTTGGTGAAAAAATTATCGATTATTCAATTTATGATGCGATAAAGGCTGGCTTTGGAAAAGTCGTATTTGTCATTCGGGAGGAATTTTTGGAGGTGATGAAAACGAATGTAGGGGATAAGCTCCCAGACTCCGTTGAAGTTGCTTACGCCTATCAGGATTTTGACTTAAAAAAATTCGGTGTGGATCGCGTTGTCGAACGTCAAAAACCTTGGGGAACGGGGCATGCCGTGATGAGTGCGGAGCAAGAGGTGGATAGACCATTCTGTGTGATCAACGCAGATGACTTTTACGGCTATGATGCCTTTCAGAAAATGGCTACTTTTTTACAGCATCAAGCCAATGATACGGAAATGGCATTAGTTGGATTTGAGGTTGGAAATACCCTTTCAGACTTTGGCTATGTCTCGCGTGGTGTATGTGAAGTAAATACTACCAATCATTTACAAAGCGTTACGGAGAGGACTAACATTTATCGAAAAGAGAGCGATATCGTCTACGCGCAAGAAGAGAAAGAAACTGTGTTACCTGGCAATACACGGGTGTCGATGAATTTTTGGGGATTTACACCTAAAATATTTGAGATTGCACGTGCATTATTTCCTGATTTTGTGGAGCAAAATCACGAGAATCCCAAAGCGGAATTCTTTATCCCCGATTTGCCAGATTATATGGTAAAACAAGGTATTGCGAACTTCTCTGTACTCCCAACCGATGCAAAGTGGTTTGGTGTGACGTATAAGGAAGATAAGGATCAGGTTCAACAAAGTATTCATCAATTAATCGAGCGCGGAGACTATCCGCAACGCTTATGGCCGGAGAAGAAGGTGGTTGATGAAAGTATTTATTTAGACTTTTAGATAGTGTTAAAAAATGAAGTTCTCTTATTGTATAGGAGAACTTTTACGATTTATATAGTATATAATTGGTACATTTGCACACACTTAAACCTCGAAAGGGAACTTTAATAAATTTTAAATGAGTAATTTATGGAGGGAGGGCTTGTCCGTTAACAAGCCACGTTGGGTTATTCTTTTAATAGATATGATCATAGTAGTGGTGTCCTTTCTTGCTAGCTATGTGCTCATCTTCAAACACAGGGGCGGCGTTGAGCCTGATGCGTTGCGCATACAACTCATTTTGGTCTCTACCATTTATCTGATCTGCTTTCTTGCGCTCGGAACATTTAAGGGGGTTATACATAAAACCGGCCTCCGCGAATTACAACGGATGGTATTTGCGATCGGACTGGGCTATTTTTCTTCTGTCCTTGTATGCAAGCTGTTAGAGTGGACGCAGCCTTCTTTCTTGCATGAAGCCTTTCCTTTCTCTGATACCCAGCTGCTTTTTCATGCACTGATAGCGGGATTTGGAATGACGTTTAGCCGCGTGCTTTACCGGGCATTGTACCATGAGCTAATGTGGGGAGGTAAAGATAATCGTATTCCCGTGATCCTTTTTGGCGCCGGAAATATGGGGAATACCACGTTTCACTTTATCCATACAACATCGCGCACCAAATACCGTATTGTGGCCATTATGGACGATAATCCGCATCGTATCGGCAACCGTATTCAAGGGTTTAGAATCCACGATATCAATAAATTGGATAAAGAGTTCGTCAATCGCCATGGCAATGCTGCTGAACTGATTGTTGCTATCGACAATCGGTCGCCCGAACGCTTGAGTAACGTTTTTAGGCTGGCGGAACCGATTCCATTAATTGTCAAAATTATTCCGGATACGGCACGTCTGTTGGCAGGAGAGGTGGCAACCCGCCAGATCCGAAGCTTGCGCATCGAAGATCTACTGGGGCGAAAAGCCATTGATCTGAACAACCCGTCCATTGCGGCAGAGATGAAGGATCAAATTGTATTGGTAACGGGCGGTGCGGGTTCAATTGGTGGTGAACTGGTGCGCCAGCTTGCACATACGGATCTCAAACAGCTGATCGTGGTGGACCAGGCAGAATCTGCGCTGTATGATATTCAGCAGGAGCTGAGCGCGTCGGCAAATTTTGATCGGTGCCTGTTTATGGTAGGTAATGTCAGGGATGCGCTATTTATGGAAACTTTGTTCCAGGTTTACGGACCGACTTACGTCTTTCATGCTGCAGCATATAAGCATGTTCCGCTGATGGAGGCCAATCCTTACGAATCAATTTTAACGAATGTATGGGGGTCTTATAATGTGGCACAATTGGCGGACAAGTATGGGGTATCTAAATTTGTGATGGTGTCTACGGATAAAGCCGTGAATCCGACAAATGTGATGGGCGCAACAAAACGTGTCGCTGAAATTGCGATATCCACCGTCAATAGCAACTCCAAAACGAACTTTATCGTGACGCGCTTTGGCAATGTATTGGGTTCTAATGGTTCGGTCATCCCGCTATTTGAAAAGCAGATGCTCAAAGGAGGGCCACTCACCATTACCGATCCAAATATTACCCGCTATTTTATGACCATACCTGAAGCCTGTCAATTGGTGCAGGAGGCCTCAGTAATGGGTAAAGGTGGGGAAATATTTGTTTTTGATATGGGTGAGCCGGTGAAGATCATAAATCTCGCCAAACAGATGATTCGTTTAAAGGGCTACAACTACCCTGAAGATATTGATATTAAGTTCGTCGGTCTGCGCCCGGGAGAGAAAATCTTTGAGGAGCTGCTGGCGAATGGCGAAAACACCGAGAAGACCTATCACGAAAAGATCATGATCGCAAAGGTGAATACACCCGATTTGGTTGTGCAAAAGGCGAGAATAGAGCAACTGTGTGCGCTGGCAAAAACCGCTGATCCAAATAGTGACAAAATGAAGCTGGTGCAGTTGGTGAAAGATATTGTGCCGGAATACCGCTCTCAGAATTCTGTTTTTGAAACACTGGACAAATAGCCATTTCCGAAAAGTAGTGGCTTTAATGCGACAAATTTCAGCTATAACAGCGTTTAGTGCTACCTGTGTTTAAACAGTATCTTTTTTGTATAATTCCTCATAGAGTTGTATAATCTTCGTCTGAATTTGCATGATTTCTTCTTCACGTTGTCGTATTTTTTTTGAAATTTCAGCACACTTATCTTGTTCTTTTGCTTTACCTTTGTTACCTTGAGGCAATACATGTTGAGCTAATAACTGTACAGTTGTCAAATTAAATACGCTTGCGATTTGGTTTAAACGAGAGAGCGTAATAATAGTGGTAAAGCCTGTTTCGATCTTTGAAACAGCGGGATTAGATAAGTTCAATTTTTTGGCAAATTTTACTTGTTCCCAGCCTTTCTGTATCCGAAGTAATCTAATTGTCTTCCCTATGTTTTTCATGAAAAAAATAATTTATCGTTAACTTATAAAAAATAGCTTTGACGCTGTACAGCTCAAAAAGCAATACCTCTGACGCTGATCGGAAAAACCGCAAGCAAATCGCTAGAAAATATAGGTTGGCATCCAATTATAGCCCGCTATTAGGTCAGGATGTTCATTCCAATCGAGATGGGGATGATAATATACGAAAGTCCTAAATAATACATGCTTATAACCAAATCCGTAACGATAGGGAACTTTGTGCGCCTTTAAAATGCCGTCAACAACGATCTTTCTTAAAATGGAGTTAATCCGTTCAGCTGTAATTTCGAAACTATATTCCTTCGAAAAGTCCGCAGCCATTTGATAAATTGTCCGTGGCCGGAAGAAATAATTGGTTTTTGTAGCGACAAATAAGACAAATTCATTTTCTTTTTTAAACTGCTCTCGTTTCTTTTTATTAATACTATTTTTCTTTTCAAGCTTCTTTTTCATATGTTTAGGAACTGCGCGTTTTAAATTGGAAATAAATACCTCAATTTGCTCACAGCCTTGTTTAGCCACCACCTTTTTGGGTTTGACATAAATCGTGTGCATAGTAACCACGAACCAGGTATCGTCGATAGGACACTCCGGATCCGAATCTGGATGAGCAAGTACGGTAATTTATAATCTAAGAATAATTTTAAAGATAGTTATAATAACTGAGAGTTATTATATGCTTGATTATTTATTTTGTTAACCAGTATTCTTTTTAATACCATCTTCCTTTTTGAGACCAAAGAGTACTTAATTTAGGCATTATGATTAGCGTTTAGTTCTTAGTGCAATCTCAATCTATTCTATGGCATTGAAAATAATCAATCGAAAATGTCGATCAAAATTATATAAATCAATAACATCCTCGAATACAGAACCCTGTTTGAAATTATGATTCACAAAATCAATTTGCTTTTCCCACCAATACGCTTCAATCTATAATAACTGATATTCGCTAGAAAATGAGGTGCCACGGTGATGTCTTGAAACGCCATGTTACGCTGTTGGAGCAGACTTAACTGATCTTGTATTGTCAATGGAATTTTTCCAGGCATTAAAATATAATTGGCTATAAAATAAAAAGACTCGCATGCTGTTCTAATGGGAAGCAGTACGAGTACCGTTAGCGCAATGCTAATAATATTAGTATTATTAACAAAATAATTAAAATAAATTCTGTAATAATTTTGCTTGATTAGCGTCTCTTTTGTATCGTCGTTGTTTCCTGATAAATTAAGGCGTTTCGCTAGATGTTGAATTTCCCCAGAATTGGAAACATGAGGCTCCTTGGAGGATAAAAAAATAAATCCTCCTGATTGAGTCAGGAGGATTGGCTAAATACTAGATACTTTTAACCGGCAAATCCAATGTAAGAATAATTTTTTGGAATCAAAAAAGATAAAAATAACCTTTTGCTGTTTGTTTTTCCTTTTTTTGTGAAGAGCCCTCTTAGTATAATCCAATTATTGGACGCTCTCCCTCCCCTTAAAAGTAATCGAAAAGTTGACTAGGTTTACATGCTAAAGCTTTAGAAAGGCCATATATTTCATCTGCATATAGCTCATTAAGTTTTCCTGAGAAAAGTCTATTAAATCTCTTCGCAATAATTTTATAGCTCGCTTAGACCTAAATGATCCGGCTATTTTGGTACAGGATGAGTTTTCAACCGTTATCAACCGATTCGAGTATTCGGCATTATTTAGTCGTGATGTCTATTATGATGCCTTAAATCGTCAACGTAAAGAGGGAATTTATATTTGGTATTGGATTCGGCAAATCGAAAATCTAATCCTACGATAGCCAATACGTTGGTTTCTGAAGTTGCCAAACTGCGTACCTTGAAGTCTGCATTAAATGGTGCGGCTGATACAGCAGGGATAACAAAAACTACAGAACAATTATTGGCCGTGTTAAAAAATAGAGATTTAAGGTATGAAGCGCTCCAACTATCAAACCGTGTAAGTAAGTCCAGAAACGGCTATTTGCTGCCTCATACTGATGCTCCAACTATCTTTAAGAGCATGACAGATAAATACCATGGTAAAGTCGTTGTTGTGGACTTTTGGGAACAGTGGTGCGCCCCATGCCGCTCCGGTATTGAATCATCGCAAGGGAAACGCTTAAAACTCAAAGATAATCCGAATTTGGCGTTTTTTTTTGTGACCGACGTCGATGGAACTCCAGATATGGAGTTTTATAAAGATTATACCGTTAAAAATAGCATGTTTGAATCCTATCGGGTTTCTGCCGATGAATATATGGCTTTACGCGAATTATTTAAATTTAACGGAATTCCGAGGTATGTACTGATGGATCCTGATGGTAGAATTAGAAGTGATAATTTTCAAATGCATAATCTGACAACTGAACTTCCAAAAAATTATCCACAGCTGTTTACGTATCAACAGATGCAGGGGATCAACTAATTTTGTCTACAATAATAACATTACTTTTTAAACTAAAATACTAATTTAATTAGCATTTTGTTTGGATATTTCCTATCTTTGTGTTGTTAACCAGTTGATAAATAACTAAACTCAAATTATGGGCGTACAACAAGGGTTTAAGCCTTCAAAGAAGAGCGATGAACTTCTGAAGGCTATCTTTGAAGATAACTCTCCCGACTTTCTGCGGTTTATGTATCCCGAAGCAGAGGAGATCTTTGATCTGGAGCGTGGGCTGACCTTTATGGACAAAGAGTTGTTGGAGATCATTCCTGACCGTGAGCGCAAGAAAGGAAAACGTATGGCGGATCTTTTGGTCAAGGCCTTTTTGCGGGATGGCACTGAAAAATGGATTTTGGTGCACACGGAAATAGAGGGCGGCAATGATCCGGGATTTTCACATCGGATATTTCAGTACCATTATCGTCTATTGGACCGATACCGCGTTCCGGTAGAGACGATAGCTGTTTTTACGGGCGATCGTAGCCAACGGCGACCTGCTATCTACAGTTATACATTATTCCGAACATCGTTGGAATTCCGTTATCTTAATTATCAGATCTTCGATCATAGTGAGGATGAGCTTCTTGTTATGGACAATATTTTTGCGTATATTGTATTAGCTTGTCAGAAATCCTTACAGGAAGATAAAGTTCCTGAAGAAGAGCTGGCGGAGCAGCGGAGTATGATTGCACGTACACCGATTCAGACGAATCGATACAGTAAAGATCGTATAATGAGCTTTTTAGTTTTTTTAAAGAGTTTTCTATTTATACGAGATAAAGAAATAAATAGTAAATTTCCTCTATAAATTGTTATTCAGTGGCTGAGGAGAGGGCGATAAATTGCTTTTTATTTGCAATTTATCTAAGTTTGACAAGTACATTTATCAAGTGACAGGAGGCACAATTGAAATGGGAGTTATCGAAACAATAAAAAGACAGGAACGAGAAAAAGGGGTTCAGAAAGGTAAGATTGAAGGTAAGATTGAAATGCTTAGGGAGTTAGGTTTTACTATTGCTGAAATTTGCCAAAAGCTCAGTTTGGCCAAGCCTGAGGTTGAAAAGTATTTCAAAGGAGTATAAAAGCTGTAATTTTGAAATGGGAGTAATTGAAACAATAAAAAGACAGGAACGGGAAAAAGGTTTTAAGACTGGCATTGAAAAAGGCAAGCGGGAAGAAGCTATTGCCATTGCAATGGAGTTCAAGAAAATGGGTTTACCTATTGCTGATATTGCTAAAGGAACCGGTCTTTCTATCGAAGAAATCGAAAAGCTGTAATCAAATACTTTCAAAGTTTATAGATATTTATTTTAAGCTATTTCCGAAAGGGAGTGGCTTTTCATTTTAAAGATCAACAATAATCCTCTTTTACCGATTATAAAAGGAAACCAATTTTAAATACTAACTATATTATGAATGATTACATCTAGCGATTCATGTTATAGAAAATAGCCAAACTAATGCTAATTATATTAGTATTTTGTATTAATAATTCCTATCTTTGTACTGTTAACCTGTTGATAAATAATTATGAGTCCAAGAAGAAGGCGTATAGATGATCCCTTGTGGAAATCTATTTTGGAGCAAACATTTTCGCATTTTCTACGATTTATTTTTCCGGATGCAGATGCTGTTTTTGATTTGAATAGACCGTTTGATTATCTTGACAAAGAGTTTGAGCAATTATTCCCTCCGGAAAGTAACGGTAAGGGTGTTCGTTATGTCGATAAGCTCGTCAAAGTCTATTTAAATGATGGGAGCGAACAGTTTGTGCTCTGCCATGTGGAGATACAGAGCAGCAAAGGAAATGGTGATTTGGCCGAGCGCATGTTTCGCTATTTTTATAGAATATGGGATCGTTATAAAGTTCCTATTACGGCTATAGCTATTCTGGCCGATGAAAATGGACGCTATCGGCCGGATGTATATAGGCAAGAATTTATGGGCACGTCATTGCGCTATGATTTTAACAGTTACAAGATCATGGATCAGCAAGAGTCGGTATTGCGATCAAATAAGAATCCATTTTCTGTAATTGTTCTTACTGCTCTTTTGGCTATCAAGAACAAGAAAATAAGCGACGAAGGCCTGAAAGCGATTAAGCACGATCTTTATGATGAAATGATAAACCGGGAGATGGATAAGGATACACGTCAAGGGCTCTATGATTTCCTAACTTATTACGTAAGTTTTGATAATGAGGAAGTTTTGAGTATATTTGAGGAAGAAATTAAAACAAAAATAGGAAGGAGCGATACTATGGGCACTCAAGAATATTTATTAGATAAAGCTGAAAAAAAAGGAATTCAAAAAGGAAAGATTGAAGGAAAGCGGGAAGAAGCTATTGCCATTGCATTGGAGTTTAAGAAAATGGGTTTACCTATTGCTGATATTTCTAAAGGCACCGGTCTTTCTATCGAAGAGATCGAAAAACTGTAATCAAATACTTTCAAAGTTTATAGATATTTATTTTAAGCCATTTCCGAAAGGGAGTGGCTTTTTCATTTTAAGGATGCTATGTGCTCAAAAAAACTCCCCTTTCGTCGCTGATAAAAGAGGAGAACTTTATAAATCTAAATTATGAAAAATCTTATCGTTAATAATAAAACGGCCTAAATAGATCAAGGCACTTCGCTAGATGTTGGTATATCTCAACCGGCTGATTTAGTATAGAAATAATTTTTTAAATCGAAAAATTACAAACAGCTTTTTACTGTTTGTTTCTCTCCGTTTTTGGGCTATCCTAACTTAACCCAATTACTGGTCTCTCGCCATCAGCGTAAAAGTAATCGAAAAGTTGACTAGGTTTACATGCTAGAGCTTTAGAAAGGCCATATATTTCATCTGCATATAGCTCATTAAGTTCTCCTGAGAAAAGTCTATTAAATCTCTTCGCAATAATTTTAGAGCTATCACTAATTTGATTCTGGCTATTTATATAAGGATTGATCAAATCGTGAAATAAGTTTTCATTCTTTTTTAGACTCGCTAAAATATGGCCCTCATGTTTACTAAAATAATTGTTACAGAAAGTATCAATATCTTCTCCTAAAAAAATCAAGGTCTTATGAAAGATTCTGCCATCTAGTTTGGGAGAGCTCTCACTAAGAAGATTTGATATTTCTTTAGACTTATTTTTTAATTCAGATTTATTTTTAATCTTTTTCTTAAGTATGTATAAAATATATTTGGAGAATTCTTCGAGTTTATTTAATTGATAATCAGTCATTTTTATTTGTTTTTTAAAATAAAAAGTCTCAAACAGGACTAATTTTGATTTTTATCTTTATATTTGTCTTATAGTCAGTTAATCTGATTTAGTCTCGAATACGGAAACGACGAAATTTCAATGACGCGAGACGTAGGGTTTGCGAACCCCCTGTGCTTTTTGTATTTTCGCAAAAGGAAGGGGCAAGCTCCCCTATTGGAAACTGCGTCATGGGTATTCGTCGTACCTCGTATTCAGTGGAAGGTAGTGGGGCTTGCCTCTTTTATATTTATAAATTTTTGCCCTCTTACTTCTTCCTTGAGACTCTTGTTGACAACCAAATTGTAAGATTATGAGATCAAAAGAGCTAAGAACATTTACAGAACGACAGCAGATCAAGGATCAGCTTACCCAGCCTGCAGTATCACTGCTCATCAAGAACAAATACTGCCCACCAGAATAGCCTCTTAAAAGCTTAAAATCAATAATGGCTAATAGCCCCTAGGTATCGAATGGATATAAAAGCCGTAATGGCCTATTTATAGCATACCAATTGTTGATTTTGCCGGCCTATTTTTTTAGATCCACGCTCTAAAATTGAACAGCCCTCATCTCTTTTATCTTCGCACTTTAAAAGTAAGGGTTTCCGATTTCAAAAGCAAAGATTTGAGAAAAATACTGTTATAGAAATTCTATAAAAAAGGTCGGTTTTTTATTTTACCAACGGACGCGGTATCGTCTCTATCAAATTACGTGTAACTGTCCTGCACCGCGCCCGATAACCTATTTCTTATTTTTTAACCGCTGTGACCTGAACCCATTCAGGTTCCCACAAAAAAGCTGATTTCGATCGGATAGGGAGTGCTATGTGCTATGGTCACAGCTAAAAACTAAACACATGAAAGCCATTTATGAAGATCTCCTGCATCTTGACAGGCCATTCTATGAGATCCATGAAGACAGTTACGATCCATTGAAATGTATCGAAAACTTTTGGGATCATTATTCGCTAGTCACCATACGCGAAAACCTCTATGCATTGGATCTCAAATGCAAAACCCTCGGCGAAGCTACCGAAAGCAAATTAGAGGCTCTACAGCAAACGTTGTTTTTGTCGGATATTCTGCGTGCGCTAATAGCTTATTTCCTGACGCATAGCCGCCATTTAGATACGGGCCAAATTAGACTGTCAGCTCTGGAAGCGAATATGGAGGAAATCAGACTGACCAAAAAAATCAACGATTTTTTTCAATCCATTAACCAACCAAAACCTTAAGATGATGAAAACAATACTATATAATTTATACAAGGCTTTTAAGAGCAAACGAGCACGAGCGATGCTGCTGTGTTTAGTTTCTATGTTTAGTTTATCTGCCCAAACGCCCCGCAAGGACAGCGGGGCCAATGGGCTTAATATTGCCCAGCCTGTCATGCTTGGATTTAGAGTGCCCGAAGAATTTTGGTCGCACGAGTTCATGATCTTTGAGAACGGAAAATATACCCGTCAAACTCTCGAAAAATATCGTGGCAAACCGCTGATCCTGGACTTTTGGGCAACTTGGTGTACTTCCTGTATAGCGAAATTTCCAAAAGTTGACCAATTTAAGCAGATCTATAGAGATCGTATGAACTTTATACTTGTCAATAGTTTCGATACAGATACCCAAAAGATAGCGACAGTATTGACCGGGGAAGGCACTGGGCAGCCTACACAAACAGCATCTATTGTAAATGACGTATATCTTAAACAATTGTTCCCGCACCAATCGGTTCCAATATATATTTGGTTGGATGAATACGGCCGGTTGCAGGCTTCCTCAACCGCTAATTTCCTCAATGATGATCAAGTCCGCGGCATGGTAGAAAGAATGAAAGGAGGGAAGCAATGAAAGGCTTAATGATGTGCTGTATAATGTTTCTCAGCAGCCTAACTTACGGCCAGCACAGGTGGAAAGGCCAGGTGCAGGATCAACATGGAAAGGGCATTCCTGAGGTCGTCTTACGCAGCAATAAAATTGGGGAATTAGGTGCTACAGATCGTGAAGGTAATTTTAATATTATCCTTCCCAAGCTTCCTTTCGTCGTCTATAGCAGCAAGGTGGGCTACATGACAGATACTTTGCTTATCGTAGACGAAGTGCCTGTCAACATTGTGCTAAAAAAAGCAACGATCCAATTGGAAGAGGCCGTGGTGTATAGCGATGGATTCCAGCAGCTACCCCGTGAACGTGCAACGGGATCATTTGAACAATTAAATAGCAGTCTTCTGAAAAGAAGGGTGTCCTCCAATATTCTCGGACAGCTCGATGGTCTGGCAACAGGCTTACAATTTGATAATAGAAATAAAAGTCCGCAGTTAAATATTCGGGGTATGAATTCTTTTCTGGGGGGAATTATAAGCCCACTTATTGTCGTGGATAATTTTCCTTTTGAAGGGGATATCAATCAGCTAAATCCTAATGATGTGGAGTCGGTGACTTTACTGAAGGATGCCGCAGCAACTTCAATATGGGGTGCTAGGGCCGGGAATGGAGTCATCGTGATCACAACTAAAAAAGCATCCAATAAATTTAGAGTTGACTTTTCTACCAATTGGACGCTACAAACCCCAGAAGACCTGTATTATGATCCGATCGTAAAATCGACAGACTTTATCGATGTGGAGAGGATGCTATTTGAACGGGGGCATTATGATAATCTTTTTTCCAACCCCCTTACTTTGCGAAAAACAGTACTCTCACCTGTAGTCGATCTGCTGCAAAAAGTACGTACCGGGGAAATGGACAGAAGTAAGGCTGACCTGATCATGGATGGATGGCGAAACAATGATATCCGGAAAGATCGGGAAAAATTCTACCGCTGGGGATCGCTGCAGCAACATTATTTGCGCTTAAATACAGGCACTGCACTGTCCGATCATAGTCTTTCCGTGGGCTGGGACAAATCTATCGGAAACGAAATTTTGAAACATTCAGACCGGATTACCCTGCGTCAAAACAACACTCTTCGGTTAAATAAAAAACTCAGCCTTCAGGCAAATTTTGCTTATACAGCTACACAAAATGTTTCATCTGCAGGAATTACCAATTTTGTGTATTACCCTTATACAAGAATATTTGACGAAAATGGTAATCCCTTATCAATCCCTTATCAGCTTAATCAGAATTATGTGGATACCGTTGGTAAGGGCAACTTATACGACTGGAGTTTCAATCCTTATACGGATCTGCAGCAAAGCAAAACCAAAACCTCGTTGAATCATCTCGCTGTAAACCTGACTGCTCAATACCAACTATTGGCGGGTTTAAATGCGCAGCTCATCTACGGCCTCGAAAACCAACAGATCCATGGGAACAATTTTTATAGGGAAGATAGCTATTTTGTACGTGACCTGGTCAATCGATTTACTCAGGTCAATAATGGGGGAGTGAAACGTAATCTTCCCGCGGGTGCAATTGAAGATCGATCTTATAGCAACCTCATCGGTCATCGGGTACGGGGGCAGATCAACTTTGCGAAAACATGGTATGAGCAACACGAATTCAATATGCTGCTCGGCGCGGAATTGAGCAACAGAACAATCCAGGGAAACTCGTATCGCAATTATGGCGTGGATCCGAATGTCTTGACTGTTCAAAAGGTGGATTATGTCAATGCTTACCCAACGTATGATAACCTTTACGGAAATAGCTATATCCCTTATTATGGCTCCAATTCGAAATATATTCAACGTTTTGTCTCTGTTTTTGCCAATGCCGCCTATTCACTGCGCCAAAAATATACATGGACAGCGTCCATGCGCAAAGATGGAAGCAATGTGTTTGGTGCTGTCGCCAACAACAGGTGGAATCCGCTATGGTCTACGGGTCTATCCTGGACAGTGTCCAAAGAGGGCTTTATGCAGAATCTCCACTGGCTCAATAGTCTCAAATTGCGAAGTACATTCGGAACGAGCGGAAACCTGGCAAATGGAGCAAATAGAGATCCTATTATGTTGTATGTAGGTACGGCTCCATTTACGAACTATCCCTACGGCTTGATCAATACGCCTCCAAACCCGTATCTGAAGTGGGAGGAAGTGCGAACATGGAATAATGGGATTGATTTTGCAGTACTCGGAAATAGACTCTCTGGCTCGTTTGAATGGTTTGACAAATGGTCAATTGATCTGATAGCACCAGACGAACTGGATCCGACAACAGGGTTTTTGACGGCCGACCGAAATATTGGCGAGATCCGTGGCAAAGGATTTGATGCGAAAATAGATGTGACCTCATCTTTGGGAAGTCCATTGCAATGGAAAATTACGGTGGGCTTATCACATGCCAAAAGCACGGTGACGAAATTTAATGGTACGCTGTCTTCCACACAAAATTATGCTGAATCTGGCCCTAGGGCGCTCAATCCGATCCTGCAAAAGGAGCTTTATCCCGTTTTTGCGTACCGCTTTGCCGGCCTAGATCCAGAGAATGGGGATCCGCAAGGCTATCTCAACGGGGAAATCTCCAAGGATTACCAAAAACTTCTGAACGACTCGCTTCAAAATCTGCATTATTATGGATCGGCATTGCCCCGGTACTATGGTTTTTTTAGGGGAATGCTGTCTTATAAAGGTATCCAGCTGACATTTTCCGTAAACTATAAATTTGGGCATTACTTCAGAAATCGGACCATCGGATACAACGGTTTATTTGACGGGGCAGCCGCACATGGCGATTACTATAAGCGATGGCAAAATCCAGGTGATGAAAATTATACTACTGTACCCTCTCTTGTATATCCCGGAAACGGAAATCGCGACAATTTTTATAAGTACGCGGAACCTAATGTGCTCAAAGGGGATGTCGTCAGACTTCAGGACATCGGACTGCGCTACGCCTTCCCAAAATTCCCGGCGCAGCTCACGGCCTCCATCAATAATGTAGGCATCTTGTGGCGGGCGAATAAAAAAGGGATGGATCCGGATTATTTCACGATTCCGCCAGGACGTATTTACTCCTTGGGTATTAACATTAATTTATAAGATGATGAAATTGATATATACATCGCTGCGCGTAAAGACTGCGCTGCTTCTCGTTGTTCTCATAGGAATGTTCTTAAATTCCTGTAATAAATTCCTTGATGAAAAAAGCGATGGTGCTTTGGCAGTACCCAACACTTTGAAAGATCTTCAGGCCTTGCTGGATAATAATTCAACGATTAATTTATATACTGGTCCGGGATTGATTGAACTGAATACGGATGACTTTTTTCTGGAAACATCGGTTTTGAATAAATTAACCGAATTTGATAAGCAGGCCTATACTTGGGAACCGAATCCCCAATTTCAGTCGATCAACGTCAACCTGCAATGGAGAAATTGCTATCTAATTATTTTCTACGCTAACACCGTATTGGATAGGCTACAGGCGGATGAGAACAATAATACTTTGGAATACAATAGCCTAAAAGGCTTTGCGCTGTTCTTGAGAGCCTACACGTATTTTCAGCTGGCGCAGGTATATGTTCCAGTATATAAACCGGGTGATGAAACGCACAATATGCAAAAGCTGGGCTTGCCACTGCGCCTGACTCCAAGTTTTGAAGATAAATCGCAGCGCTCTTCAATCAGTGAGACTTATGATCAGGTTCTTAACGATCTACATGAGGCCAAAGTACTCCTCCCCGAGACAGTAACTTTTGCTACGCGGCCAAATAAAACTGCTGCATATGCTTTATTGGCGAGGGTATACTTGACCATGCAAAATTATGAACAGGCCCTTAGCAATGCCAATGAGGCATTGGCCCGTAACAGTACATTGATGGATTACAGCATGCGAAATGCAGCAAGTACGACCCCTTTTGAAGCCTTCAATCCGGAAGTCATATTTTGGGCACACAGTTCCAGTATGAGCATGCTGAGTCCAGCACGGGCAAACGTCGATACCCTACTTTACAACAGTTATGAAGGAAATGATTTGAGGAAGAACGTATTTTTCAACAAGAAAACAAATGGATTTGTAGCATTTAAAGGAAATTATGCCGGTTATTATAGTTCGAGTTTCTTTAATGGCTTGGCTGTGGATGAACAATTTTTGATAAAATCGGAATGCCTCGCTCGTCTAAATAAAATTTCAGAAGCGAAAGCGACACTAACAACACTGTTGTCTATGCGATACGCGGGCGCTTATGCTTTTCCCGCCCTGCATTCCTCTCAAGAAGAGGTGCTGCGTTACATACTGCAGGAAAGGAGAAAAGAACTTTTATTTAGGGGAGTACGCTGGTCGGATATCCGAAGGCTGAATCAAGATGATCGATTTAAGAAAGATTTGAACCGCATACTGACCGACGGCAATGAAACGAAGAAGTTTACTCTGTCGGTAGGGGATCCTAGGTTTACATTTATCATCCCGCAAGATGTTATCCGGACTTCGGGGATGACACAGAATCCGAGGTAACGAAACCAGAAGAAAACCGAAGGCTAAAAGACTTCGGTTTTCTTTTTTTAAGATACAGCATATTATTCGGATCGAAAGGAGGTGACCGTTTCATTAGGTATTCCGCTGCTTATCGCATCATTGATTCGTTGCGATACGGTTTGTCCCGTGCTTCCGACCATTGCGCTTAAATCTGGCTGATTTGGATTGGTACTGCTCGCTGGAGCATTTAAGTTACATACTGTTTCAGCTGTATTGTTGCAGGATGTGCTTTCTCCTTTTGAATATTGTGATGGACTATCCACATTGTTATCAGCAGGATCTAAAGCTCCGTCGAAATGCCATTCTTCGGTTTCAGCTTTTGTTTCAACTTTGATTTCTTCTTTTTTATCATGAGCATTAGCACCGATAATAATACCTGCAATTAAGGCTCCTGTACCCAGTGCGCCAATAATTCGTTTTGCAATTTTTTTCATTTTTTTATGTGTTTAAGTTTATCCTTGTCGCTTATCCTTATTATCCTCCTGGATCGGCCGTGGAGGTGTTTCTAATGACCGGCCGGGCATCTCCCTGTCCTCCGATCTGTTGTCTTATACCAAAGTTACTGCAGTGATCAGCTTAAGATGTATGACTTTTGGGGAGCTCGTTGTATGATTTTTTGTGCGATGGCGCCCGGTCTCTTCTTTGAGGTTGTATTTCTATTACTGAATGGTAGCGCTCATTTTTGGGACGAGAGGTTTAATTTTAGGGGCGAATGCCGAATATGGGGGATGGATAGGAATGTTTCATACCAAAGTTACTGCAGTGATCAGCTTAAGATGTATGACTTTTGGGAGCTCGTTGTATGGTTTTTTGGCGATGATGCCCCGTCTCTTCTTTGAGGTTGTATTTCTATTACTGAATGGTAGCGCTCATTTTTGGGACGAGAGGTTTAATTTTAGGGGCGAATGCCGAATATGGGGGATGGATAGGGATGTTTATTTATAAGCGCTAGGACAGATGCCCGTCTGTTTCCGAAAAAAAGCTGAAAAATTCTGCTGGGACCCGTAGCCGCAATAGTTTGAAACTTCCTTGACCGAATGCCCTGCAAGAAGTAGATCTTTTGCTTTTTGAATTATAAGCGTGTTCCAGGTCTGTCTGGGAGTCTCACCATAGACGGTTTTGTACAACTTATCCAATTTACTAATGTCAATCTGTAGCTGGTCGGCAATAACCTGTATCGAACAAGTGCTAAAAGTCTGCGTCACCTGATCCCTAATCATTCTCTTGGCCCTTTCGGCCAGGAACTGATCGGGATCTATCTTTTCATAGTGTTCAAAATTTTTGTAGATGGCGATATCAAAAAGGTCATAGACAAGTTTTACCGCCATAGCTTCATTGTCTTTGTGGTAGTTAAAAAAATAATCTTCGATTTTTGTAAGCTGATAGTCCGTCTTTTCTTTGATTGGCCATATTGCACTTTGATAGAGTCGTTTCTTGTCGCGGCGATGTGCTGTACTGAATTTGAATAGAAAATGGTCTTCTTTAAATATGGCTGACCGGATATATCCTATATCGACCAGAACACCGTAGATCAAATATTCTCCCTGCACCAGAAGCGTTTGCATCTTCCCTTTGGGAATGTAGGCATAAGTGTCATATCCAGAAGGCAGCTGCAGGTGACTATTATTTGCTGCATGTTCTATTTTAATGGTCGAAACGGAATGTCTATTATACAGCAGATGATAATCGGGTTTATTGGTTTGCACGGACAAATGAAATGTTCTTTGCACCTGAGCCTGCACGCGATAAAATATGACGCTATGATAATCAATATGTTCTTCTATCAATTGGATGTTCGCATCCTCATAGCGCTGTAGATGGGAATCGGGCAACTTAGGTGAAAAGGCTTTTACTTGCCTGGTAAATTGGGCCACCTTGGGCAATATAAAATGAAAAGTTTTGATCATTGGATATACGGTCAATCAGGTTTTATAAAGGGCTCAATCCATGTTTATAAAAGTAATATCGAGGTTTGAGAAGTAGCTAAAAAAATGATAGATGACGTATTTTTGAGGAAATCATGCACCAAATTAGGGATATCTGACCTGTTCTCGTGTTCTTTATGCCATCACTGTCAATTTGCTTTCTTTTTTTGTAACCTATCATTCTTTTTCTTTTTTTGAAGGATTTCAGCCACATTTGATCGTTAGCTCATACAATTTTAGTGCATACACAGCCAGCGGGAGTGGCCTGACCCGTATCGTTGCAGGCCGGTATTTAATTCAAATCAACATGAACGAGAATATGCAGACAAGTGATCAGATCGTCAATGTAGGGTTGACTTTGTCTCAGATGATGCAGCTATTTCCGGAAATGGGAGATGTCGTTGACGATGAAAAATGTTGGGTTTCTTCCTGGAGGCGATGCTGTTCACTGATTGAACAATAACCTAATTTTTTTAAACCACAATTTAAATGAACAATAACCAATTGACCAAACCGTTTTGGTTTGCCAACGTATGGAATTTTTTTCCGGAGTTTACTGTCGAAGATCTTGAACTGAATTACCTGAGATGGAGCGCTTACCGACAGTCTTTTGCCAAGATGCTGCACCCCGTCCAACTGGACCAAATGCTGGATGCCACGTGTCTTGAAAGGCTTCCAACTGATCTTACCGGGATTGTCATCTCTTTCCATTATGGCCCATACCGTCTGATACCGCGCTATCTGCTTGCGGCAGGCTATAAAATTACTGTACTCGCTTCGCCTAATATTATTAAAGAGGAACAAAAAGAGACTGAACAGCTGCTGCTGTATAACAATCTCGAAGCAGACAGCCTGCGCTATATCGATGCTTCAAGACGTACAGTGCTCAAAAATATACTTTCGGCCCTAAATGAAAAGCGTTTGGTCTTGGTATACCTTGACGCGGACGAAGGGGCAAATCGCTTGGCTGTCAAAGAGCCCCGGGCCCTGTTAAAGGTCCCCGTTGCAGCTAGTAGACTGTATTTCCACGCGAGTATAACACAGTTTGCCTTCCGGTTCCAATTACCCCTCTCCTTTCTACTGATGGAAAAAAACAAGAACAATGGTCTGTGGAATCTGGCTTTATCAAAAAGGCTGCGCTGTAAAAGAGGGGAGCAACCCAACGGGTTTATGAAGAGGTTTAAGGGACAATTAAACAAGGTGATCACTAGGATCGTTATGAAGGATTGGACGGCATGGGAAAACTGGCCCTTGATTCATATTTATCATCCGGATGTTGAGGATAGAACGGTCGTTTTACAAGATGCACTGAGGTGGGTAATGCCTATATATGTACAAGAGCGTGCTTTCTTTTTCGACGTGAAAAACCGGGAATTTTTCGAACTAAAAAACGAGAAATTTGCTGAAAGGGTAAAAAGTATAAAATCAAGTAAATGAGGTGCTGTATAATTTCTTGATAAGGATGATGTTTCCTTTTAGCGAAATATTATTTTTAATTAATTTATTATTTATGTTTTGTTTTTTGTAATTTAAGTGTTCAAACTACATTAATTATAGGGGAAAAATAATTTCGCCAACATTTTAAAGAGGATATCATGGAAGATAGACGGACCAAAATAACCCAGTTTTTCACGCGTAGATACATCTTATTTTTTATCGGAACAGGATTCTTGGTGCTGCTGCTGCTCAAAATGAATATTCATGTATGGCATCGATTGACCATGCGACATCTATTGGCCTTGACCGGACCCTACCTGTTTTCATTTACGCTCTATTGGCTTGCCATAAAAGTATTCCAAATGAGCGGTTTATATGGCAAGCTGCTCGTGGTCTTGTTGACTGGTGGTTGGTACTACCTGAGTATGGACTTTTGGGTCTATTATACCTATTCATGGCTCCCAGCGCATAGTATTTCTTTTATCGGTAAACTGACCGATTACCATTTGATGAAATTTCATGATCGTATAGCGATAGGCAATTTATTGGCACTTGAAACAGCCTTGCTTGTACATATCGTTTATAAATATTGTTCCTTTCGGCTAAGATTTCAATTGCTCACAATGGAATTGGAGGTCGGCAGGCTGGCAGGACGTCTTTCTAAGCACTTTGTGAAAGAATGGATCAAGATCGCGCAGCAGAATAAATTGCTGAACCGAAACGATACACTGGAACTATTCCGATATATCATCGCAGTGACAGCAAACCGAAAAGTCAAAGTATCTATTGCTGAAGAATGGAAGCAGCTCCAGGTGATGGCCTCGTGTTTTACGGACCGCCTCATGCTATTTAAAGGGGAAGAAGTGCTCCTTGCGACCGATTGGAGCCGCTCTATCATTGCTGCATCGATGCTCTCGTGGTTTGAAAATGCGCTGAACTACAGTCCGCCGGGAACACAGGGCCAAATTATCATGGAATGGACCCGGGTAAATGGTCAGTTGCATTTCCAGATGATCAATCATGTCTGCGGAAAGCGCACGGAAGGGCATACAGGGGAGGGCAATAAGTTGCTTCGGGAACTATTTGCTGCGGTATTGCCCGGAGCCTATCGGATTGAATATCGGGAACAACATTCCATTTTCAGTGTCCAGCTAACGCTGCTCCACAACTACCGGAAAGCGATTTAACGGAGTATTTTAAAAAATAATAGCGTATGCCAATAATCCCTATTCTTATCGTTGAAGATTTTCGACCTGATGCTGAGAAACTAAAAGCTCTTTTAGAAAAAACAGATTTGGATCTGCTAATTGATGTGGCGGATAATAAAAAAGATGCGTTGCAAAAAATCCACTCCAGCAAGTATGATGTACTCTTTATGGATATTGTGCTGAATCGGAGGACTAAGGATACTGTGCTCAATGGAATGGATCTTTATGAGTCTATTGATGCGAAGAGAAGACCCGAGGTCGTATTTGTGACGGAGCATGAAGCGTTTTCGCTGCGCTCTTATCGTTTGGATGCAGCGGACTTTATGCCCAAACCGGCTACATTTGCGATGGTCTGTAGAGCGCTAGAAAATGCTTTTCGACGTTTGGCTGTTCCGATCAATCTCACGTTTAGGCCACAACCTGAATTTGCCTTTATCGAAATGTCTGATAAAATGTGTCAAAGAGTACAGTTCAGTGATATTTATTTCGTGCAGAAAGTGAAAGGGGACAATGAACTGGCTTTTTTCGAAAGAAATATGCGATTGGATGGGTTTGGCAAACCAGTGCCGAGAAAGGCAAAAAAGACCATAAAAGAAATTGTCGATTTTCTACCGGCAACCGAATTTGTTCAGGTGGATCAATCGACCCTAGTCAATATGAACTTTATTGTTTCCTTTTTGAAGAATAAAATTGTGATGAGTGAGGGTCCTCAGCGCTCGTTTGCCGTGACCCGTAGCTATATCAAGGAACTTCGGCAGAAGCTGCACGTGTTTGAATGAGCAGACGGATAAGTAGGGAGGGATGAATTAAACTGAATTAATAAACCGAATGATAGTTTAAATTAACAAAGATTATGGAAAAATTTTTTGAAGAAGTTCGATCCGAATTACGCGCGCTCGTACAGGCTGTGCAGGTAATCGCCACGGAAGCGCAGCATTTAAGCCAAAACCTGGCCGATAGCGCGGTGGAAATATTGGATAATACCGATCTTAAGGCATTGCTGCATATACGGGATACTAAATTGGGGCAAATCAAAGCCCAGCTCCCGATTTACAATCTCGACGGCAAAGATTATTACTTTAAAAATGAGATTGCAGCTCACATCAGGGCAAACCCCAAAAAGCAGAAATAGCAAAGGAGATCTAATTGCCCGGATTTTATATGGACCGGATCTGGGCAATTATGTGCTTCACCCTAGCCTCGCACATGAAACATACTACAACAACTAAACGATGACCCTTTCTAAGCCCTTGTTAAGCACAAGGATAACATAAGCCAGGGGCATCTCGCCGCCACATACCGTTGGATTCATCTGTTTAACTGTTTTTAAACATTTTCCGTCAGATTTAACCGTATTTCCCCGCATCTGTTTGACGCTATTGACATCGCTTGATTTCGAGTGCATATTTGTATCGTCAAGGCAATGATGGGCGCCCTTCGTTTTGACATTAGACAGATTATTTAACATTTAGAAACAAACGTAATGGCAAAATCAAAAGGTAATATCGTCATGGAGGGAGCATCGGGGACAGTAGGCAAAATGCTCGTATTCCGGCAACGTGGCAATCAGACAATCATTGCCCGCAGACCGACTTTTCAAAATAAGAAAGCACCCACAATTAAACAGCTTGCTGTACAGAATCGCTTTATTGATGCATCGTTGTACGCCCGTACGGCGATACAGGATCCTGACCTAAAGGCGGCCTATCAGGCCAAGGCAAATATTAATCAGACGGCCTATAATGTAGCCTTTAAAGATTACTTTACGGCACCGGTGATTCGTCGTTGGGACGATAGTAGTTATCAAGGTAACGAAACGGATCAGATCTTGTTTATGGTGAAGGATGTGATGAAGGTGGTGAAAGTAGAGGTCGGAATTTTCGATGCAAATGACTTGGAGCTGGAGGTAGGGATGGCGCAGGACATGGACGGACAAGGGATATCGTGGATGTACCAGGTGCAGACCGATAATCCGAATTTCGAAAATGCGAAGTACCGGGTTACACTGACGGATACGCCCGGGCATGAATATACGTATGAATTAGTATATGGCAATCCGTAAGGTATGGAGCTGACACTAAAACGTTTTCGGCAGGGGAATAATAGTACCCTGTCCGAACTCTACATCGACGGAACCTTCCAGTGTTATGGTCTTGAGGACACCGTGCGCGATGTAAAGATAAAAGGTCGGACAGCTATTCCCGCGGGAACCTACAAACTCGGGATCAACAGGAACGGCGGGATGAATACCGCTTACAAAAAGCGTTTTCCGGATATGCACGAAGGTATGATCGAAATTAGGGCTATTCCCAATTTCAGTCTCGTTTACATCCATATCGGCAATACGCATGACGATACGGAAGGCTGCCTGCTGGTCGGAACCTATTTTCATAAAAGTTATGACGACTGGGGGGTATATCAATCGGCCGAAGCGTATAAACAGTTGTATAGGACAATTATTGAACGGGTAAAAATTGGGCAGGTCACTTTAAAAATCGAGAATAAGTTTTCGCGATAAGGCTGACCAAGAACACGTAAGATCCATGAAAAGAATCGTAAATAAAATCGCAAAGGTGCTGCAGGTAATTCTGCTGGCACCTGTTAAATTGCCAAATAAGGCGTTGAATGTTGTTAAATATATCGCGCTAGGGCTTGGCATTGTGGAGTCCGTTCTAGAAAAAGATACGGACAGACCGGCGAATGAAAAGACAGCTGCTTCGGCAGATTTGCTGGACGGGAGCCGACAGGACGACGATCCGGATAAGGATAAAAAAGCGGTCAAACGGATCCGCAGGAAGGGGGGAGCCGATGCGCTGGAGTGATATTAAACTTTCTACCATTGGTGGAACCGTTTGTGGGGTCTGGGCATCATTTTCAGTGGGCGGGCTACTGTACAGTGCATTGACAGCGCTTGTAGGGACACTAGCCAGCTTTTTGTTGAGCCGGTTGTTAAATCGTATGTTCAGGAAGAAATAGAATTTAGGCATCTGCATAAGCAGGTGCCTATGCCTTTAAAATCAGGTACCCTTACCTCATTTTGTAAATCGCTGTATTGGGAAATGATTGTATTAATTCATGAAGCTCATTCCTTAAAGAGTGACCAGAGGAAATTTTATCATAGTTCAAAATGACATTCGTCAGATTTGATGGCCAAGCGTACCTTGTTATCAAAATTCTATCAAACGCTTTTATTGAGGCAAAAAGGAGACTAAATTGATGCGCTAAGATTACCTGATACTTAAACCAGATCAATTTTCCTGTTTCAGATGTTCGATTTCTTCGATCAGCTCGCCTGCTGTCTCTTGCTTCAATACCCTCATGACATAGATCTCATTGACGAAATTGACGATAGCGACCAAGATGGGTGTAGCAAATAGTAAGCCTAAGGGGCCTGTGAGTGTGCCCATCAACAACTGAAAAAAGAGCACCATAGCAGGCGGTAAGGACAGCATCTTCTTCTGGACAAAGGGTGCGAATACGGCAGACTCGATAATTTGAACGCCAACAAAAATGGCGATAATATACAAGGCCGTTGCGGGGCTATCCAGCAAACCGACCAATGCAGCGGGTACCAGTGCCAATGTAGGTCCTAAATTGGGAATAAACGTCAACAGTCCTGCAATCAACGCCAAGATCAGCCACAGGTCAATACCTAAAATAAGCAACGAAATCGCGGTGAGCGTAAAAACAAAAAGCATATCCAACAACTGTACTTTCAGCCATATCTTCAATTGCTCGCCTACTTTTTCCAACACCACTTGTACGGTTTGCTTATTTCGATCTGGAAATAGGCTGATGATGCCGATCATATACTCTCGTGGAGAGATCATAATGAATATGCCCAAGAATAATAAAGCATAGAGATCTCCAAAAAAGCCAAAGGTACCACTGAATACCTGCGGCAAATGCTGAATGACGGTATTCATCTGATCTTCGGCACTATCAATATTGTCGATGAGATAAGAACCCCAGTTTGTATTAACAAGGTAACGCTGTAAATTGTCAATCATTTCGGGCAATGTAGCAGCGAGTTCTTTATATTGTGTTACAGCAGTATTTCCAATAAAATAGGATATGCCACTACAGAATACAACCACCCAAACGATAGCGAGTAACAAGGATACCTTGGTATGGCAGCCTGTCCATTGCCTTATTTTGGCAGAGATGGCATGAAAAAGTATAGAAAATAGTATTCCACCAAATAGCAAGAGTAACAACGTGGTTGCTTTGACGAATAGAACGGTCATCATCAAAAAGAGTAAAACAACGATACATACAGCTGCAGTTTTTTTGTAAATATAAGTCATAGGCAATTTGAGCATAAAAATGAATTTGTTTTCTACGAAATACGGATGATTGAATAAAGAGTGACCTCCACAGAGAACATGCTACCGTTAGGATTTGTTTCAATAGATCGCAAAAGGTAGTGGCTTGCTAAATATATTAGTTTTTTTATTGTTATTTGCTATTTTAGTATCGTTAACCAGTTAATAAAAAATTATGAGTCTAAGATCAAGGCGTGTCGACGACCCTCTGTGGAAATCTATCCTGGAGCAAACATTTTCGCATTTTTTACGATTTATTTTTCCGAATGCTGATGCCGTTTTTGATTTGAGCAAACCCTTCGATTATCTCGATAAAGAGTTTGAGCAATTATTCCCTCCGGAAAGTAATGGCAAGGGGGTCCGTTATGTAGACAAGCTTGTAAAAGTTTTCTTAAAGGATGGCAGCGAGCAGTTTGTACTGTGTCATGTAGAGATACAGAGCAATAAAGGCAGGGGCGATTTGGCCGAACGTATGTTCCGTTATTTTTATAGAATATGGGATCGTTACAAAGTTCCAATTACAGCTATTGCGATCTTGGCAGATGACAACAAAGGTTATCAGCCGGAGGTCTTTACCCAGCAGTTTATGGGAACATCATTGCGCTACGACTTTAACAGTTACAAGATCCTCCATCAGGAGGAGTCGGAATTAAGAGCCAATGAGAACCCATTTTCTGTCATAGTCCTAACCGCACTTATGGCCATATTAAACAAGAAAGTGACCGATGAGGGATTGAAAGAAATAAAGCATGATCTCTATGATGAAATGATGAAAAGGGACATGGATAAAGGCACTCGCCAGGGGCTATATGATTATCATTGATTTAATTTTTTTTAATAGGAAATGATGCTGTTATGAGCTAAGCTCATAACGGTTTCTAACTTACTACGTAAGTTTTGATAATGAGGAAGTTTTGGGTATATTTCCTCAAAAGATTAGTTCTAAATGGCAGAGGAGAGATCGATAAATTGCTTTTTGTATGCAATTTATCTAAGTTTGAACAAGAGATAAAAACAAAAATAGGAAGGAGCAATACTATGGGCACTCAAGAATATTTATTAGATAAGGCTGAAAAAAAGGGAATTCAGAAAGGTAAGATTGAAGGTAAGATTGAAGGTAAGATTGAAATGCTTAGAGAGCTAGGTTTTACTATTGCTGAAATATGCCAAAAACTTGGTCTTTCCAATGGTGAGGTTGAGAAATATTTCAAAGGAGCATAGAAACTGTATTGGTCTCCATCTTTCAGTTAGATCAGATGTAGGGCTTGAAAAAAGTAGATAACGTAGGCATAGAGAAAGGCAATATGTAACGAGATCTGGAAAGCATCATTGAGATGCTTTCCAGCTTTGAAATAATTTAAATTTTTCCGTTAAAACGGTAGAAATATCGCTATACAGCGTTTCATCAAATAAAATATCATTTAGAAACTGATCTGTGGCGCTAAAATTCTGCTCATAAATCTGTTCAAACACTTCAGCCTGATTTAAAATATCTAATACGATAGTGCGAATGTAAAGCGATACACGATTACCTTCAGGATCTTTTAGTATTCTATTTGTAGTAATATGATATAAAAAACTGGAGAGCTGATCAATAGCTACCAATTGATTTTTCCAAAGATGACTCTTGAGATGATGTTCAACAAAATCCAAAATAGTTTCTGCATCCCCTTTTAGTGGCAACTGATATACATCATCAGTAAGTCGTAGAAACCGGCTGTCAAACAACCATTTGATAATCGAAGTGTGTGCTCGTCTTAAAAAAGGAAAGTTCTCAAAATTATTTTTTCGATCATAGAAAACTCGGCTTACAATTTCTGATTCTTGACGTATCGATATCCAGCTATTATAGGATAGCTGGTTTTTTGAACTTTTAGTATAGTTCAAAACAAGGATTTTTTCTTCCTCTATGGATAATTTATAGCTCCAGGTGTCATCATTAATATGCACTGGTGCACCCATTAACTTTTCTGTTTCTTCCCGAGATGCGCTCGGTGGAGGGAGTACATCCCAAAATTCTTCAGGTTTGGGATCAGGATGTTTATCAGAATGTTCTCTATGAGTGAAAATGATGCTGGATAAGTAAGCTTTAAATTTATAATTGTCGTTACGAGGGCTAATTGGGGGTTGATAATGATCATTAATAATATCGTAAGCAAACCAAAATGATATATTTAATGATTTACAAATAATGCTTTTTGTCCCCTGATTGCTAGTGATTGTTTTTGGCAACTTTCCTAAACCATGATGCTCAAAAAACTGTACCAAAGAGCTATCTGTTGAGGCTAGTCCAACTAATTTGATTAACTCGCTCTGTTTAAATCCACTCATAAATATGTTTATATTTTTAAATCAATACATTATTTAACATAAGAGCTTAATGATTTGAAGCGGATACACGGATCATATCGAATCTGAAGACGTACAAGCTCTTTATTTAATGAATACAATAATACAAAATGTCAAGTTTTACCTGGCTTGTTAATCTACAATTGGTAAGGTTGAATTTGTATTTGGTATATCCCAAGCGATTTTCTCGCGCATGCTAACAATATTGAGAATTTTGAAGGTTATACGTAAGCTGTTAAAACCATCTCCGAAACGGCGTGGCTTTAATGAATTCAAGCTTCTGTAATTTATATTGCACATAGGGATTAAATGATTAACTTTAGGAAAACCAACAGCCTAGATATGAAACTTACATTACTTTCTTTTTTTTCTTTCTTCTTTTTATCTTTTGCTACGGCACAATTATCTACTGAAAAAACGCCGAAGGCCGATCCAAATGGCTGGATAACGCAGCAGTTGGCTAAAGCTAAAGTGAAAAAAAGTCTTGCTTCGTATAAAAAGAATTTCTTTCACTTTGATACTGTACATATCATCGGATTTATTGAAGATTATAGTCCTGCTTTAGAATTTACAAGTGGTATTATTTATAGCAGTAATGAGCTGACGCGGGAAGATTATCCTACCACTGTAAAGATTTATCCGGATGGCCGTTTTGAAGCGAGTTATTTGGCGACCAATCCAAAGCTCGCTTATATTCGGTTTAAAGATAACCTATTTGATTATTATATCGAACCAGGGCAAACACTAGCCTTACGATTTAAAATGACTACAGATCAAAATGTAGAACTAATAAGTTATGAAGGTCCGCTTGCTGCTGATAACCAGCAGTTCAAAGATTTCAATTGGGGAAAGAATCCTCGCGCCTTTTATCAAGGTCTGGAAAAAATGTTGAAAGAGAGTGCTATTTCAGCAAACAAAAAGCAGGTTGTTGCGGAATGGGATTCGGTGCAAAATGATGTAAACAAGCGTTTGGCAAAATCCAACTTCTCCGTCAAGTTAAAAAACCTGATCCGAACGGATGTTGCGCTCTATTATGCCGTTCAATTAATGGATATGGAAATGGATCGAAATAGTTATTTAAGGAGCAATCCGACAAATACCTTCTTACAAGAGCCACTCCCTCATGATTATTTTGATTTTATAGCGCGCTTAGACCTTAATGATCCGGCTATTTTGACACAAAATGAATTTTCAACCTTTATCAACCGATTCGAGTATTCGACACTATTTAATCGTGATGCCTTAAATGGTAAACGTCAAAAGGACTCTTATTTTGTATTGGATTCGGCAAATCGAAAAGCTAACCCTACTATAGCCAATACGTTGGTCTCAGAAGTTGCAAAACTACGTACATTACAATCTGCACTAAATGGTGCTGCCGATGCAGCCGCGATAGCAAAAACTACTGATCAGTTGCGGGCCATATTGACGAACGAGGATCTAAAAGGTGAAGCGCTCAGTCTGGCAGACCGTGTATGGAAGTCCAGAAACGGCTATGTACTACCCCAAACCGATGCTGCCGCCGTTTTTAAAAAAATGACAGATAAGTATCGTGGTAAAGTCGTTGTCGTGGACTTTTGGGCACAGTGGTGCGGCCCCTGCCGATCGGGTATTGAATCAACGCAAGGGAAACGTCTGAAACTCAAAGATCATCCGAATGTGGTGTTTGTTTTTATAACAGATAGTGAAGGGACGCCAGATATGGAGTTTTATAAAGACTATATTGTTAAAAATAGCATGTTTGAATCTTATCGGGTTTCTGCAGATGAATATAGGGCCTTACGCGAATTATTTAAATTTAACGGAATTCCGCGCTACGTACTCATGGATCCGGATGGCAGAATTAGAAATGATAATTTCCAAATGCATAACCTGACAACTGAGCTCCCAAAAAACTATCCGCAGCTGTTTACGTATCAATTCATGGAAGGGATTTGATTTCCTGTTTTTTATTATGGGCCTTTTCCCAAAGGGATTGGCTTTGCCTACATCATGACTTGCTCAGAAGAAACTGGGATGATTAGAATCAAGGGTTTAACGTAAAAACGACGAAGAGCCCAGTTGTACTTAAAACAGACTGGGCTCTATTCGTTTAAATCGATTCTTTTCGCGCTTTAATAGCCAGGGTTTTGTGTCAGACTATTGTTGCCGGCAATGGCTTGATTGGGTACGGGAAAGCGATTCAGATGGGCCGAAGTACTTGGATTATGATCCCACCATTTTTCTGTGGTGAATGCTTTCCAGCGGATCAAATCGGTACGCCGGCGTCCTTCGCCTAAAAATTCAATACTCCATTCATCCAGAATACGGTACTTGTCTATATTGGCTACAGTTACGGGATTAGGATCCTGCTCTTGCGCAAAATTCCGTTTTCGGACGGTATTGAATAGTGCTGCAGCTTTTTCCTTATTTCCTAACCTGAATTCACATTCGGCAAGCATATAGTATATTTCAGACAGTCTGATAATCGGCATATCTGCACCCCAGCGCAAGGTATTGTTGGCAAGATTTGGGATGGGGACCTTGACCAGGCGTATACCGGTGTTTTCCTCGCCTTCGGACATCTTTGAGGGCAGCTGGTCAATAGAGCTGTATTTTTTTCCAGGCCCAACTTCTGAAAAGCGGCCCACTTGGTCGACAAAGTCCAGGGGTTTATCTTTGTATTCTTCACCGCCAACAATCGCCTCGCCGCTGGGTGTCTTATGCGGGCCTACGATAAACATACCTTCGTATTGGTCGGTGCCGTGGTAGACATAGGGTGCTTTTCGAAGATCGCCTTGGTCGAAAGTCTCAAAAGGTGAACCTAGCTTAAAGTCTGCTGCGTAAAGGGAGCCATCGGGTTTCTTGGATGGGGTTAGGTGGGCACCATTGTTGCCGCCCATATCTTGTGCAAAGAACTGCCGGGTGTTATAATGGTAGAAATCTGCATAAAACCAATTGTACTCCAGCATCTTGAATTCGGACGGCATAGACCAAATCATTTCGGGCGATTCATGGTTTTTAAATCCATGTATGCCGTTCCATTTGGTATCCAAGCTGTAGTCGCCATAAACTTTATTGACAATGTCCTGAGCCAACTTTTGGCTCTCTGCGTACATAGATTTCCCGATATAGGCCTCTGCATTGAAGTAGAGCTGTGCCAGCATGGCTGCAGCTGCAGCTTTTCGGATTGCCCCTTCTTCTCTGTCGCCGGCCTTCTTTGCCGGTAGATTCTCTATCGCTGCTTTGAGCAGCTTCTCGATATGCGCAAAGAGCTCCTGATCGCTATTGCGCGGCAGGGATTCTTGGTCTAGGGATTCGAAAATAGGCATACCTCCAAAATAATCTAACCCGCGCAGATAGAAATAGGCGATCAAGGCATCGAGTTGGGCCAGGTCTGCTGATTTGCGTTCCTCCGTAAGTGTAAATTTGCTGTAGTCCAGTTTGCTCAGGTCGCTCTTCGCATCAAGCGCCAGGGCAACACCCATCAGCGTGCCGCGCCAGCTGCCCCAGACCCAGTTGTCGTCCGCTGTCCAACGGTGATAATGGTAGCGCTCATTCTCGCCCCCATTGTACCAGTGTCGCCCTTTGGTGGTGATGGCAAAATTGTCGGCGGTGTATTCCTGCAAGCGCCAGCGGTCTTCGCCCATATACCACTTGGCATGGGTAAATGGTCTAAATAAGGCGGCCTTGATGTCTTTTTCACTTTTGAAGAAGGTGTCCGGTGTGACCGAACTATAGAATTCTTGATCCAATTTGGTGCATCCGGATAGCAGTAAGGCTACGGATAAGGTGGCTATGGAAATATATTTTTTCATGTTTGTCCTGCTAGCTTTAAAAATTTACTTGTAAACCCATCATAAAAGTCCGTGTCTTGGGATAGACATTGCGCTCTTCGAAACCCGGTTCAAGACCATTGATATTGACTTCCGGATCTAGCCCCGTGTAGTTTGTAAACACAAAGAGGTCGCGTGCGGTGGCATATACCCGCATGGATTTTAAGGGCTTGATCCAATTTTGGTTAAAGCGGTAACCGATATTGAGTGCGTCAACCTTGAGAAAGGTACCTTTCTCTAACCAGTAGTCGCTCAGCTCTTTTTCTCCCTTGATATTTTTATGTTTGTCGTAGGCTTCTTCCAAGACATTCTGTCCTTTTACATTGGGTAGGCTGTAGTACATGTTGATCATATTGAACACATCGTGCCCGATCCAGCTGCGCATATAGATACTTGCATCCCAATTTTTATAGCTGAACTGGTTGTTCCAGGAAAGCTGTAGTGTTGGAATCGCATTGCCGACAAACGACTTATCGCCTACCGTTTTATTCCGGTCGCGCACGTCAAATGCATGACCATCCTTATCGTATAGTTTCCAATAGCCGTCGTCGGTAAATCCTGCAAATTTCCAGAGGAAGAAGCGACCAATGTCCTCGCCGGGGTATAACCGCACCGCCGATCCTGGTGAGCCGGGAGCCGGGAAGTCCTTCCGGTCTGTAAAGGTTTGGCTACCCCATAAGGTGTTGAGCCTGCTTTTATTATGCGAACCCACTAGGCTTGTTGTATAACTGAAATTTTCGTTGTCTACGGCTTTGAAGTTCAGTTCAAATTCGTATCCCGTATTTTGCATGCTGCCCACATTCATGGTTGTTCGATCGTGGATTGCTGGGGGCTGGGATACGCTGATGTCGAAAATCAGATCATCGATCTTACGTTTGTAGATATCAAAACGGCCACTTAAGCGATTGTTCAGTACGGAAAAGTCCAAGCCAAGGTTGTATTCTTTTTTGACCTCCCATTTGATATCTGGATTTTGGTTGTGCATCACACCGTATGTCCTAAACCATTTACCATCCTGTAGAAACCAGGTGTCGGCACTATACATCCGTGTTGCCACTTTTGCATCAAAGCCTTCATTGCCCGTTTCGCCATAGCCTGCGCGGAGTTTTAGGTCGTTGATAAAATTAACATCTTTGAGGAAGGACTCCTGTGAAATACGCCAGCCTGCGGAAAGTCCAGGGAAGAAGCCCCATCTGTTTTTAGGGGCAAATTTGCTGGATCCTTCGTACCGCGCCGTTGCGGTTAGGATATAGCGATCCAGATAGGAGTAGTTGACGCGGCCAAAGAAAGCGGCAAGTTTGACCCATGGGTTTTTCCAGGATCCAAGACCTGCCCGACCGTCTGGTAGATAGGTTCCTGTACCCATGTCGTTATCGGCAATACCATCCACGGGGAAATTTGAGTTTTCGGCAGAAAATCCTTGCCCATTAAAATCTTGATAGCTGTAGCCTGCTACTGCATTTAAAGAATGTTCGGCCCATCGGTTGGTGTAATTGGCAGTCCACTCGAAGATGCGGTCATTGAATCGGCTGTAATATTGCTTGGCAAATCCATCCACATTATTTTCCCGCGAAATGCGATGTTGCGCTGATCGATAATAGTTGCCATGTTCGCTGTTGTTTTTTACACCGATGGTCGCACTGGTGGTCAGGTGTTCTGTGAGGTTTAATTTTAAGGTCGCATTGGCCAACAGGTATTTGAACTGCTTTTCATCGCTGCGCAGGCGCGCCTCAGCTACAGGATTCCAGGTGTCATATCCACCTTCCAATACATTGTATCCGCTCACATCGTTGGCATCATAAGGCGTTTGGGTAGGATTGAGCACCAAGGCCATATTAAAAATGTCATTGTTGTTGAAGATATCGCGATTGGAACCGAAAGCTTGTACCTGATTGTAACTTACATTGGTGCTCAACTCGGCGAAGCCGTCGAAAAATTTAAATGCGCTGTTGATCCGCCCACCAATTTCTTCGCGTTTGGACGTGATCGCCATGCCTTTGGCGTCGCGTTTGGTAAAGGTGGTATAAACATTGGCATTTTCGGAACCACCACTGATGTTGGCGACCTGGCGATGGCTGAATGGATTGTTATTGGTAACCTCATCATACCAGTCTGTACGGTGTCCGAGGTCTTCACCGAGACCATATTCGACAAATTTCTCTGCCGATAATACCTGTGGACGTTTGCGAATAGTTTCGACAAAGTATTCGGACGTAAAATTCACTTGCGCCTTGCCGACCTGAGGTCTTTTGGTGGTGATCAGGATGACACCACCGGAAGCCCGGGTGCCGTAGATCGCTGCCGCGGAGGCATCCCGAAGTACGTTGATGGTTTCAATATCTTCTTTCGCAACGGAGTTGATGTCGCCCCCGGGAACACCGTCAATAACCACCAAGGGACCTTGTGAGGCATTGACGGAATTGACACCACGCAATTGCAAAGAGATACCTGCATTGGGATCCGTGCCGTTGTTGGAAAGTACACTGAGACCGGGTACTTTTCCCTGAATCGCCAAGAGCGGTGATACAGCCCCCGCGACCATGTCTTTCTGCTTGATGCTCGATACGGCACTGGTCAATTCTTTTTTGTCCAGTGTACCGTAACCTACCACGACAGCCTCCTCAAGCTGTTGGGTGTCTGACAGCAGTTGCACATTTACACTGGAAGAGCCATTATAGGCAATTTCCCTGGAGGTAAAGCCAATCATTCGGATGATAAGGACGGCATTTTTCTCTACATTGGTGAGTGTAAATCCACCATTGGCGTCGGTGGAGGTGCTGATGGTGCTACCCTTGATGGAGACAGTGGCACCAACAATGGGGTTGCCCTGCTCGTCCTTGACACTACCCTTGATTTTAGTTTGGGCTTCCTGAACATAGGGGGCATGAGGCAATGCGTAAGCGGCTCCAGCAGATAAACTGCTGCTGAATAGCAATAATTTAGTAGCCACTTTAAAACTGTTCATTTTAAAATTCATGTGCTAATGTTTATTAATAAGTGTATTGGTTGTTTACGCTGAAAGGGGTAGTCGCAATCTTTGTAACATGGTCAAGATGCTTTTCGGACTCCAGATAACATAGTTATGTTCAAATTCAAGATACTGCATATAATTGGTGTGATTTGAACCCTAAATGTACAGCATAGAAAGGAGAGGTATTGCCTGTTGAGACAATATGAGGATATTTTGAGAAGATTTGATGCGATGAAGGCAATGATAATGCCTAAGATCGATAATTGCTAATATCGGTATGACCCTAAATTGTATTTTTTTTTAAGATGATTCGTGGTTTGACGGACAGCGTTGAGGTCTACAATGGGGTTAGCCTTGAAATCTCATGTTTTTAAGGTTAATAGCGTATATTTGTTTTTTACTTATGCCGGCTCCTCTCCAAAGGGTATCGATCTTAAAACATCCTTTGTTAAGGGTTTTGGAAGATAAGAGCGCACCATGCTGTTGTCTTCCGCTCGGCTTCGGTCTCTTAAATCTACCGAAGAAGTTAGCATATGTATATTTAGGTTTTCCTTGTTGGGGTAATCTTGCATCGATTCCAGAAATTCCCAGCCATCCATAATGGGCATATTGATATCCAAAAACACGAGATAAGAGTTTTGCTGATTTTTTTGGATATAATCGACCGCCTTCTGTCCATTTTCTAAAATAATAACAGTCGCATCGGGATAAACACTCGAAATGATTTTGTCATGGATAAAATTGATGACAGCGTCGTCATCTATCAGTAGTATCTGTTCCATTTTCGTGATGAATAAGGTTTGTTTTAACAATGATCTGCGCAATCACTTCATCTAATTCTTTTGCGGAATCCATAATCAGATCCATAATTTCGGACGTAGATTTTCCACCCCCTTCTAATTCCCTTGAAAGGTAAATTAAGCTCATGATGCGTGTCAGTGGAGCGCGGATGATGTGAGACTGCAGCCAGGCGATTTCATGAAGGGTGTCGTTCTGCTTCTTGATTTGATCCATAGCCTGACGGGAAGCCGTAATGTCTTGTATCGTGCCCTCAATTTTAATGGCATTCCCTTGCTCATCTGCAACCAATCTCACTTCTTGATGCACCCATTTCAGCCTTCCCGACAGGGTAATGATTTCGTGTTCAAAGCTTTTGGTAGTTCCGGGCTTCAGATGGTAACTGGGATCATCCTCCAGCAGATACCGATGTTTGGGCGGCAAGGTCTGCTTTACATTTTCTAACGTTGGAATAAAGGTGTCCGGTGAACAGTCATAAATTTTGTACATCTCATCACTCCATTCGGAGATGTCCGAATCTATAGGCCTAAACCAGTAGCCTAGCTTAGCAATTTTTTGGGCCGTCTTTAATTGCTCATAAGCCGTTTGCAATGCTTTTTCTGCGAGCTGCTGTTTGGTAATGTCCTTTCCGACAGCGACAATGGTTTTTGATTCTGCTGCGACAGTGGCTGACCATTGTAACCATTTCAATTCACCCTGCGCCGTTAAAAACCGACCCGAAAAACGTTCGGTTAATTGACCGCTTATTAATAACGATAATCCTTCAGCTGCACGTGCCCGATCATCGGGATAAATAAGGTCAAAAATTGCTGTAGTATATAAATAGGATTTTTGATACCCCATTAGGTGGGCAAAAGCATGATTACATTTCTGGATATAGCCATCAAACCCAACGATGCAAAGTGGATCTGAAGAAATATTAAAGACATTACGATATTCTTCTTCTGTCACTTTTTGTTTGACAAGTGGGCCAAGCTTTTCACTTATCTGGGTCAGTAACGTTATTTTCTCCGCGAGGATTTCTGGTGCCGATGTAGAAAAGCATACGATGCAGCCGAGAAATTCATGGCCATACATAATCGGTAGACCAATGCCTGTCGAAAGACCTACCATCCGGGCAGCCTCAGCGCGTAGGAAATGCTTATTTTCCCCGAGCTTGTCCCAAACAATCACCCTTTTTTCTTTCCAAACGCCACCTGCTAACCCATCACCTTCTGTACAGGATGTAAATTCTGCTGTCTGTTGGTAAAATAGGTCGAACTTACGCTGCTGTACTGATGTCGAGACAAGGTGTAACTCGCTGTGGTCTGGAGCAACTAACCATATTTCGCTCACGCGTATTTTGGGGAGCAGGACAAGCCGCTGTAGGGCTTGATCGAGCGAAGATACCAACGAAATAGACTTCGCAAATGTTAACGTCAGTTCGGTAAAAAGATCACTAACGATTTTCTCTTTAATTTCGGACGTTACTTCGTGTGTGTTCGCTATAATACCTTCAATCAGCGGTGTGTTGAGGTGATTGGACAATTCTGTTTTAAACCAGCGCAGGTCGCCGTTTACATCGGGAAATCGATAGGCGTCAATGGATACGGACATTGACTCTTTTATTTTGCCAAGTTGCTCCATTACGCGCGGCACATCTTCTTCATAGATAAAAGCAAACGCATTTTTGCCCAAGAATGCGTCGGGCTCAATCCCCAAAACGGTGGTGGAGGTGGGTGCTACATATTTATAGTTGCCTTCTAGGTCAATAATGGCAACCAGATCCCGTCCATTTTCGATCAATGATCGATATCTTTTCTCACTGAAGGATAGCTCCTGATACGCCGTGACTAAATTTCGTTCTTTCTCATAGAGCTCCGTTAAATCGGTGGCGGTAACGATTTCCGCTTTTTGGCCGTTGAAATTGATGGTGTTGCCCCTAATCTGTACGTATATGATGCTGCCATCGCGTCTCTGGTGTCTAAAAATACTTTTCTTAAACTTTGTACGTCGATTTCTGGTTCTTTCTACTGCTGCCTCCAGTTTTGGAATATCTTCTTGCGGACGAATATCCTTGATCGTCATCTGCTTAAATTCTTCCTCGCTATATCCGTATTGATGAATGGCTTCTTTATTTACCGCAAGAAAACGCAATGTATCCAGGTCATAGATCCACATGGGTAATGGGGCGAGATCAAATATGGCTCGATCAAAATCGGATTTTTCGGTCGTTATACTTAGCATACAGATACATGAGTATATGTTTTTAAACAGTAAAAAGTCGTGTAGCTAAATATAGGAAAAAATAGATAGATTATATCATTGACAAGATAATGGTAAAAAAAAGCAAGAGCGACATTCGCTCTTGCTCTAATATCTCCATGAAATGCTTGTTAAATAGCCTGATTGATATCAGGTTTTATGGTATTACCAATCAATCGTTCGGAAATCGTCATCGGATCTACTCCAAGACTCCTGTGGATCCGCGCTGCGGACGGATTCGGATCCTGCTGCAGATCCTGCCGCAAATCCTTGTTCAAGGTCTACTTCCATGCCCACAATGCGGGGGGCTATATAATTTTTCTTTTCTTTATGGCTCATGATAACATTATTTTTTGTTCGTATAAATAGTGATAGAAATTAACGACAGGCAATTTTTTTTCTGCCACTACCGCCTCCGACCATAGTGGTTTTGCCTTGCACGACCTGTGTAATTTTGACTGTATTTGAAACCGGGTTCCAAGGCACGGTATTGAATGAACCTGCTGTCAGCACCAAGGGATATAGTTCGCCGCCAGAGCTTTTACTGCCATATAGGCTAACGGTTCCTTCGCGGCTAATAACGACCCGTATGATGGGATTCGCTTGGGTACCGGTCATGTTATAAATTTGAGGAATTGTACCTCCAGCAGTATTGATGCCACCATGAAGGCTGCCATCTGCAAAAGCGACATTTCTAGGCGCAATAGCGATATTCGGTTCAAATTGCATTTCTTGTGTCGCTAATTTGATTCCGTTCACCTCCATATTGAACGAGTTGTCCATCTGTAAAATATCAAATACGAAACCATAATCTGCTCCTGGTGCTGTCAATGTCTGCTCAACAATACCCCCATTAGAAACAACTGTGCCGTTCACATTTGCACCGTTTCCTGAAGCAGGATAATTCCAATTGAGGTTGGCACCACCGGTTACTTCTTCTGTACAGGTTTTGAAGTTGAGGTTTAGATTGTAACGCTGACCGGGAATAATTTTTAGGCCCGCAACGGACACATTATTCTTGGTTTCGCCATCAATGGTAATGGATCCAAAATTGAATACAGCATTTGTTGTACTGGGATGAATCAATAGCGTTGGTGCACTGGATAGGGCGCGTAGGCCTGTACCAAGTGTGGGAAATACAACACCTGCTGTGGCCGTGTTGCTGTTGTAGGTGATCGTACCGTCTGCTAATCTGAGGTTGGCGCTTGGATGTGTTGGCCCAATAGTGATGCTGCCAAGATTGGTAATAGCTCCCGTCATTTCAGTAGCCATGCTGAGATTGGTGGTCACTTCGCTATATTGATGTTTGAGGACAACGTCGACATTATTGTCTCCCGCTTGAACTGTTAGATCCTGTTTGAAATACATCAGGTCTGCGCTGATATGATCAAGACTGGCTGTGGTAAGCGCCGTCTGCGCTGTCACGGTAGGTACTGTAGCTGTACTATTGGTGGAGAAGGCTACAAATGTGTATGCCTGTCCTGCATCTAACAGGATTTCATGGTCATTATCGACCTGGTTTGTATAGGTCTTTTCGGTGACATAATCTCCCGCTTTGTTATAGACAACAATTTTGTACTTTACATTTTGCCCGAGTGGGGTACGCTCTTCGGTAACAGCGGCACGATGTGCCGTCGAGCCCCGCAAAAGGCTACGCTGTGTAGTGGACGGCGCAGGAGTCAACGTGGCGTCAAAGGAACTGGATTCTGTTAAAGGAACCAGGACTGTTTGGTGGGATGTCGTCGTGCTGCTTCGGTTGCCGGCTTTTATGCTGGTGACAGCTGGATTCTCTACACCCAAAAGATGAATACTCACGCTAGCCTTCCCAGCCAATGAGACACTGTCCTTACTCTCTTTACAGGAGTAGATGCTCATACTGGTCAATGCCGCGAATGACAGCATGCTTATACTGCCAATAGTTCTTAATTTAAATAACATTTTAATTTTCAGTTGATTTATACGATGCCTATCTTCCCATAGAATCTTCAGTAAATAACTGGAGAGGGAAAAATTTGTACAAAGCAACTATAACGCGACTCAAATAGCAATCAAAGGGTGTTCTTATACCAATTTTTTGCTATGTATCGGGATTAGAATAGCAAATTTTTGCTATATAAGCATGGGGCTCATAAGGAGTTGATTTAAATAATTTACCTTTAGAGCATCTTTACTTAAAACGAACTATATTGAAGAAATATTTTGATAATGCAATTGTACTGGATGATCAGGAGCTCTTTTCGGCTGCATTTTCACTGCTATTGGAGCGTTACAGCCTTTTTAGCTTTGTTAAAGCCTGTAACGATTCACATGAATTTTTTGCTTTTTTAAATTCTTTTGGCCGCAAAAGCATTGTGGTATTTCTTGATTATTATCTTCCTGAAGGCAATGGTTTGTCTTTATTATCTGAAATCAACAGAATCAATAAAAATGCAAAAATTGTCTTTTTAACCAGTGCATCATCTCCATTTCTGATTCGGAACTTGAAAAGCTACAATCCAGCGGGCATTTTGAGCAAATCGTGTCATCTTGATACTTTAAAAGAATGTGTTCAAGATGTGGCTTCGGGAAAACCATTTTTGGATCCGCTATTCGAAGACATTCTCAGTCAGCAAGAGTTTCTGCAAGTAAAATTCACAGCAAGGGAGATCGAGCTTTTGAAGCACTTTGCTGATGGCCAAACAATCGCGACGACGGCAGAGAAAATGTTTTTGAGCCCTCATACCGTTGTGGCACACCGCAGAAATATGATGGCTAAAGTTGAATGTAAGTCGATAACGCATTTGCTGACTTTTGCGAAGGATAATGGTTTAATTTAATTAAAAAGTTCAGAACACCGAAATGTCCTGAACTTTTCTTGAATGAGAGTACCGCGTTCGTGCGGGAATTAATGGCAGGCTACGGGCTTGGGGTAATCGGCTGTTGCCATTCCCTTAACCACTTGGCCACAATTGCGCATCGAGGCTGCGTACGGATTTTCTATCGTCTTGTCGTAACTTAACCAATACCCCTTTTCCATCGGACAGTACTGTAGGTACACGGCTTCGTCGGTACATTTCATCGTCTCCATAATGGTAAATAGGGATTGCGTAACGGCAGAAAAAGACGCTTTCATGGCGGTTAGATCTTGTGCGGCTTTCAGGCCGGCTGCGTCGACCTTCATGGTTTGGCTCACTTTCTTTAGACGCATCATGTCGTCGAGCTGTAATCCTTTCAGCCGAAAGTTCTGGACTTCTTTTTCCAACTGAACGGCATGTGCTTTGCCGCTGGCAAAATTTTCATCCTGGATGTCCTTTTTTACCTCCATGTAGCTTTTAAATAGTCGGTCGCGTTGGGCCTGTGCGACATCTTGCCCGTGGCTGGATTGACAGGAAATCATGAGAAGACTGATCAGGCAGGTGATGTAAATTCCTTTTAGTTTATTTTTCATGCTATTATTTTCTTTTAAATGGCTGATGAGCGCTCGAGTAAGCTTTGATTTTGAATGCGTTTAATTTCGAGCAACATCAGCTCAAGGTGTTGTCTATTTAAAGGGTCTTTTTGTTGTGCGGCAAGTTGATTAATTGCCGGCACGAGAGTGCTCAGATAATTTCGGACATACAGCTGTACATCGCTGCGCTGTGCTTGGGAAATGATATCGGATCCTTGTGCGATTTTGGGATTGATAAGTTGATTGACTTTTTCAAGAAAATAGCGTTGTTGTGCGCGTTTAAATACGGCCATACGGCTGTCGTCCAGGGGCAGGGTCCATACCGCTCCGCCAATATCATTCAGATATTCGTTGAGGCCGTAGGGGTTGGTACTGGTGATAGACTTCATGTACACATTATAGAGCATGCCGGGACTCATCAGCATATTCAGCATTTGCTCTTGCTGATCGTTGATCTCCTTGTTGGCATCTTTGCCGATCAGCTCCTGAATGTCTTGGGGATATAACCATAAGGGTGGGGTCAATACGTTGTCATTGACATACTGCATGGCCGATTTGACCTTTTCTCTGGGGATGGCTGCATAGACGGGGCCAGCTTGGCCACGTACTTTTTTTGTAATCTGCTGACTGCCTATATTTTTTAAGACATGGTACAGGTAACGGTCGAACTGTGCCCGCACGGCTTTATGCATATCCTTTAGGTTGCTGTAATCGTCGCCGGGTTCATTGGTCCATTCGACCAAATTGGAAACCACTCGCTTTAGATTTTTGATTCCATATCGGCTAGCCAGCATGGCATCGTCACCAAGATCTTCTTTTTGGCCACGTGGGTCTTCGTCGTTCCCTTCGCCGCCAAACCACAGCTTGGGATTGGCCGTCAGGCTATCGGTCACCTGTTTGCTGAGGTAGAGTTGCTCGTCTTCGCCGCTCGAAAATTGGGGTAGATATTGGTACCCCCATTGGATGGCCCATTTATCGTAGCTGCCGATACGGGGATAGATGCCGGCTAGCCCCACACCGTCTTCGGGCTGCGCCACATAATTGAACCGTGCGTAGTCCATAATGGATACGGTATGGCCATTTTTTTCTACCCACTTCTTGTCGCGCAATTTTTCTACGGGCGTTTGGCTACTGGCGCCCATATTGTGACGAAGGCCCAAACTGTGTCCTACTTCGTGCGACGACACAAAGCGGATCAGCTGCCCCATCACTTCGTCGTCTAGCTGCATTTTTTGTGCTGCCTTGTTCAATGGACCCACTTGCACCATAAACCATTGCTGAACGAGTTTCATGACATTATGATACCAGCCTACATGGGCTTCGATAATCTCGCCACTTCGGGGGTCGGATATGCGTGGCCCATAGGCATTCGCTTTTTCGGAGGCAAAATACCGGATCACCGAGAATCGGGCATCCTCGAGGCTCATGGTGGTATCTTGCTCAGGCCATTCTTTGCCTACAATGGCGTTTTTGAATCCGGCTTGTTCGAATGCCTGGTTCCAGTCGTTGATGCCGGCAATCAGATACGGGCGCCATTTTTTTGGGGTCGCCGGATCGATATAATAGACGATCTGCTGTTGAGGCTCTACCAGTTCGCCTTTTAAGTAGCGTTTTAGATCTTTCGCTTTGGGCTCGAGACGGTAGCGCTGTATAAAATTCAGGGCTTTGGACCGCTGGTCTTTATCGGTGAATAGAATATACTTGTTGGCAAAATATCCTACGCGGTCATCGTAAATCCGTTTGTTCATCGGTACTTTTGGCAACAGGACCATGGAGGTGTTGGTGGTAAAGGTCAATGAACCGGTTGCGGTTGCTGCGGGCGTACCTGATGTGGAGCTGTAGGTTTTGGTGGTCTTTACTTCCAGATTGATGGGGAATACCTTCATATCGGTAATGAAAGAACGGTCGTCTGCCAAGGAGGATAGCTTATTTTCGCTTTTTATTCTGCTGTCAAAGGAAAGTGCGGCGTTGTCTTTTCGGAAAAGGTCGGTCACCTCCACCAAATAACTGTTGCCCCCTGCTTGTAGTCCTTTGATATCCAAAATAGCGATAATGGGATCTTCCTGCGACTGGATCAATGCCGTACGAATGGCATCGTTTTCGGGCGCGTCCTGCTTGTAAATCGCTGCCCGCAGCTGGATACGGTCGCCCAGGCCTTTTTCGAAGTAAAGTGTCTGCTCATTCAGCTTTTCGCCTCCATACATCGTAAATCCCTGTGGAGCCGACACCAGACGCGTTACGGTCAGAAAATAACGGTTCAATATACTGTCGGGTATTTCCAGGTACCACTTCTTTTCGGATTCGATGACATTAAAAACGCCTGAGCGGGAAATTCTTTTTTTATTTAAAATTTTACTGTAGGCCTCATAGAGGTCATTTTTTGTTTTCAGGGTATCTGTTTTAGCCGCTGTCTTCGTATCGGTCTTACTAGCCGTTTTATCGGCTTTCTTTTCCACGGGTTGCTGCGCTTGGACTATACCGCCAGACAAAAGCAGGGCGAGGGTACTAAAGATAATTTTGTTTTTCATGTGTTTGTTATAGCATCTATTAAAACGGTACGGCTTCGTCTGTATTTAACCGTAAGTTTGGGTTTAACTTCATGGCATCCAATGGAAATGGAATGATGTACATCCTGGAGTTTGGCGCCAGCGTATAGGTCTTTTGCTCGACCGTCTTATTGACAATCGGGAAGACACGGACGAGTGTTTTGGCATATTCTTTTTCGAGATTTAAGCGTTTCAGATCAAAGAAACGGTGGTACCCGATCGGCAGCTCGCGACGGCGCTCGTTAATAACCAGATCCATCGCTTCCTTGCGTGTCGTCGGAACCGGAAGGATGGCCTTTTCGCCTTCAATGCGCGTTTTGCGTAAGCTATTCAATAGGCTGATGGCTTTGGCATATTGATCTTGACGGGCATAACATTCGGCCAGCATCAGGTAGATTTCCGGTGTTTTTAATCCTACGGTAGGGAAGAAAAATGCGGTATACCTGACATTGTAATAACTTGCTCCGGCCCCGATATCCAGAAAGCTGGCATTGGTCTTGGTATAGAATAGGCTAAAGCGCTTGTCTTCTTTATCGAACATGCTCGTCAGTTCGGGGCTCAACATGTAGCTGTACCCAAAGTTCATTTCGGTGTACCCGTTGATATACATGTAGCTCAATACTTCGGGATTATTTTCGGCGATGATAGGCGTCTTGCTTGGTCCGCCTAATTTTTCGTACTGCACCAGGTCAATGAGCTGCCCATTCAGCTGCATGGCTTTTTCGGCAGCCGCCTGTGCTTCGGCAATTTCCCTTTTAAAAAGGTGCACCTTGGCTTTCAGTGCATAGGCAAAGGCCAGCGATGGGTGATAGGGATTGGCGGGTTTTTCCTGCAGATGGGGTATAGCGTCGTCAATATCCTTTTGGATAAAATCGTATACCTGCTGCACGGTTGCTTTGGCTGGTTTGGCCTCCAGGTCATATTTGTCCATAATGCAGACACCGCCGTCCTGCGCTGCGGTGCTGGCATCATAGGCCTTGGCGTAGACATTGATGAGGTGGAAATAATCAAAGGCCCGAAACATCTTGGCCTCGGCTTTGGCCAGGGTTTTCAATTGGCTATCACCTGTACTCTCGTCGACCAAAGAAATAATCATGTTCCACTGTGCAATGTATTTGTAGCACTGGTTGTAAAAGCTCGATGAGTTGAGTTGACTGACCCTGTCTTCCTTTTCTTGAAACAAAAAGTTGATGGTATTGATGTTCGGCGTCAAACCGATCACATTGGATTCTTTGAGGTATTGGTCATCGACCAGGTACTGAAAATTATTGACGGGGTAGCCTCTATTGGGATAGGCCACCAAATCGTAATAATCTTGCGTAGTGCTTACCAGTTGGGATCCTTTTGGTGTAATGTCGAGGTATTTATTGCAGGCGGTAAAGACTGCCAGAGTCGCACATGCCGCCATTATGGTTTTTATAGTCATCGTAGATTCGGGTTAAAAAGTTAATGAAAGTCCCATCAGGAATGATTTTGCCAGGGGCAAGGTGCGTGTTCCACTATTGAGCGAATAGGATTCTGGATCGATATCATTGCCGGCAGCGCTCCATGTCCATAAATTGTTGACCTGCGCCGTTAATCTGACGTTTTGCATGCCGGCTTTATGGGCCAATTGCTTAGGCAATTGATAGCCTACGGCTATATTTCGCAGCTTGATGTAATCTGCCGAAACAATCTGCTGATCGCTATAGCGCCATAATTTTGATAGGGTGCTCGCCCCACTCCGTAGGTTGTCTGGATAATCGACCAGTAGCCGGGGATAGTCGTTATTGGCCCCTTCTGCCCAGCGGTTCACCAAACCCGCGTTGGTCAGTTCATCGCTTGCGAAGTCGATGGCATCTTTGCGCAATTTATGTCCACCGGAGAAGACAAACATCGCCGAAAGATCAAACGCTTTATAGCGCAGACGCTGATTGATGGATCCTGTATATTTTGGAAACAATGTCCCTAAGTTGACCAATGCATCGGGTGAATTGATATCATTGATCTTTGTAGGGGTGCCATTTTCATCATAAACAACATTGGAGTCGCCGTTTTGATCCAGAAAATAAGGGTAACCATTCATCATGCCGGCATAGCGATAGGCGAGTACAGCATTATAGCTGTTGCCTTCGAAAAAGTAATTGCTAGGTGAGCCAACATAGGACTGCGCGGTCGCTGTTAATCCGTTTACTTTCTCGACCTTGTTTTTGTTGAAGGAGAATAACAGTTGGGTGCTTGCTGTTAAATTTTTCTTTTTGAGCCACACGCCATTGATGTTAAACTCGATCCCTTTGTTGCGTAATGCCCCATTGTTGATAACACGTGAATTGGCTCCGACGGTTGGGTCGAGTATAGCACTGATCAACAAATCCGAACTGTAGCGATTATAGGCATCGATAGTGGCGGACAGGCGGTTGTCTAAAATTGAAATATCTACACCGAGGTTTGTCGTTGCTGTTTTCTCCCAGCGCAACATGGGATTGGGCAACGATTTTTGTTCAAGATACTGTAGGTAGGGAAACAGCTTATCCGATTTCCAGGTGGCCGTACCATAGCTGGAACTTTCCTGGTCGACGTTGCCGGTAATACCGTACGTTGCGCGCAGCTTGAGCGAGTTTAGCCAGTCGCTGTTTTTCATAAAGTCTTCGTTGCTGACATTCCACCCTGCTCCGACAGACCATAAAGGGCGGTATCTAAACTTTGGATCTACCCCAAAGAGATCAGCCTGATCGACACGTATGCTTCCCGTAAGGTTGTATCTGTTGTTATAGGTATAGCCGGCATTGGCATACAGCGAGGTATAGCGGTGTAAAGTTTCTTTTTGTGCACCGCCGTTTAAGTCGCCCAAGCGGACATTGCCCCCATAGATATAACTCGATATACCGGTCTTACTCAATGTGGCCCAGTCGATGGTGGTGGAGGTCAATGTAACGGGATTGTACCCCACAAGCAATTGTTGGATAGGGCGCGGTGTATGCGACTGACGCATCTCGAAGCCGGCCAGGGCGGTTAGCTGATGCTGGCCATATTGGCCAAAGGTATTATCATAATTAAATTGATTCCGGAACGTATAGTTGTACCGTTTGGATTCGAATTGATAGTAACGGCCTCCGGCTGGCAGATTTTTGGTGTATACTCCCGTCGCCGCATTGTAGCTGACCATTGCGTTTGAGGCAACACGCATCATGTAGTTATCTTCGTCGTAGAAGCTTTCACGGGAAGTTTGCCCCAATTCATAGGAAAACTGTGTTTGAAACGAGAGTCCTTTATAAATAGTGGCCCGCAACGCTGTAAATGCGCGAAGACTTAGATTCTTGTTGCTCTCGATGCCTTCGCCTAAGGCTTCAAGCACATTAAAGGCGGTACTTTTTAAATTTGGGTTTGCAGCAATCTGTTCTGCTGTCTCGCCGTTAATGGCCGATCCGGGTCCGACGGAACTGGAAAGGTCAACGTAAGGCGCATACACGAGGTTGCCATTTTCATCTTTGATGCGTGTATACCGTGGCTGTAAAAACAGATCATTGTAGACACCATCAGTTTGTTTGTTGACACCGTAGGTACCGTTCAGTCCCACTGTCGCATTTAGCCATTTGGTGACGTTGAAGCTGGATTTCAAATACAGGTTGAATTTCTCATTCTTCTCATGGCGTACTAGACCTTTTCCTTTATCGTAGTTGAACGAAACAAAGGTGTTGCTTTTGGACGAATTCTGTGAAATGCTGGCGTTATATCGTTGGCGTGATTCATTCTGCCAGATATTGTCGGTAAATTCTTTAATATAATCGTTGTTGCGCCAGGTATTGATCGTCGCATCGCGTTCTTGCTGGCTAATGGCCCCGGTAGATTCTTTACGGAATAGATCGTACAGTGGCGAATAGTATTTTAAATTGCCGCTGCCCAGCTTTCCATAGTAATTGAATAGCGATTCGGTGTTTGCGTAGCGTGAACGTTCTTTGTTGTAGACATCGATTTCGTAATCGATCAGATCGGATGTGCTGGCGTAATGCATCTTGGCGATATCCGGTTTTTGCGTGATGAACTGATCGACATTGAAGTTGACGGAAACTCCTTGGCCTTTTCCTCTTTTTGTGGTGACGACTATAACGCCATTGGCTGCGCGGGCGCCATAGATGGATGCTGCTGTTGCGTCTTTCAGTACGGTAACGGACTCGACGTCATAGGGGTTGATGTCGCTCAGGGTGAACTCGGTGGGTAAATCGTCCACGACAATAAGCGGATTGGTAGTGACACTATTGGAGTAGGTACCGATACCACGAAGGATGGGCTTGTCTGCATCAGAACGTGTTGGGTTTTTGATATAGGTCAATCCGGCCACCTGGCCTTCGAGCGCAGAAACTAAGTCGACGTTGATCTGTTTGTTTAACTGGTCATTGTTGACCATGGTATATGCTCCAGGGCTACGCTCTTTGCTGATGCGTTGATATCCTGTGATCATAATTTCGTTGAGCATAGACTCTTTTGCGCTCAGCATGACCCGCACAGGCCGCGCCATTTGCTCTGGACTGAAGCGCATGACCTTTTCATTAAAAGACACATGGCTAAAGGACAGCTGGATGTCGGCGGAGCTGGCAACATTCAGTTCAAAATCGCCATCTCCGGAACTCATCGTCTGGCTATTATCCTGTAGATTATGAATAGACACGCCGGGAATAGTATGGCCCAAACTGTCGATTACTTTACCGCGTACAAGCTGACCAGTGGTGGATGCCGCTTTGCGATAAAGGATGATGCGCTTGTTTTCCAGACGGTAACTGAAGGGTTGATCCTTAAACAAAATGGACAACGCGTCCTCAACGCTCGAGAGTTTGAGGTTGACACTGATTGGACGGGCTGATTTTAACAGGTTGCCGTCAAAAACAAATTCGTAGCCGTAGCGATCCGATAGGCTTGTAATCACTTCTTTGACCTCGGCATTTTTAAAATTTAATTGAACCTGTTGAGCATGTAGTTCGTAGGGATCAATCATGCTCATCAGGGCAATTCCAGCGACCAAACTCAAGTATTTCCGCAAAAATACCGGTCGCTTTGGGGTTAGGTAGGACATGGTAGATGTAGGTTAATGTAAAATTTAGTTTTTATTTTTTATACGTAGTTTTTAAGGTGATTTTTTTATTGTTCAATTGAAAATGGAGGCCGCTTGCTTCGTTTAAGAGGTTCAACATTTCCTGTAACGGTATATTTTTTCGGACCTTCATATAGATCGATTGATCGGTAGGTAGTGTGATGGTATCGACTTCGACGCCATACCATCTGGACAAATCAGCGAGGATGACACGGAGCGACTGATCGCGGTAGTCAAAGTAGCCTGCGGTCCAGGCGGTAGGTTGCTTTGGCGCGACCTGCTCCCGATGTATGCCATTGTGGTCGGTGATGGCTGTTTCCCCGGGATGAAGCACAATGCGCTGAGCCGTTCCGGATTTGCTCAACGCGATCCGGCCGGACAGCAGGGAGGTGGTGACCTGTCCGTCGCTCGCATAATTTCGTACGTTGAAAACGGTGCCCAGCACTTCGACGTTTGTGGCTCCAGCGTGTACAGTAAATGGTCTTTGTGCTTGGTGAGCTACATCGAAATAGCCTTCTCCTTCTAAAGAGACTTCTCTTTTGACAGCATCAAAAGGAACCTGAAAGGTGAGGGTAGATGCTGCATTCATCGTAATCTTGGTGCCATCTTCCAAAATAATCCTAAAGTCGGAATTGGGGGTATAGATGGTTTGCAGACTTGGGGTTTTTCCTGTTGCGGTGACTTTAACCGTTTGGCTGTCGATACGAGCAAATGCGATTTCGCCGATCTGCCATGCCGAATCTGTTTTTGGTAAAATGGCGATTTCTTTGCCAGACTTATCTCTAACATATAAGGTAGGTGCTGATGGTGCAGCAATATCGGAAGGTGCCACGCGCTGTGCGAGGTAAAACCAGGTGGCCAATCCGGCAACCAGTAGAATGGAAGCGGCAGCCCACCACTGCTGTTTGTATCTTAAACGAAGCGGTTGTTTGTTCGTTTGGTTTAATCCTTCTGATTGGTTTAGCCTATCTTCCAATCTTTCTTTAATACGGGCGATATGGGACGCAAAAGGTTGATCGATTTGATGTTCGTCAATATCGATCGAGGCCAAAGAAGTGAGCTGTTCGAGCTCTTCGTCGCTGGCACGTTCAAAATAGTGGAGCAGTCTATCGAGGTCGACACGATTGATACTTCCATCTAAATAGTTCTTGTAAATATTTTCTATTTTTTTTGCCATATCTATAAGTTAATACGCAACTTATTAGCAAAAACACTATCGTTGTGGTGTTTTTTTTAAAAAAAATAGAATGTGACAAGAATTGCTAAAATCTCTTCATAATGGTCTTGCACAAATTGGCGGATATGTTGGTTGGATTTGACCATGGCATTACTCACGGTGGATACTGAAATATGCAATTGCTTAGCAACCTCTTCGTAGCTTTTCTGCTCTATTTTGCATAGCACAAATATTTCTCTTCTACGCTCACTTAGGGTGTTGAGCGCTTTTTCTAATAATGCGGATTGTTTTTCTTCGATATCAACCTCTTTTTCCATCAGGTAAAGCTGCTCAAAATGCTGGTATAAATTTTCCTGCATCGCGGCTTCCTTCGCTAATTTTCTATACCAGGAGATCACATCATTTTTAGCAATTGTAAAAATCCAGGATTTAAAACTTCGAGTGGGGTCAATGGTCGATCTTTTTTGCCAGACTTTTAGAAATACATCCTGCACGATCTCTTCACTGACCTGCCGATCTTTGACCATTCGAAAAATAGTGGAAAATAGGGCATGGCTATACTGATCATATAAGGCAAAAAAAGCTTGTTCGTCGCCATGGGAAAGCGAAATCAATAGCTTATTTTCTGCAGTAATATCCATAGTAAACTTTTCAACGGTCAGATCCTATGCGGTTTAAATCTGAAGCCAGCTGTCAAATTTACAACTTTTCGGCTTAATACTTCCTATTGCGGGCAATAGTTTTCTGCCAACAGTATGTTATGCTGTAAAATGTGGATGGGCTGGCTGGAGAGGACTGTTGACTTCCTTTACCGGAGCTTATGGCGTTGGATTATCTTTTTCTAATTGCTCATAGAGCGCAATGATTTTTTTGCGGAGCTGGATAACCTCATCGCCTTTTTGTTGCAGCTTTTCGTTCAGGAGTCTTATTTCTTTGGTGTAATCTTTAACGTCGTCTGTCTCCGAATTGGATACCAGCTGCACCAATGTCAAATTAAATAACTTGGCGATTTGATTTAATCGAGAGAGGTTAAGATCTGTAATCCCTGTTTCCATTTTTGAAAATGCAGGAATTGAAACGTCCAATTTCTTTGCTACATCTTGTTGCGTCCAACCTTTTTGTTGCCTGAGCAACCTGATCTTTTTGCCTAGTGTTTTCATTTGAAGATTTGTGGAGGGGTAAGATACGAAAAAAAATGCATAAACAATTTTTTTGGTGCGGTATTAAAAAAGTAAGGGCTTAAATCTGGATAGGGAGCAGACACTCGGCAGGGCTTATTTTTAGTTTGATTATTGATTTTAAATTTGTTATACTTGCCATGAGGGTTTCCAGCTCTTGTCTTGATGAAATAGACCTAAGTGATAACATAACCATTATTTCATGTAAGATTAATATTAAAAAGAGGAAATTAGCGAAAAATTTCTACCAGCTTTTATGTCTTGGATTGGATTTATACAGGGTAACCGAAGTTCATTTGAGGAAATCTACGATACTTATATCGATGATTTGTACAGCTATGGTAAGCAGTATCATTATGATAAGGATACCGTGTTGGATTGTATCCACGACCTTTTTGTGCACTTATTTGATAATCCAAAAATAGCGAAGGACGTTCAGGTGAAATATTATCTTTTCGCGGCGTTGCGGCGGAAGCTGCTGCGGCTGAAGGTGGAGACTGTGGCTATCGACTCGCTTTCGGAAGACATGTATTGGACGAATAGCCACGAACTTGATCTCATCAACGATGAGGTGGAAGCCGGTGTCGTGAAAGTAATCAAAGAAAAGGTAGATGCATTGCCGAAGCGGCAGCGGGAAGTACTTTTTTTGCGCTATTACCTCGATTTTTCCTACGACGAGATTGCGCAGATGATGGGGGTAAATGTGGAGACCTGCAGGACATTGACCTTTCGGGCTATCAAGCAATTAAAAGTGGAATTGAAGCCCATTGAACTTTTTACTATTTTTTATATTTTTTTTAATAGATTTTAGTCTATGTTTTTGAAAATTATGCTCTATAGTTATAAAAGCATAGTTTGTGAAAACCAAGAAAGAAAAATTTAAGCACATATTCAACCTCACGCCAGAGCAGGGCCTGTCGAAAGAAGATAAGGCCAAGCTCTTTGAGCGGATTGTCCGCAGTACAGCCAAAAAACGTACTCGTAGGTTGCTATTCTATATTGGGCCGCTCGCCGCTGTGGCGTGCCTGTTAGTCTGCTTCAAGCTGTTCTTTCCAAGGGATGCAGCAATGGAGCCGAAGCTTGATATCGAAAGGGTAGCATCCATCAGCCAAACGTTGAATACACACAAAGATAGCCTCCAGCTTATTTCTGTTGATCCGCATACCGAAAGCCATGCGATTTCATTTTTGAACGTAAAAGGTTCATCTGACATACTCGATTTGATGGAGCCTGAGCCTAAAGCAGCTACACCTCAATACCATACCCTATTTGTTCCTTACGGAAAAAGGCAGGAGTTTACGTTGCCAGACCACTCCAAGGTATGGCTCAATGCAGGTTCATACCTCACCTACAGTCCAGATATGCTGGGCAAACCCCGCGAAGTATACCTCAATGGCGAAGGATATTTTGATGTTGCTCATACGGGTACAACGTTTATCGTTAGAACAAAAAACGCATCCGTAAAAGTTTTGGGCACCAGCTTTAATCTATCGTCGTATGAAGAGGATAAAAAAATGGCTATTGAATTGATTACGGGCAAGGTCGAACTGAGCAGTCCGCATTTCAAAGACATCACCATGGTGCCAGGTCAATTGATTACATATGATCTGCAACGGCAGAAAGTCATCGTGGATAGTAAAGCGGAAGGGAATGAAATTTTATGGACTAAAAAGCAGCTTGTACTAGACCGTCTGTCTACGAAAGATCTGATCAAAAAATTGGAACGTATTTATAATGTGCGCATTCATGCTGACCCATCGGTGCTGGAAAATGCAACGGTCTATTCAGGCAGGATCAATCTGGATGTTGATATACTGACTTCGCTAAGTACGATATATGCGCTGAGAAACTATAGGATAACACAAGTAGAAAAGGAGGTGTGGATAAAGAACAATTGATTACTAACCATAAAATTGGATAAAGAGGAATTGCGGTCCCCTTTATCCGTTTAAATTAAACGTTTCTAAAAATTTAATTTCATCAAAATTATGAAAAAAAAACAGGTGGGACAAAATCTCTCCTCTAGACAATTATTGTCACCTAAAATTAGGTATAATATGAAGATAGGATCCCTTGCCATTACAGGAGTTTTACTTTCTGTCAGTGCACTCGCGTTTCCCCAGCGAATAACGCTCAAAATGAAAAATGTACCCTTGAAGCATTTTCTGCAGTCTGTTCAAAAACAGACTGATATTGCGCTGCTTTACCCTGAAAATTTATTGGCCGACAAACGGATAAACGTCGATATTGACAAAGAGGAGCTGGTGCCAGCGCTAAGGCAGGTGCTCCGGAAATTTAATTTGACGATTGCACAGGGGGCTGGGCAAATCACTGTAATACCCGACCTGACTGCCCGCAGTCAGCAATTTAACAGACCGGTTGTTTTCCAGGAAAAAGTAACGGTCAAAGGACGCATTTTTAATACGGCTGAACCCCCTGTTCCTCTTTCGGGCGTTACGGTAGCTGAAAAAGGCGGGATGGCCACGTCGGTTTCGGACGATGAAGGCTATTATTCGATCACGATAGCTAAAGGGAGCAGGTTGTCGTTTTCGGCAGTTGGCTTCTTGACCAAAGAGGTGCTGGTGAATAAGACCGAAGCGAACCTTACGGTATCGCTTAAGGAAAATGTCTCGGATCTGGATGAGGTGGTGGTCGTGGGGATGACGGAAATGCAGCGAAAACATATAGCCAGTTCTGTCGCTTCATTGGATATTAAATCCAATATCGAAGGAAAACCTATTACCAATCTTTCGCAGTCGCTGCAGGGCGGTGTTACAGGACTTACCGTTCAGCAAGGCTCAGGCCTGCCGGGGGGGGATGCGGCCAGTATTAAAATACGGGGTATTTCGACGTTAAATAATTCGGACCCGCTGGTGCTTGTCGACGGCGTACCCATGGATATGAATCATATCGATCCGGTAACGGTGGAGAGTGTAACCATATTAAAAGATGCGGCTGCAGCAGCTATATATGGTGCCAGGGCAGCGAACGGTGTTATTTTGGTGACGACCAAACGCGGAAAAGCGGGGCAGATCAATGTGCTCTACGACGGTTACTACGGACAGCAATCGCCGACAATCCTCCCTGAATTTGTGGACGCGCCTACTTACATGCGTATGTATAACTATGCGCAGGTAGCCTCCGGAGGACAAATATTGTATACGGATGAGCAGATTAGCAAAACCGAATCTGGGGAAGATCCCATCAATTATCCGAATACCAACTGGACGGATATTGTTATCGATGATTATAGTCCGCTAACCTCCCATTCTTTAGCTGTGAGCGGTGGAAATGATGTTGCGCGATTTGCGGTAACGGGCAATTACATGTACCAGAAAGGGATGTTGCCGCTCAACAAGATGGATCGCTTTAATATCCGAGCGAATACCTCCGTATCACTTTCGAAGCGGTTTTTGATTAATCTGGATGTCTTGGGTATCAGACGGAATACGTTGTACCCAAACCGAACCATCGATAATGGGGGGAGCAGAATCTTGGACGACCTTTATCGGCTGCCGCCTACGGTACTGCCCAAATATCCACAAGAGGAGGGATGGCCAACCATCTATGGTCGGTATGCGGATATTGTCAACCCACTGGCTTATGAAGAGGTTGGCGGTACCATTGGGTATCAATATGATCAGGCAACAATCAATCTACAGCCAAAATGGTCTATTACTGACAATTTAAACTTGCGGGGGCAGTTTAGCTATAGGCTCAACAGTGATGTTTATAAGCAAAACCGGGATAATTTCTATTTCTTCGATTATTATACCAAACAGTTGGTACAGACCTGGGCGGTACAGCGGAATGCATATTCGGAGACCAGAAATACCTATTATTATTTGAGCGGCGCGCTGGATTACAACAAGACGTTCAAAAAGCATAATCTCTTTGCCATGGGTGGATTTTCTGTTGAAAAATTTAATGAGGGTTATTGGAAAGAATCGTCGTTGGTGTCGAGCTATGCGAAAGCAAATTATTCGTACGACAACCGCTATCTTGCCGAACTATCCTTTCGTGCAGATGGTTCTTCCAAATTTGGCCCTGGAAAGAAATATGGTTATTTCCCGTCCATCGCATTGGGATGGAACCTACATAATGAAGCCTTTTTTCATGTGGATGCGATCAGTAATCTGAAGCTGAGGGCTTCGTATGGACAGCTGGGCAATGAGAATATTGGTTTATATCTGTACCAAAATCTTATCAATGCGACCAATGGAACAGAGTCTGTATGGGGTAATCCAAACATTACCTGGGAAAAGGTGAATATCCTGGATGTGGGTTTGGATCTGTCGGTTTTCAAAAATAAGCTTTCTTTGACCTTTGATTATTACGACAAAAAAACGAAGGATGTGCTTCTGAAACCTACTGTGGCACCCTCCGGCGCTATTGGTTCGGCTCCTTTGAATGCAGGTAAGGTGAGCAATACCGGAATGGAACTGTCGCTGAATTATAACGATAAGCTCGGCGATGACTTTAATTTTTCGATAAGACCGGGCATCTCTTACAATAAGAATAAGATTACTGAACTATTGGGTGGTCCGTACTATTCGGGTATCTCGACGAATGAGGTGGGGTATGCTATAAAGAGTCATTATGGTTATGTAACGGATGGTATTTTGCAGTATGCTGATTTTGCTGCTGATAAAAAAACAGCATTGGTTCCGGCGCTCGCAGGCGAAGGCCCGGGCGATATCAAGTATGTTGACCTTAATGGCGACGGTATGATTGACGAGAGCGACCAAAAAGTGATCGGTGACCCTACGCCGAGGATCAATTATTTTAGTAATGTAAGTTTCAGTTACAAGAACTTCGATTTTGAGTTTTTGTTGCAGGGGGCAGGTAACCACGATTATTCGGCAAATCTCGGGGGTAAATCTGCCGGTTACTTATGGCATCCGCTGAATTTGAGTGCCTCGGGTGGTATCCCGACAACCTATCGGGCGGCGAATACCTGGCGCGAAAATAACCAGGATGCCATCTATCCTCGTTTGCTGGCAAATCCGGCAAATAACGTGCTGCGCAGTGACTTTTGGTTGTTTAATGCGAAGTACCTCCGTGTCAAATTTATTCAGGCTGGGTACCGATTGAATAGTGCCTACCTCAATAAATACGGAATTAAAAATGCGCGCTTTTACATCAATACGCAAAATCCTTTTCTCTTTACCAAATTGAAAATGGCTGATCCGGAGTCGCAAGGGGGATCGTGGACCTATGGTATGATGCGTATATTTTCTGTTGGGTTAACGGCTAATTTCTAATAAACATGAATACAATAAAAACTAAGATAAAATTACTGAGCCTACTTGTGGTGGTCTTGTCAACTAGCTCATGTGAAAAATTCCTGACGATCGACAGTCCGGACGGTGTATCGGACGAGCAGTGGTGGAATACAGAAACAGATGGGTATAATGCCTTGGGAACTGTTTATGCGGGAATACCGGGGGGCAGTTCTGGGCGGAACATCATGTATTATGCTGGACTTACGGACGAAGCCGTGCAGCGCGGTGACTTTAAGGGTGATTACGACGGTTTCACGCGAGGTTTGGCCTCTAGCCGCTGGGGGGTGTCGAATAGCTTATGGGCAGATGATTATACATGTATCCGTCGGGCCAACAGGTTTTTGGAAAACATAGACGGGGCTTATATTGATGCCGAACTGAAAGAAAGGATGAAGCTGGAGGCTAGGGCATTGAGAGCGTATTATCACATGGAATTGATGTTGGTGTTTGGTGATATCCCCTTATTGACCCAGTCTTTGACGCCGACGGAAAATCAATCTTTTCGAACCGCTCAAAAAGAGGTATATGATTTTATTGTAGCCGAATTGAAGGACTGTGCTGCCAAGCTGCCGGCAAGTTATGTGAATGCTGATCGGTGGCGGATGACAAGCGGTGTTTGTCTGTCGCTGCTGTCGCGACTGGGATTGTACTATAAAGATTTTGAACTTGCGAAGGCTTCGGCAAAGCAGGTGATCGACTCCAAAGTATATAAACTCTGGATCAGTACGGCAAATAAAAATGACAGTTATTCGGAGCTCTTTAGCTACGCGGGTGAACTGAATGATGAACGGATATTTTTTAAAGAAAATGGCTGCGCGAATGCCTGGACATCTTTTGCTCCTTTTGGTATCGGGGGCGAAACTTATCTGTCGCCCACCAATACGGTAGTCAATAATTTTGAAACCAAACAGGGCAAGACCATCCAGGAGCTTGGACGTGACTCGGTGCTGATCTATCAGCGTAATCCAAATTATAAAAACAACAGGGATCCACGGTTGGCAGCGTCGGTTTTTTCACCGAACGATAAATTTCAGAACCAATATACCCTTGATCCTTTTTATAATCCGACAGATAAAATCGGTGAAACGAAGTCTACTGCCACAGGGTATTGGATAAAGAAATATATTGATGCCAGAGATCGTCAGGCTAAGAGCGGAAGTCTGGATTTTATGATCATACGCTATGCTGAAATATTGCTCAACTATGCGGAGGCAATGATAGAGACGGGGCAGTGGAGCAATGCTGAAACGCTTGCTGCGATCAATGAAGTGCGGGCAAGGGCAGCGATGCCTGCGGTTAACAGTGGGATATACGGCACGCAGGCAAAAATGCGCGAGCTCATCCGTCGGGAGCGGCAGGCGGAACTTGCTTTTGAAGGAGGCCGTTATTTCGATATCCGCCGTTGGGGGATCGATGAAGCTGTAATGAACGGTGAGGTCTTTGGGGCAACAAACCCTAAAACAGGAGAACTTGTGCGGGTACAGAGCCGGACGTACAAAAGAAATCGCGAGGGCCTGTGGCCTATTCCAGAGGCTGAGATCATTGCAAATCGCAATATGGTGCAAAATCCAAATTATTAATATTTGATACTGATGAAAAAGAAAATAAAGATCGTTTTGTTGGGCTTGCTCCTACTGCAGGCTATCGTGGGTTTGCAGGGATGCCGCAAGACTTATAGTCCGGGTGATTGGAATTTGCTGCCAGCGAAAGAGCCGGAGCAACCTCAGGAACCGGATGATACGCCAGCTAAAAATGTGAAAGTGATGTCACTGAATATGAACGTGGGTACAACTGTTGCTAACTTTGATGCTATGTTGGATCTGATTAAAGAATATGATCCTGACCTATTGTTTTTGCGGCAGGTGGATAGTGCGACGACCCGGGCGGGGAAGGTAGATCGTCCGGCTGCCATTGCTAAGGCATTGGGTATGGTATCCTATTTCAAGAAAAATATAGATTACCAGACGGGGGGATTTGGGAATGCCGTGTTGTCCAAATTTCCGGTGAAGGAGAAATATAGCCAATTGTTGAGTCGTGAGGAGGGGAGTACGGCCGAGCTTCGGAGTATGGTGATGGTTAAAGTGGAGGTGCAGGAAGGGCATGCACTGTATTTTGCGGGCACTGAGCTGGATCCATCGGTTGCCAATAACCGAGCGCTTCAAGTCGTTGACTTGCTCAATGCGACGGAGAAATTGATGCAACCCGTGATTTTGGTCGGTAATCTCAATGAACAGGAGTCGGGCAATGGTCCTGTACTATCTTATCTTAAGGGCAGCTTTACCTTTGCGTGTTTAGGTACTGGGTGCCCCTGGAATGCACCAAAAGATAAACCCACAGGTGTATTTGACTATATCACCTTTAAGAATACGGACGATAAGCTCCAACTCAGTAAATATGGCCCTTTTTCTAAATCGGCCAATAACTTTCTGCCGATGACTGCTGAGTTCAAATTAAAACTTCCTAAATAAATTATACCATGAAAAAAATAATCCTTGGGGCTATGGCCCTGTTAAATTTAATGAGCTGCAGTGGGGATGAGAAAATAGATCTTACGCCCCCTGCAAAGAAAAAGTTGGTCACCATGACGTACAATATTCACCATGGGGCACCTGAAAATTCGGAGGTGGTCAATCTGGCTAATATTGCTGCGGTGATAAAAAGCAGTGGAGCGGAAGTTGTTGCACTTCAGGAAGTGGATGTCAATGTGGCACGTTCGGGTAAAGTGAATCAGGCTGCGGAGCTGGCAAAGCTACTGGGAATGGAATATCATTTTTCGAAGTCCATTGATTATAATGGTGGTGAATATGGTGTGGCTATTTTAAGTAAGTATCCAATGACCAACAAGCGGCGGGAGTTGCTGCCCATGCCGACAGCGGGCGAACAACGCAGTATTGCTGTGGCCACGGTGACTCTTCCCGATGGTAAAAGCATTGAATTTGCATCGACGCATCTGGATCTGAATGTGCCTAATAGGACCGCACAGGCTGAATTTTTGAACCAGCTGAGCACTTCGTTAAACAAGGCGCTTTTTGTAGGGGGAGACTATAATGCAATACCGTCGAGCAGCGAAATGCTCAAACTTAAAGAGCGGTTTACTTTTTCTTGTATGAGCAGCTGTCCGCTTTCATTCCCGGTTAAGACACCGACGAAAGCCATTGATTTTGTTTTATTTAATGCTCAGGCCGCCAGTAGCTATACCTTGGTTTCATCCGTTGCGCTGACCGGTCAATATGCATCAGATCATTTGCCTGTATCGGTTGTATTTCAATACGATTAAGAAACAGCCAAGAACGCTGGATAACAAGAAAGATGTGGCGTCAGTAATGAGCAAGATTAGGCCTTGATAAAGAGAAGATTGAGACGTTGCTCATGAGGAATTGGCGGCCTAGTAAAAAGGGTGCAGTAAGGGAGTCTTGTATTGGACTCCCTTTTTTATGTACTGATGTAGACTGCTTTTTTCTATAAAATTTTTCATGCAAAACCGATTTTGCCAAACGAAATGGATTTGAGATTTGTTTAATTCATTGTTGTAAACCTGCAAAACAGGCGGCGCAGATGTGCCTGAGTTATTCCAACGAACTATTTATATATAATGCTAACTATTAAACAAGATGCGATTTTGGCTAAAAGCTAAAACGTTTTAAAACCAACAATTATTAGACATGAGCAATGTTGATTTAAAGACAATGGTGCGCTTGACTGGGAAATCCAGGTTGTTTTTCTCACTGATTGTGCTGGCCGGTACGATCACTCACGCACAATCAGCTCCGAGAGCCATTTTGGAGAGCAGTTTCCTGAAGGAGACACAAACTAACCAACAACAATTAACAGGTAAAGTGCTGGACAGCAATGGGAAGCCAATTGCAGGTGTGACTATCACCGTCAAAGGAACTGCTAAAAGTACACAGTCTGACGCATCGGGAAATTTCACGCTGGATGCGAAGGCGGGGCAAGTACTGGTGGCGACTTCCATCGGCTACAAAACCAAAGAAGCCTTTGTGGAGGACAGCAGTGTTTCGATTCAACTGGAGGCTGATCAGAGTCAATTGGATGAAGTGGTCGTTGTCGGATACGGTACACAAAGGCTAAAGGAGGTCACTTCCTCCGTTGCGCATGTGAGCGCAGACCAATTTCGTCAAAGTGGTGCGCGAAATCCCTTAGATCTTATACAGGGTAAAGTGGCGGGTTTACAGGTGTCCAGAAGCGGTTCTAACCCAAATTCAGGTGTAGCGACGCAATTGCGCGGAGCAATTTCTGTGACCGGAAGTGCAAGTCCTTTATTTGTAATTGATGGAATACCTGGCGGAAATCCGGATCTGCTCCAACAGGATGATATCGAGTCTGTGGATGTTTTGAAAGATGGTTCGGGCGCGGCGATCTATGGTACCAGTGCCAACGCAGGTGTCATATTGATTACGACCAAGCGAGGAAAGCCGGGAAAATCGGTATTTAACTATTCCAATTATTTTCGAAAGGAATTTTTGTATAATAGACCCGATTTTTTGACTCCACAGGAATTCAGGGATAAGATTGCATCGGGCGAATTAAAGCAGCCGGATTTTGGCCACTCAACTGACTTTTTTGAAGATTTGATCAACAAGGATAATTTTTCACAAAATCACAATCTATCCCTTTCTGGTGGCAATGAATCGACCACATATCGTGGTAGTGTAAATTTCAGAAATCTGGAAGGTATCGCCAAGGAAAATTCGCGGAAGGAATATACGGTGCGCGCCAGTATTAATCAGAAAGGTTTGAACGACCGATTGAATGTGTTGATGAACATCGCGACGAATACCAACAATGCGAATCTGCTGGGCGGGGGGGGCTGGGAGAGTGAGGCGACTAAAAATCCCACCTTGTCAAATTTTAATGACGATGGATCGTATCGTTACGACCGCACAAGCACAAATGAATTTGCACGCTTATTTACGGAAACCAGTTACCGGAAGCAACAAACATCGTCGCTGGATGGAAAGGCGGATCTTACCATCATTGAGGGACTAAAAGCCAGCGTGTTTGGATCGGTGCAACGCAACTCGTATATCGATGGTTCGTATCGGGCATTGAACAGTGAAGCGTCTATGGAAGATGAGGATTATCCGGGTGGAGGCTATGCTTCGAAATCGAACTTGCTGAATGAGCGGTATGCGTTTGAGCCCACGCTCCAATATAACACAACCCTTGCTGAGAAGCATAGCATAACAGCATTAGCTGGCTATAGTTATCGTTATGAGAAAGATGAGGGGCAGAGTGCAGATAATAGGGGTTTTATAAATGATCGTTTTCATGAGGATAACCTTTCGGAAGGGCAAGCATTACGCGATGGTCGTGCTAATATGGACAGCTACAAGAATGACAATACGTTGATTGCTTTTTTTGGAAGGGTAAATTATACGTATTCCGATAAGTATATGGCTCAGTTTATCCTTAGACGAGAAGGTTCTTCTAAATTTGGTGCAAACAATAAGTGGGGCAGTTTTCCTGCCGTATCGATAGGATGGAATATCAGCAATGAAGACTTTATGCAGGATGTTGATTTTATCAACAATTTGAAACTTCGTGCGGGTTATGGAGAAACGGGAAATACAGGGTTTTCCAACAACGCTTCCCGATTGACATTAGGGGGCGGCGGAAAGTACCTATACCCCGACGGAGCCTACCGGGAAACTTACGGTCCTGATCGTAACCCCAACCCTAACTTGCGTTGGGAGACAAAAAAGGAGACGAATATCGGTGTCGATTTCACGCTATTCAGCAACAAACTTTCGGGTTCGATTGATGTTTTTCAGCGTAAAACCGTTGACCTGTTGGATACGTACACTACACCTCAACCTCCTTACATACGAAATAATATCTATTCTAATGTGGGTACGCTTTCTTCCAAAGGTATCGAATTGGCGCTAAGTTATCGCGCTATTGAACGTGACAATTTCAAATGGAATATGGACTTTACAGCGAGTACGTTGAAGAATGTAATGGATAGTTACTCGAATGATATTTTTACGGTTAAGTATAAGGAGTTTGGGGACATCGGCGGAGCGGGTGCCCTCGGCAACGCATTTACCACCTATGAAGGACATCGCATCGGGGAGTTTTTCGGTAAACGATTTGCCGGATTTGATGCGGATGGGAAATGGCTGTTTTATAACCGAAATGGTGAGGCGGTAAGAAATGATCAGATCAATAATTCGCGGGATGATCTCAACGCTTCGGATTTATCGGTGATCGGAAATGCTGTACCCAAATATTATCTTTCGTGGACAAATAACTTTTCGTATAAAAACTTTGACCTCAGGGTGTTTATGCGTGGGAAATTTGATTATGACATCTTAAATACGACTGCGCTTTCGTATGGTAATAAAGTGTGGTCGGGCAACCTGTTGAGAGATGCTTTCACCAAATACAAAGATATCAACGATACCTATATGTATTCGGACTACTACCTCGAAAGTGGAAGTCACTTAAAAATTGACGAAGTCACGTTGGGGTATCGATTTAAATTAAAAAATGACAGCTGGGTAAACAACCTGCGTGCTTACATGACTGTACAAAACCTGGCGACGATAACCGGTTACTCGGGCAACGACCCAGATTTTGTATTGGATACGGGTTTGGGGAATGAAGTGAATGGGCAGCGCTTGGGGATTGACAGCCGCGGTCCTTATCCGAATACGCGGTCGCTTTTGTTTGGTGTAAATTTTAGTTTCTAATTCCTATGAAAAATATTTTTAAAATTTTAATGCTGGCGTGCGTCGTCAGTGCGTCGAGTTGTACAAAATTGGATGAAAATGCTTACGATGTTATTGTTGCAGAAGATTTTTATACAAATAAGAATGAAGTAATTTCTGCTGTATTGCGACCTTATACCCATGCCAACGCTTGGATATCGCCTTCGGGACAGGATGGCTGGTGGCGTCCGGCCGAATTATCGGCCGACCAATTGGCCTGGCCAACTAAAGGACGGCATGGAGAAGATAATGGCAAATGGAAGCGACTACATTATCATACCTGGACAGTAGATGAAGGAGGTTTAAACAATGCCTGGGTACTGATGTACTGGGGGGTAGGTCTATGCAATAGCCCCATCGATATTCTCGAAAAATCTGATGTGGCCAGTATGGGGATTACAACGGAAGAAAAGAATCAATACATTGCCGAGCTTAAGCTTTTACGCGCATTGCACTACCTGAAGCTGATGGATCTTTTCGGAAATATTCCGATAACCACAAAAGCGCCGACCACTGCTGAAGAACCTCTTCCGGAGCCCTCTTCTACCAAAGAAGTGTTTGAATTTATTGAGAAAGAAATTCGAGATAATATTGACCTAGCCCCAAAATTATCGCGGGCGATGTTGGGTCGGGTGTCGCAGGCTACAGGGTACGCGATGCTAGTCGAACTATATTTAAATGCTGAGAAATGGTATGGACAGCCGAGATGGGATGACTGTATCGCGGCAGCTGATAAGTTGATATCGGGTGACGGGGGTGGTTTGAATGGTGCCATGGAATTAGATCCGAATATTAAAGACGCTTATGTTCCGACGAATGATCTCTCCAAGGAAACCATTTTTTCTATCGCTTATGATTATAAAATAGCGGATTTTTCAGCGGGTTTTCCGAGTGAGTTCTATCATTTTGTGCAGAGTGAAATCTATGGTGGCGGCAGAAACGGAAATAATGGGATTGTATTGGTTCCCGGTGTTTTCGGTCAGTATGCAGCAAATGATCTACGGAAAAAGGAATGGTTTTTAAGCGGCCCAATGGTGAAATTTGTGGACGGTAAAATGGTTGAAGGATCGGAAGAGTACAAAGGTGAACAGCTTGTCTTTGTGGATTATATTCGTCGGGCAAAATCGGGGGGTACATCGTCTACCATGAGTGACGGTGAAGAAAACAGTGGAATCCGATTTAATAAATATAAAATTGGAAATAATGTGGTCGGTACGGTCAATGGTGTTAAAATACCTGTTGACGAAAATTACAACAATACCGATTGGAATGTGTATCGCTTGAGCTGGATTTATTTTGCGAAAGCCGAAGCGCTGATGCGCAAAAGCGGCGGTACTGCTTCACAAGTTGCAGTTGACTTGATTAATATGTGCAAAAAAAGGGCATTTGCTGATGCCGACTGGGCGGCAGCACAATACAATACGAGTACGCTGACGTTAGATGAGCTTTTGGCGGAGCGTGGGCGTGAGTTTATTTTTGAGGGGTTCAGAAGGCGTGATTTAATCCGTTTTGGTAAATTTCATACCGCAACGTGGTGGGATCATAAACCTACTGCTGAAAACAAAACGGTGTTTCCGATACCTCAACAGCAGATATCGATGAATCCCAACTTAAAGCAAAATCCTGGTTACTAAGATGCTTTGGGTTAGGAGCGGTTAGGGGGGTAATTTACATTTGAATAATGTTATTATGTTAGGGGTACCAGCAGAGCTGCGGTACCCCATACTATAAAGGGATAAAAGGGACAAATTAGTTTTGACGTTTAATGCTGATGTTTAGATAGCGACTGTTGTCATATCCGCTCAAAGCATTGACGATAACGACACCATATTTTTCGTCTGGTGTCTTAAAGTAGAACATGCTGCCCACTTTAAGATCATTTAACGAAAGATTGGTCGTTTTGCGGGAAATTGCATTGTTCTGAATAACTGTTCCAGATGTTAAGGTGTTTAGAAATGTGGAGGCCTGATTGGTCTGTATACCGGAAAAATAGGTTGCCCGGCCTTTTCCGGATAGATCCGTAAAGTCGAAAGCTTTAAAGGGAATTGGACTGGCTTGTAGCGAATAGATATTATAGGAATAGGTAATGGCACCATTGGCTTCTACTTTATAGGTGCGATACATCCCCAGATCGATTTTTCCTGCATTCGCTTTGGCTTCAGCATAGGTATATGTTTTCCCTTCCATCAGATCAATAAAGCAAGCGCTGCTTTGCGCTGTGCTATCTGGCATATAGAGCACGCGATTGTTCAGATGGGCGTAATCTGATAGCACATTATAGGTCACTGAAGTATAGCCATCGCCCATAAATACGCCTTCGCTGTCCACCGCCATTATTCGAAAAGTGGTAAGACCCACCTTATCGGCCTTAATTTTATAAACATAGCGGAGGCTTCTTTTTTCGCCGTCTGCCAATGGGATTTTGAGCGCTGCTGCACCGGCGCCATTGTAAAAGATCCATACCTGATGCATGTCTTTGGAAGCTGAGCTAATCGTAAAATCGACATAGATGGAGTCTCCGGAAGCAACATCCTTGTAAGTACCAATACTAAATTCATTTTCTTGGTGCAGCGTCACTTTAACATCCGTAAACTGATTGAAAATATTGTCGCCTTCCCGTTTGCAGGAAAGCAATATGCTGAAGAGGATAAGGAGCAATAAATATTTCTTTTTCATAATTAGTTGTTTAGTGGATCGAATGTACCGCCTTCATAACCGATTGTTTGTTCGAGCAATGGAGAGGAGCTCATAAAGGTATTTGGCAGTGGGTAGAAATAATAATAATCACGGAAAGCAAAGGCTCCATTCGCGCTTTCTGCGCGTAAATTATAGGGATATTTGAAGTAATTCAATACGGTATCTCTATTGTTCATGTCCAAACGCTCGCGATGCATGATCCCGGCAGCGTTCTTTGCTTCTAATATTTTCTTTAGAGCATCGGATTTGGTTTCGAACAGATACGTTTGGATCGTTCCTTCGAGGGTATGCATGCGACGCGTCCGTCGTAGGTCGTGATAGCGCTTGCCTTCAAAAGCGAATTCAATTTGCCGTTCGTTCATCAGTAGATCGCGCATCTGTTCTTTGTTGGCAGCAAGGGACAAACCGTAATCGTATTTCCCCTGTTCGATGCCGGCGCGTTGCCGGATACTACGGATCAGTTCTTTAGCGAGCGCCAGATCGCCTGTTTCATTTGCTGATTCAGCATAATTCATCATGACTTCGGCAAATCGGATTTCAATCCAGTCCATACCATTGCCGCCTATGTCATTGAAAATGCCCACAGATGCAGATGAAAGTGATGGATTGACAAATTTTTTGCAATAAAAGGATTTTATGGAGGATTCTCCGTCTGCATTGGTGTAGTTCCACTGTTTTCGTCCTGTCTTGCCGCTCAATGGCCAGTCTGCACCGTTATAGACGATGGTGTTTTTGAACCGTGGATCTCTGTTTTTCCAAAAAAGCGCATCATCATACAGGAGGTTATCCCCGTTGGCGGGTGTGCCATCTTTCATGCGATAGGCTTTGAGCAAAAGGGTGGTCGGAACATAATAATCTGCTGGTGCTCCGCCTTCGGAGGCGGGGCGCGATGCGCGTTCGACAATAGTGTAACGCTTAGGTGATGTGGCAGAATAGGAACGAAGTAGTACCGCTTCTGTATTGGCTATGCCTTCTTTTAAAAAGATTTCATTATAGTTGGGCATTAAGGCCCGCCCAGTAGCTTGACAGAGTTCATAGGCTTCTTTGCTTGCCTGAAAAGCAGTTTGCCAACGTTGTGCTTCGTAGGGATGCGCTGCATTGTCGGTTGGATTAAACTGTGGACTGGCCCAGTATAGCAGCGCTTTGGCTTTCAGCGCTGCTGCTGCTGCTTTGGTAATTTTACCGCGGCCAGTGCCATCGTCCCAGGTTACGCCATCTAAATTCGTCATTGCAGCATCCAAGTCGCTGACGATTTGTGTAAAGCATGCTTTTGCGGATACCCGACCACTTAACTCCAGTTTGTCTGGATTTTGAGGGTCGAGTACAAGGGGCACGCCACCGTAGAGCCGTGTAAGCTCAAAATATACTATGGCGCGTAGGGCATAAAACTGTCCTAAAAATTTCTTCTTGACCTCTGGTGGCAGGGTTCCTGCTGGAATATAGGCGATCGCATTGTTGCAGCGTGCAATGTCAAAGTAGCGGTTATCCCCAATATTGGTACCCTGGTATTTGGTGGCAATGTATTTGACATCATTAAGTGTGATTTCCCCACTCAGACCCAATACTTTTTTGCTGGCTGCATTCGTTCCCGAAAAGTAGTTTTCGTCACTGGCATAGTGCATCTGCATATCGTTTGTTGTGACTTCATGCGGATGGGTAGGCATGATCATGCTATAGGTACCAGCCAGATAGTATTCAATGGCACCTTCGTTGTCCCAAATGCGGGCGTCCAGACCACCATGATCTACGAGCTCAAAAAAATCATCTTTACAGCTCTGTGTCATCAGGGCTGTACTCGACGCCACCAATAAGGCTATTATGTATGTAAAATGTCTTTTCATGTCTTAAAATTTTAAATACCAAAGTTTAAACCAAAGGAAATCGTACGGATTGTGGGATAATTGTACAAAGAAGAGGAATAGGGGTCGCGGTGTTTAAATGGTGCGACAATGGTCCATAGGTTATTACCCGACAGCATCAGCTTGAGCGAGCGTACATTGATCTTATCTGTAAAGGTTTTAGGGACACTCCAGTTGAACACCATATTGTTGATCCGGATGGTTGTACCATCTTCTGCCCAGAAGGTAGAATTCCACTTTTTCATCATCGCAGCATCGTCATATCGTGGGAATTTTCCATTGGGGTTTTCCAACGACCAATGGTCTTCCCAAAAACTTGGAACATTCACGAATGCAGTAGGAGCGGTCATGGCTTGGGACTCATAGAATACCTTTCCGCCAAATACGGCCCTGAAATTGGTGTTTAAGGAGAACGATTTATAAGCCAAGCCAACGGTGATCCCTGTTGAAAAAACCGGCGATGTATTATCAAACATGGTGGTTAGGTCTTTTTCGGTGATCTTGCCATCGCCATTGGTGTCTTCGTATACGGTCCAGCCGACCTGTGGTACTTTGCCGTCGATGGTATAGTTGGGGTTTTTGGCCAAGAAATTATCCACTTCCTGTTGTGTACGTAACATATCCTGATAGATCAGTCCATAATTTGAACTGTTGTATTTACGGGAGTCTGTTCCCATTTCCACCTTCCAGTCTGGATAGGAGAAATCCCATAGCTGGAATTTGTTGAAGTACATTTGGGTCGTGTAACTTGCCGAATAGCCAAAGTTCATATTGGTGGAAAGTTTGAATCCGTTGGAGAAGGTGTTTTGGTAACCCAAGGAAAATTCGGTACCCCAGCCTCTTCGTTTCTGGTAGTTGACGACTGGTGCTTTGAATCCGGCGTACATCGGAAAATTCTCGTCGTTACCTTTGTCAAATACATCGTACGAGTTTCGGAGATAGTATTCGAACCCAAAGCTCAGTTTGTTGTCAAACCAGCGGGATTCTATTCCGAAGTTGAAGGTACGGTGTTTCTCCCAGGAGATATCGGGATTGGCAATAATGGTTGGGTTGAGTGATGCGACCGGTGTTTCGCCGTAGAGATAGCCTGTATTGACGAGGTCGACACTGAACCGTTCTTGCCATAGCCGCGCTAACACACGGTCTTCACCTACCAGTCCATAGTTAGCCCTTAGTTTTAAGTAGCTGATATAATTGAGGTCTTTAAAAAATTCTTCGTCACTGACCACCCAACCAGTCGCGACCGTGGGGAATACCCCCCAGATATTACCTTTCGCAAAATTGGAGGAGGCATCGACACGGGTAATCACTTCAAGTAGATACTTTTTCTTGTAATCGTAATTGAGCCGTCCAAAGAAGGATCGTTTGACGGCTTCGGTGATTGATCGGTCGGACCGCGTGAAAGTCGATTGGTCGAATGCCCAATATTCATCTAAATTTAGCAGCTGTTGATTGGTCCAGTAAGCGGATAATCCTTCTGCATTGGAAGCCGACTGTTCTGCACCTACCATGAGATCAAGGCTATGCTTTCCAAAAGTATTTGCATATTGTAATACGATATTTCCCTGGTAACTATTCCCTTTACCCAAGGAGGGTAAAATCCTTGTCTTGCTACCGTCCATACGAAACACTTTGTCTACGGTGTTGGTGTAGAGCTTGTTGTTGTTGCCTGTGCGTACAAACTCGTATAGATCGTAAGCCGGGAGGTATTCTTGGCCACTGGAAGATGTTCCCGAATTGGAGATCTGTATGCGGGCGCTGAATCCTTTGAGGTATTCTGGCGCATAATTTAGGGAGGCGTTAATGTTATAATTTGCGTTGCTGCGTTTTTGGTAGTAGCCTGAGTTGATGATTGCCAGTGGATTGGTATTGCTATTGGCATTGATGTTACTGAAGTTTACCGGTAGGCCATCGATCTGTATGGGTACCCATTGCGGCGTCGTAATCAGGGTTTGATAGAAGTTTTGATCGCGGTCGTCGGATAGGCTGTTTTGGCTATTGGTCTTTGTATTATTTACATTAAAGGCAATATCAGCTTTTAAACCGTCAATAATTTGTGTATTGAAGCCGGATCGGAATGAATATTTCTGTTGGCTCATACCTGCATAGTTACCGTCTTCTTTTTGATAGCTTCCGCCTGCAAAGAAGGTTATCTTTTCACTTCCACCGGAAATGGATAGGTTATGGCGTTCCATTTTAGAGGGTTTCCAAAGTTCATCATACCAGCTTTTATACGGATTTGTTTTTAAATAGGCTAAGTCTTCATCCGAAAAGAAGTCTGTGGGTTGGGCATTATTGAGTGCGTAGGTTTCGTTCAGTAATTTGGCGTGTTGATAGGCTGAAAGCATTTTTGGCTTTACCGTAGCGTCTGAGATACCGAGGTAACCGTTGTAGGTGAGCTGTGTCTTTCCTGCCTGCCCTCTTTTGGTGGTGACTAGGATAACCCCTTTTGCTCCGGAGGCTCCATAAATGGCTGCGGATGCGTCTTTAAGAATCGAAATGTTTTCTACCATGGACGCATCTAGGTTTTCAAAGACATCGGATGATGAAATAATACCGTCAATAACATACAGTGGCTCATTGGTTACCCCTTGCAATTTGGCTTGGTCTGAGGCGAAAGCATTACGAACATTGAGGGTAACTGCTGCTCCTGGCCTGCCCGAAGACTCGCTTACGCCCAATCCTGCGACGCGGTCGCGTAGGGCTGCGGCAATATTGGCTGCCGGGATGTCCTGGATTTCTTTTGGGTCAACAGAGGCCACGGCACCCAAGACTTCGCGCCGTTTTTTTGTGCCGTATCCGACCACGACAACCTCATCTATGCTGGTATTGGACTCGAGTCGGATTGTGATATTGGTTTTGCCCTTCGTGTCTATTTCTTGTACTTTATAGCCCACATAGCTCACAACAATAACTGTATTGTCTGCAGGAAGGTTGATATGGAACACCCCATCTTCTCCTGTTTTTACGCCGGCTTTGCTGCCTTTGACCAGAATAGTTGCGCCGTGGACAGGCTTGCCGTCTTGATCAAGCACACGGCCGGTGACACCAGCAAATTTTGTGGAAAGCAGAAGTGGAGAATTTGTTGTTGGCAATGCAAAAACCGGGGCTGGCGAGAGCGCAAGCAGGGGGCAAAGAAGCTTGATACTCCGCTTTAGCAAAGATTTTTTGAAAAATGGATAATTCATACATTTAACTTGTTTATAATAGGTTTTAAAAAGCGTTTTACGGCAGATTAATTGGTTATCGTGCAAACCTGAACAAGTTCGTATTATCCACTATTTTGCGTGGACGATATTCCATTAAAGAATTGCTTTGTAACAGGTTTGTTGGGTAATGATAGGGGTAATTTTTTAATCAACTGTCCTGAACTGTTGGCTTGGCTGTAAATGAAATGAGCGCAGCTACTTAAAACATTTTTTGGAATGGCCAAAATAAAGGAAGTGATATATTAAATTTATTTACTAAATATTTTAGTTTTTTTTTTGTTATATTTGTATTGATAACCAAAAACTTAAATTATCATGGCAAGATTAAAATCGATTGGTAAATATGTTGATCCCCGTACTGACTTTGGTTGGAAGCTTTATTTCGGGCGAGAGGAAAATAAGATTCTTTTAATCGAATTCCTCAATAGCTTATTTGAAGGTGAGAAAATAATTTCCGATTTATTTTATAAGTCTATAGAGTATGACGGTGATCAAGAAGATATGCGAAGGGTTGTTTTTGATTTACATTGTATCGGTACAGATGGAGAGATATTTATTATAGAGATGCAGCAGTTATTTCAGGAATATTTCAAGGATCGCGCTGTCTATTATACGTCACGTTTGATTAATAAGCAATTGTCAAAGGGGAAGAAGGGTAATGATTACTGTTTACCTGTGATTTATTTTATAGGGGTTTTAGAATTTAAACTTCATGGGGAGGATGAGGCTTTTCTTTTGCGCAAGACTGATCGTCCTTATTTCTATGATGTCGCATTATGTGATAAGACAACGCATGAAATCTTTTATAATAAGCTGGGGTATAAACTAGTGTCTTTGCCGATGTTTAATAAAAAGCCCGGGGAGCTTCAATCAGTCATGGATCAGTGGTTATATGTACTTAAACACTTGAGTACCATGGATAAATTACCGTCTTTTTTGGATAAAAGGATATTTGGCCTTATCTTTGAAATAGGAGAAATAGGTAAATTAACAGAGGAGGATCGGATGTCATACGAATCGAGTTTAAAACATAAGCGTGATGCAGAGAGCGTTTACAATTCAGCTATTCGGTCTGGCGAAGCAATGGGTCTTAAGAAAGGTCTTGCTAAAGGTCTTGAGAAAGGTCTTGCTAAAGGTCTTGAGAAAGGTCTTGCTGAAGGTCTTGAAAAAGGTCTTGCTGAAGGGCTCGCGAAAGGAGAGCATAAACAGGCTTTGGAATCTGCTCGAAAGATGCTAGTGAAGGGATATAACAAAGCGGATGTTAGTGATATTACAGGTCTTTCTATTGAAGAAATTGAAAAACTTAAAATGGTTTAGTCATTTTGATCTAATAGGTGCATGATTTTTAAATCCAGTTAATAAGAGATTTTGTCTTTATATAAGCGATGTATTTCTACTGTGTAGGAATACATCGCTTTTTTGTGCTATCACTTTTTTAATGTGGGTCCATGTACGATAAGCTTGCCGTCAGCGGTAATTTCCATCGGGTCTATAAAAACCAGTCGTTGATGCCCCGTTGCTTCGGTGCGACCGTGATAGACACAATACCGCTGCTTGCCATCCCGCGAATAGGCTATGCTATTGTGACCAGTACCTGTTACCAGCCCATTTTTTTGTAAAATGGGATTGTTTGAGGCTTTTTTAAATGGGCCTAATGGACTTTTCGAAGTGGCATAACCGATTGCATAATTTTTGCCATCGAAATTATTCGCCGAATACATCATATAATACGTGTGGCCTTCTTTAAAGAGATAAGAGCCTTCTGTCCACCGCCGATTTACTTCTCTGCTGGTTACCGATCTGCTCTCCCAATCGTCGGAAACGCCCATTGTTAGTGGCGGGCGCAACAGTAATTTTGGCTCGCCAATGATACCGGAAAAATCAGGTTTAATTTCTACGCCGTATACCCAGCTTTCTTCCACCTTATCATACCAGCCTTTCTTTTTTGCCCAGGTGGCCACCTCGCTTTCGACCGGATGTTTGTAGCAACATCTGGAATAATAGAGGTAAACCCGGCCATCTTCAAACCAAAGATTGGCATCGATAATGGGATAGCCTGGATCAAAAATTGGCCGATCGTAGCAGTCGATAAATGGCCCCGTGGGCTTATCTGATACGGCAACACCGATCCTGAAATTCTCAAGTTCTCGCGTCGGATTATCTTTCCACTGGGCGCTATACAGCATATAGTAACGACCATTTCGCCGGTATACTTCAGGTGCCCAAAATGCATCTATTCCCCATCCGTTTTTATTGTCATGATGATAAACCTGCCCTTCAAAAGTCCAGTCTTGCAGGTTGGTGGATGAATAGGCTCCAAAGCCTTTGTCTACATCGCCGCCGGTGCCATACATATAATATTTCCCATCGGAATCCGTCAGGACGAAAGGATCACCGAAAGCGATTGGTAAAGGATTTTGTATTACGGTCTGTCCCTTTAACACAAAAGATAATAGTAGGATAAATAACAATAGGGGAAATGGTCTTTTCATCGTCATGTATAATTGGTGTTAAATTCTTCAAAAGAAGTCAAAATTTCATTCCTTTTTTGCTCAATCTTTTGTCGTTTTGTCTCAAAGTGAATAGACTTAGCTAACATTTTCTTGATTTAGACCGCGCTGTACCATTTTTTGTTTCACACGGCTATTGGCTGTCCGTAATGTCATCATATGTGCTCTTGTCATTTTTTGGTACATTTGATTATATTTGAAAGAACCGATTGCCAACATAGATTATGTCTTATCCTACTTTTTTTGTTTGGCTGATCCTGCAGTTTAGCGTGGTTGTTTGTCATGCCCAATATTATTTCAAGCACTATCAGACGCAGGATGGACTTCCTCATCAGGCTGTTCGCTCCATCTTACAGGATGGCAAAGGCTTTATGTGGGTTGGCACGCGTGCTGGTCTGTGCAGATTTGACGGCTACAATTTTAAGCTTTGCGAAAATAAAGATGATCCTTTTAATAACATCGGCAACAATGTAATCAATACATTGACCGAAGGGCAGCCAGGAATACTATGGATCGGCACAGGAAAGGGAATGTACCGGTACGATACCATTGGTGAGGTGATATCGCCGGTTGATCTGATTCCGCAGGTGTATATCGAACAGGTAATTGCCAATGGGGATGATATCTGGTTTATTGCCAATTCGTCGCTTTGGCGCTATAGCATAAAAAAGAGCATGGTCAAAAATTATCAGATACAGACTACTGCCTTATTTTTGGATGGTGCCACAAATCTGTGGACGGGTAATAAGCAGGGGGAACTCCGTATTTTCGACTCGCGTGGGGTGCTTGCGAAAACCATGAAAACGGTGAACTTTAACAGGCCTTCGAATATGAATACCATTAGTGCTATTTTCCCGCTTGATGATGGTGCCGTACTCGTTGGATATTTTGGAGCTGGGCTTAAGCGCTATGATTTGGATAAGCAAACAACGACAACGATTGTGCTTAGTGAAAAGGAGGATAGCGCTATTTTTGTGCGGGATATCTGTAAGGGAAATAATGGCGATTATTGGGTCGCAACTGAATCTGGGGTGTATATCTATAATGCCAATATCAAAAAATGCCGGCATCTTGGTAAGCGTGCTGATGACCCGTATGCTATGACGGATAACGCGGTCTATAAAGTGTGCAGAGATAAAAGCGGGGGGATGTGGCTGGGTACTTTTTTTGGTGGCCTGAACTATTGCTCGCTTGAAAACGCACGTTTTCGGAAATACTACCCTATTGTGGGACAGAATTCGATATCAGGATATGCCGTCCGTGAGCTAGTTCCTGATCGGGATGGTCACCTCTGGATTGGCACGGAAGATGCCGGTCTCAATAGGTTTGATCCGCAGAGGCAATTTTTTAGGCACTATCCAACAACAGGTGAAAATGCGCTTTCCTATCCGAATATCCACGGTCTGCTCGCTGTGGGAAATGATCTTCTTGTGGGGCCCTTTCATCGGGGATTGGAGATTATGGATATTCGGACAGGGCTAATCCGTCAGCAGCATCGTGCTATCGGTCTACCCGCCGAATCTGGCAACGATTTTGTGTTGAGCATCTTTCAGACAAGTGACAGCACGGTATTAGTGGGTACTGCTTATGATGAGAACGCCGGCCTGTTCAGGTACGACCTCAAAAGAAAGACTTTTGATCGCATCAATCATATCCCTGGTCGTCCTTATGTGCTGAGCATCCGGGAGGATAGAAATGGGTTTATTTGGGTGGGCACCATGTCGAACGGCGTTTATTACTATCATCCCAAGTCGGGTGTACAGGGGAATATTCGATTTGGGAGCAGCACTAAAATAGGTCAGATTCCCGAATTTCCGGTATATGGTATCCATGAAGATAGCATGGGGGCGATCTGGTTTGCCACAGAAGGTGGTGGGCTGATCCGCTTAAGTCGAGACCGAACGTCAACTAAAAGATACGACACTGCTGCGGGCTTTCCGACCAATGTGTATTTTAGTATACTGGAAGATGATTTTCAAAACCTTTGGATAAGTTCGTTGAAGGGAATTTTGTGCCTGGATATTAAAACGGGGGCCTTTAAAAACTATCAGCAAGCCAACGGATTGATCACTGATCAGTTTAATTTTTGTTCGGCTTACAAAGACAGGTCTGGTATCTTGTATTTTGGGTCAGTGAAAGGGCTGATCGCCTTTGATCCCAAAGATTTTTTAAACACTGGACCTCGCCCGGCTTTATTTATTACTGGCCTGGAGATAGACAATAAAGCTATCCATCCTGGTGTGGATAAAAGTCCAATCAAGCGTTCGGTAGTGTACCTCGACAGTATTTGTTTAGCTTATAACCAAAATAACTTCAGTATTGAATTTGCTGCGCTCAATTATGCTTCTCCGGCCGTTACCAGATATGAATATATATTGGAGGGGTTAGCTCAAAAACGCACAATTCTTGCTAGCAATAGAAAGGCTTATTTTACGGATATACAACCGGGTAAATATATTTTCACTGTGCGGGCGAAAAGTAATACGGGCAGCTGGAGGAGTATTGAACGTAGGCTTGTGATTATTATAACGCCGCCATTTTGGAAAACTTTTGCCGCATACAGCTTCTATACTTTGCTGGTGATCGTTCTTTTGGTTTTGATTGCTTTTTATTACCATCGATGGACCATTCGAAAAAATGTGGCTAAACTTATGCGGTTTGAACATGAAAAGGAACGTGAAATCTATGCGGCTAAAATTGAGTTTTTTACGCATATCACGCATGAAATACAAACGCCGTTGACATTGATCCTCGGTCGTGTGCAAGGCATGCTACGAAAAATTACGGATAGCGACACTATCCGTAAAAACTTGTTACAGGTTGAAAAAAATACATTGAGACTGACCGAACTGACAGCGGAACTGCTGGATTTTAGAAAAACAGAATTGCATCAATTTGGGCTCAATTTTGTGAAAACAAATATTGTTGATTTGTTAAAAGAAGTGATGTCTTCTTTTGAACAGATCGCCGAACAGAATAATATCCGTTTGAACAGTGCTTATCCGGAGGATGATGTCATCGCTTTTGTCGACCGTGAAGCTACGGTAAAAATATTGAACAATCTACTCTCTAATGCTATAAAATATGGTCTCACCTACGTGAATGTGCGGCTGGCAGATCCAGATATCGAAAAAAACAGTTTTAACATTACGGTAGAAAATGATAGTGAACCTATTCCTGATAAATATGCAAAAAAGATCTTTGAGCCGTTTTTTAGGATAGAAAATAGTCTTGGGTTTGGAACCGGGATTGGTCTTTCGCTGGCCAAGTCGCTCAGCGAGCTGCACAAGGGTACGCTCCAGCTTATAGAAAATGGTGGTAGCCTTGTTGTATTTGAATTGGTGCTGCCGCTACGGCAGGAAAGGGAGTTTGAACTTAGCAGTTGGAAAAAAATCAGATAATTATGAGACAGCACATATTGATTATTGACGACAATTTAGAAATTCTGGAATTCTTGTCTGAAGAATTGAATGAAAATTATTGTACACACACCGCTGACAACGGTGAAAGTGCAAAACTTATCTTAGATAGCGAAATGATTGATCTGGTTATCTCGGATATTATGATGCCGGGAATCGACGGTTTCGAACTCTGTAAATTCATCAAATCGAATCTGAACTATTGCCATATACCGGTACTATTGCTGACTTCAAAGAACAGTTATACTGCGCATATCGAGGGGCTTGAAGTGGGTGCCGATGCTTATGTTCAGAAACCTTTTCCTTTGGAACTTTTATTGGTGCAGGTGGACAATCTGCTAAGAAATAGGGTGAATGTAAAAACTCATTTTGCTCATGCGCCGTTTGAAGATGTCCGTTTGCTGGCGCCTTCGAAGCTGGACGCTGAGTTTTTGCACAAGCTGGATGCTTATATCAAAAAAAACTTTAGGTATCCGGAACTTGGTATTGATGAACTTGCTGAACATATGTTGATGAGCCGGCCTACATTTTACCGAAAAATAAAGCAGCTTTCTGCGCTTTCGCCCAAGGAACTTGTCGATAAAACGCGTTTAAAGAAAGCGACTGAACTCATGGCGCAAAATGAATTTAGTTTACAGCAGATCGCTACCCTGGTCGGGTATAGTTCACAAAGTATCTTTAATAAGAACTTCCAAAAATATTATAAGGTATCTCCATCGGCTTACCTGAAGTCAATGCCGAGATCCTGATTCGATGTAACGATAGGGGATTAAAAAGGGGCAATCCAATAATTTTGGACTGCCCCTATAGTTTTCAGTAATCATCGTTTAGGGTATACTAATCGCTATTGCGGAATATACCGACTTCCGCCAGGCCGGGCTGCTGTTGATTGTCGTAGCCTGACTTTGGTACGAGTTTAAAATAGCGAAATTGCTTGGTCTGCGCCAGGTCGATAAACTGCCGCAGGAGATTGACATCGCTCAAGCTAAAGGTGCCCAGATTTTCCCAGTTTTGATTGTCATTGCCGACATGGATTTCCAATTCTTTGATCTTTCTGTCGCCATCTTTCTGATGGATTACAAAACCATCTACGGGTTGGGCTGCTCCGATGTCGATGGTGAGGTAATGGTCGGGGTACTTTGTTGGATTGACTGAATAGCGGGTTATCCATATGGAGTTGATATTGTCATCGATCACTGCTGCAGCCGACCGGTTGTTATTGGGTTCTTCGGAACTGAAGCCAGCGACCGTCCACCCTTTCTTGGTATACATTTTCCGCCATTTTTCTCCTGCTGGACGCTTTTGTTTGAGTGCAGGATTGGCCGGTAGACCGAAGTTTGGGGAGCCATCTGTATGCCAGGAAAATCGCTGGATATAGGGACGTCGTGTGGCATTGCCGTCGTTGGCTACATTACGTGCGTGATAAATCATCCAGTCTTCTTTTCCATCAGGAGATTTAAAAAAACCGTTGTGGCCGGGACCATAAATGCTACTTTCGGGTCTCATGGAAAATACGGGATGGTTGCGTTTTGTCCAATCTGCTGCCTGTAGTGGGTCTCCGTCATCTTTTAGCGTGAGCAGGCCGAGGCAATAGCCGTCAGACCAGTAACCGCTGCCCGAATAAACGATATGGACTTTGCCCTGTGGATTGATCAACACCTGGGGGCCTTCGTTGATTGGATTTCCGTTTTTCTCCCATGCATAGTTGGGCGTGGCAATCATGACCTTTGGTCCGGAAATGGTCCAGGGGTTGCTCATGGGCGCTATATAAATGTTTTGGGGCGGTGCACCGGCATTCCCGCCCGACCAGATCATATACATCTTTCCGTCATGCCGCAAAATGGTTCCGTCAATGGCCCACTCGCTTGCACTATCGGAAATCTTACCTTTCATTTCCCAGTTGCCCTGAACGGGGGTGGGAGAAGAATTTTCGAGCACATACATTCTGTGGTTGGCATTGCTGCCATTATCTGCTGCAAAATAGAAATACCATTTGCCATCGATTTCATGCAATTCGGGCGCCCATAAATTCTTTGAATAGGGCTGATCTGCAGGAGGGGTATAGACTTCATATCGCCGTGCGGAGGCAAGTTCGGACATGCTTTTGGTTTCGAGGATGACGAGCTTGCTTCCCTGGGTATAGGTATAATAGTAAGTACCGTCTTTTTGGATTACCCAAGGATCGGGACCACCTGGCATGAGTGGATTGGAGAAGGTACTATCTACCACTACTGTATTGTCTGTAGCAGAATCTACGGGTTGGGTATTGCTTTTTGGGATGGGATCTAAATCGTTTGTGGGATTGTTTTTTTGACAGGCAGATACCCATAACATGCTGCTCATCATAAAATAAAAGGTCACTGTCATTCTTTTCATGGATGTGTTTGTTTAAAGATTTTCAATTGGATTGCATCGCTTGTTTGATCAGCATTTACCTGGACGTATGCTACCACTGTATTGCCTGGTCTTCATCTGGAATAAGGGTGTTGCGTGAGCGTTCCATCGTCATGCTTCCTTCGGCGCGGTAGCGCACGGGCACACCGGGCATGGTGGTGATATCGTCATATTTGTATTTTAGGTTGACGGTGCAGTACTGTTTGACCAAATATTTTTTGGTGGCATCTGCGATTTCCCTTAATTGATAGGTGGGCTGCCCGAGCATTTCAAAGTTGATGGATTTGTCGGCGGCATACACATGAAGGGTACCCGATTTTATACCGTTAACATCCTCCGAGGGTTCCATAAACTCCATGATAATCTTGTAACGGCCTCGATCTTCTGATTTCTCTTCCAGAACTCCGGCGTAGAAAAATACCGCTTTTTCGTCTACCACCCACGATGTTCTGACGCTAGATACAAGTGGGTTTTTAGTTTGCCCGTCGGCATAGACATTCATGGATGTGGCGGAATAATTGCCCGAATAATTATTAAATGGTTTGACATAGAGCAATGCTTTGCGCCATCCTTTGCGCTTATTGGTCACATAGGAGGGGTCTTCCTGAATGGACAGTGGAAGTACATAGCGTTCGACAAGATCGAGGTTGTCAAACTTAAATTTGATCGGATAATTTTCGGTATGTGCTCCTTTGGGAATTAGGCAGCTCTCGTTGGGCAGTGCAAAAAACTGTTCGGGAAGCTGTTTAAAATATAAATCTTTGCGGTACTGATATTTTTCCTGGTTAAAAGTGGCTAGTGTATCGCTATCCACAGCCACCTTGACATAGCGGTCTTTATCGTTCTCGCGGGAGCCGCTCAGTATGATAGGCAATTTATAGGTGACTTCACCGGTCTTGTTGTAGCGCAGATAGACTTCGGATACACCTTCACTTCCAATTGGGGCTTTAAAAGACACCATCTGTGTATACAATTCTTCTTCCCATTCATCGTTGCACCCCGTTTGGAACAAGGCCAAGACTAGGGTTAAAATATAGATATAAATCTTTTTCATGTGTTTTTATTTCTAATGCTTAAATAAGTATGCAATGTTTATTGCGGTATTTTCTATCTAATTCTTTCTGGCTGGTTTCATTAATCGAAAGAAGGCCATCCCGGTGCCTGCGTCATGCGTCTGTTTTTGCGGAGCTCATCCCAGTCGACGGGCCAGAAGTACATTTTTTTAGAAAATATAGTCTGGAGTTGCGGTACGCGCACAGGGGTGTAGAATAGGTCCGCATTGTCTTTGGTCATATATACATTGTAGCCGTAGATCTGTTCTGCCTCATCTATTGGAGCATCTTTCCATCGGCGCAAGTCGTAGTAGCGCTGATTTTCGCCCAGCAATTCGATCTGCCGCTCACCTTTGATTTGGCGGCGTAACGCTGCCTGATCGGTATATATGGCGTTGTCATAATTGGGCACTCCCGCGCGGATACGAACCATACCTATACTGTTTTTCATCTGATCAATATTTCGAGTGATCTGATGCGTAGTTTTGCCGTCCCAGCTGGCAATCATATGGGATCCATTGATCTCATTGAGCGCTTCAGCATACATGAGCAGCAGGTCGGCATACCGTATGGCGATTTCCACTTTGGGGTATATCTTGCCGCCATTGCCTGTGGCATTATCTTTTGGGTTGACAAATTTCATCATGCCTATCCCCGTAGGTAGCCAGCGGTCACCATTGATCATGCCCTCATTTTCACCCCGATAATAGAAGATCTGTTTGTTCGTGACATTGGATAAGTTGGAGGTGGCGCTAGACATGGTCCACAGCGTGCCACTATAGGCCACTGAAGCATAAAATCGTGGTTCTCGATGGGCAAAGTCTTTCCAGACATTTTCCAGGAGTGGCTTGAATTGATCAAGTTCAGCCTTTTGCACAAACATATTTGCTCCGTATTTCTGCCGGATTTGCTGTCTATTAAATGTGGTTCCGTCATTCATGGCGTACGCATCACATTGTTTTAAGGTAATGCCATGGCAGTTGTATCCGCCGCCCACCTGGGGCATCTGGTGCCTTGTCAGCGCGATAATACCATGGTTTTCATCGGTTTGATTTTCCCCTCTGGTAAAGATCATCTCTGGATTTTCGGACGCATATAGATCACCGTTAAATACGGCGCGATAGGATTCGAAGGGATCAATATTGGCCCACCCTTCCGGAAAGTTCTTGTCGGAGTATTCTGGATGATGTGGGGGTGTGATGGTGGCTGGATAGTCGGTAGTACCTTTGGCTTTAAAATCGGCTGTATAGAGCTTGTAAGCATTTAAATCGATCACATCTTTGGCCGCCGCTGCTGCGCGTGCCCATTTATCTTCGTTGTATTGTGCCGAAATCAGCGCACGGCCTTTATCGTCGGTAAAGTCGCTCATTTCTGCGTTACCATTGGCCAGGGGGCTTGCCGCAAATAATAATGCTTTGGCGCGTGTGGCCAATGCTGCTCCACGCGTAGGACGGGCGATATTGCGATTGTCGCGTTTTAGGGGTAGATCTTGCGCTGCCAGGGCCATTTCTTCGGCAATAAAGGTGGCTACTTCATCGTAGGTGTTGCGCGGGTAGGCTAGTTTGTCGTAGCTTTCGTCGTAGTCTACGCCTTTGTCTGGCATAATTGGTACTGGACCATACTTGCGTAGGAGTAGCCAGTACAGGTAGGCACGGATAAAGCGTGCCTGCGCCTTGTAATCTGTTACCTGTTTTGGTGTGAAAGCTCCGCCTTCAGCCATGCTGTGTATCATGACTGAGGCTTGACGGATTCCGCCATAGGACTGTGCCCACGATTGACGCTGCCAGGTATAATCGTACTCTCCAAATTTAAATCGCCGGTACTCATCGCCGTTGCCCCCGGCGGATTCATTGTAGAACATATCGTCCGAGTAGTTGGAGATGGTATAATTTCGATGGCCCATTTCGAGGTTGTAGTCCAATAGTTTGTTGTAACAGTTTCCGAGCCATTGCTCGGTATAATCCTTGCTTTTAAAAATGCGATCTTCGCTCTGTCGGTCATCAAAAAAATGCTCAACATCCAGGTATTTGGAGCAGGAGCTGATGGATAGACATAAACTGACGCTGAGCAGCAAGGGTGCGAGTAGTGTTATTTTCTTCATGTTTCTATCGTTAGAGGTTGATGGTAAGTCCGAGGGTGATTGTTTTGGCCAGTGGATAGGCTTGACCATTGGAACTGTTCATTTCGGGGTCCCACAATTTAAATTTGGAGAAGGTCAGCAAGTTGGTGCCCATGGCATAGAGCCGTGCCGATTTGACGCCTATTCTTTTTGTGAATCCGTTGGGTATGGCATATCCTATATCGAGGGTTTTGAGCCGTAGGTACGAACTCTCGCGGAGCCAATAGGTTGAAGCGCGGTAGTTATTGGCGCTACCGCCGTAACTGAGTCTGGGGTATTGGGCATTTACATCTTCGTTGACGCCAAGTATCCAGCGGTTGGATTCGACAACATCGGTCAGAATATTTCCCCAGTCGCCCTGGCTGAATGGGTATACTGTATACCCGTTAATAAAGAAGGAGGATTTTCCGGCACCCTGGAAATGTACGCTGGCATCAAATGATTTGTAGTTTGCTGATAAGCCAAAGCCATAGACGAGGTTAGGGTAACGCGTAGCGCCGATGGGTACGATATCGGTGTCGTCGATTTTCCCATCGCCATTAATATCCTTGTATTTGATATCTCCGGGGGCAGTACGGCCAAAGTTTTGGGTAGCACTGTTTCGGATATCTTCATAGTCTTTAAAAAGTCCTAAGGCGATGAGCCCTTTGTTCTGATTGACCCGAAAGCCGGAAAGGGTGGTGTATGGATAGTTGCTGAACTGATCGTCGGCTTCGAGGATGGTGTTTTTACTGTAGGTCAGGGTGCCACGCGCCGTTAGACTGAGCTGATTGATCTTTTGGGTAAACCGCATCTGGCCATCAAAGCCTTCGGATCGTGTAGAACCGACGTTGGCCCTGGGATCTTGTCCTTGTAGGCCGACCACAAAAGGGATATATTTACGTTCCATGTATATTCCATCACGTTGTTCATGAAAGTAGTCGAGCTGTCCACCGAATTTGTCATTGAAAAAAGAAAAATCGAGTCCGAGGTCGTGTTTGGTGGCAATTTCCCAGGTAATGGAATTGGAGGCTATACGGGAATAGGTGAGTCCAGGGTAAAGGTTTTTGCTTTCGATATCGCCCCAATTGTAGCCGAGATTTTCATCGGTGCTAAAAGAAGCTAGATAGGGGAAGCGTACGGGCATGGCGTCGTTGCCGACCTTACCAAAAGAGTACCTGATCTTGAGCATATTCATCCAGCTAAGCCGCTCTTTGATGAATTTTTCTTCTGCTATATTCCATGCTCCGGAGACGGCTGGAAAGAGGTCAAACTGATGGCCTTTGGCAAAATTCTCTGATCCGTTGTAACCGAAATTGAAGTCGAAGAAGTAGCGCGACTGATAGCCATATGTAAACCGACCTGCGAGCCGCTGATTTCGGCGTTCTATGCCCTGCATAATATCCTCGCCATAATTGGAGGTGTTGACGCGTTTTTCTTGTGTATACTGTACTACTCCGCCGAGGGTATGATCTTTGAGTTGTTTGTTATAGTGTAATTCACCTTGCATGGTCTCAAAGCGGTCGCCGGTGGCATTGGAGCGCTGTGTGAGAAGCTGCTCGGTAATTGTTCTTTTGAGTACAAGCTCGCCGTCGGAGTTGCGCAGCCGTTCGGCCATCCAGCCTTCTGGCCATTTCATTCTGCGGATATTATTGTTGTTGTTGATGTCGTAACCAAAGCGTCCTACAAAACGTAACCCCTTGGTCAGCACATCGAGGTTTTGCTCTAGTGTAACGTTGGTCTGCAGTTTGTTTTCCCAATTTTCGATATATCCCTGCTGTGTGATCAATACCCAGGGGTTCTGCTTTTCTGCCCCACCTCTGGATGCAACACGTCCATCGCTGTATTTAATGGGAATAGAAATGGGATTCTGCCCCATGAGCGAGGCCCAGATTTCATCATATGTGCCGCCGGGAAGGTTTTGTTTGCCCAGCGACCCGCTGATACCCACGCGTAGCAAAGTGGATTTGGTGAGGTTCATATCGATATTGGCGCGGTAATTCCATCTTTTATAATTGGCGTTGGTATTATAATTTTTGAGGTTTTCGTCGGTTTCGTACATTCCGCCTTCGTTGATGTAACTTCCGGAAACAAAGTATCTTGCCAGTGAGCCGCCACCGTCGAAATTGAGCGAGCTACGTTGTGTAAAGGCACCGTCCTTTAAAAACATGTCCATCCAATTGATGTCGGGGTATAGATCAGGATCGAGTCGATTTTTTATGAGGAAGAGTTCCTCGTTGTTGTAAAATGGCTCTTCGTTGCGGGTGATACGTGATTCATTCATGAGGCTTGCATAGGTATGCCCATCGACATAACTCGGTGTAAATGTTCGTGTATTGTAGGAGGCCTCGTGTTTGCCGTTGATGCTCACGCGATCCGTTTTTCCTTTTTTTGTGGTGATCAAAACAACACCATTGGCTCCCCTAGAACCATATATCGCGGTTGTGGAGGCGTCTTTGAGGATCGAAAATGATTCGATATCCTCAATACTGATTTCGTTTAGGCTACGCTCGAATCCGTCGACAAGGATTAAAGCTGAGGTGCCGGCGCCAAATGTGGAGATACCTCTTATCCAAAATTCGGACATGTTACTTCCGGGCTGACCACTAGACTGCATCGCCATTACGCCCGCCACATTTCCTGCTAGTGCGTTGGTAATACTCGAGGTTGGTGTCTTTAGCTGGGAGAGATCGACAGTAGTGACGGCACCGGTGACTGTGGCTTTCTTCTGTGGTCCGAGCGCGGTGACGATGACCTCGTCCATGGCTCTATGGTCCGCTTCTTTTAGTATAATATCTATTTTGAGGTCATCTTTGATTAATATTTCCTGTTTTTCGTAACCGAGCATGGCAAAGACCAGCCATTGGTATTTGGATGCTTTGATGGTATAGTTTCCTTTGTTGTCGGTGGCTGTTCCGAGTCCGGGTTGGTCTTTTATGGTTACCGTGACGCCGCTAAGCGGTTCCTTCGCCTTGTTGCTGACAGCTCCGGTGATGGCGACCGGAATGCGCGAGCCATTTTGCGCATGGTTGAGCTTAACGGCGATCAGAGCCAGTAGGAGCAGTAGAATTCTTTTTTTCATTGGTTTATTATTGGTCAATACGCCTTTCGGACGCTATCTTTAGATTATAGCGTACGGAATGGATCTGTTTGTATGCTTTTAAATTTTTTTATTCGATCGATATGGTGCGGATACGTTTATTATTGCGCTCGGCAATGTAAAATATCTTACGTTCTTCGTCGTAGGCGATTCCGGTGGGATCGGCAAACCGGGCTTCCTTGCGCGGGTCGCCATCAATATAGCCGCTTTTACTACCATCGGGGGTGGGGCTACCCTTGCCTGCGAAAGTGCTGACCACACCTGTGGGGGCTAACGTGCGGATACTTTGATTGTACTGGTCGCAGAAGTAAAAATCATATTCATCGGCCTGTCCTGCATAGTCGGGATTCTTGACAAATACACCTTGATAAGCACGCTCGATCCTGGCGGAGGTGCCGATGGCATCGACATCGCCTTTGGCTGTAGGACTACCGGCAAAGATAATGGGCGGTTGTAATTCTCTGGTCGTCCAGTCGTACACGCTTTTATAGATACAACCGTAGGAAACGATGTATGCGTAGTTACCTGTTGGATGAAAAAAGATCAGGGAGCTGTTATTGGTATTTCCGCCGATTTTAAAGAGTTCCTTGGGTCCGAGTTCGTTGAGGAAAGGGTCAAATACAGCCTTTTTGATGGCTATACCGGCATATCCATTGTAGAACATGTTATTGTGAATGGGGTGTGGGGCGCAGGAATAGGCGGCAGGATCATAGAGATATGGATGTACCCGGCGGTAGTTTTCGGAGCGGAGGGAATAGGCAATGGCGACCTTGGTTCTGGCCGTCAGATTCTGGTTGTCGTCGGTGAGGAATAGGGTATCTGTATTTGCACTCAATGTGGTGGTCTGCATTTTCGTGAAGCCGGCCTGTCCATTGGTAATCAGTGTGGAAACTGTTTTTGTTTGCAAATCTACGCGGCGGACGGCTCTGTCCAGTTCGGTTACGAAGAGTGCATTGCTTTCGGGCTCGTAGGTGATATAGGCTGGATAGGCAAATCTAGCCTCATCAAAATTACCATCTATAATGGATGAATTACCGTTTTCATCCACATTGCCGACAAGGGTGCCGACAGCGGTACTTTTAGCATACTGGAATTCCTCGGGGAAAATGTGTTCAACTGCTTCTCCTGCGCTGCGGGTAATAACCACTTTTACTTTTCCGGAGCTGGTGTACCGCGGGATCATGCAATAAATCTGGCTGCCATTTGACCCAACAACTTTGAGTTCCTGCTCACCAATAAAGACCTTGATTTTGTTGACATCGCTGCCGAAATTACTTCCTTCAATATACAGCCTTGTGCGGACGGCTCCTTTTTTTGGGGCGAAATCGGTAAAAACGGCCTTGCCTGAGATGCCCTTGTCTGGATCTTCACTGGCACCTTCTTTTTCCTTGCAGGAATTAAAAAGGAGACCGAAAATCACAGCTAAGCTGAGGTACATGAAATGCTTTTTATACTTTTTCATCATTCATTCGGTTAAATTCTGCCGATTTTCAAACTACGTGAAGTATGTGTTTGATTTTCTCTAGATTCGCGTTTGTGGACAGCGAGAATTAAGAGTAATCGTGAATTTGGTTTATAAATTGGTTTATCTAATACTGCTAATTTCGGCGAATGCGCAATATCAATCCATTCAATCTTTTGTTGATTTGTCTCAGGCCGCGCGCGCCGCTAATTTGTTAGGATACTGGTATATGCGTTTTTTGCAGCTATTTTTTAATTTTTCTTTGTGTACAGGAGTGCAATAATGGCATTATTTCTGTTGCGTAAATTTGTTTAGAATTCCCATATATTTATTGATACACGAACATTAAATTTTTGTTTATGCCTTTTGATGAGCACCTTTTGCTTTCGGTACTGGAGCAGTCTCCGCTAGCTACGGCTATCTATGATAGTGCGGACTTGAATATTGCCTTTGCCAATCAGGCGATGTTGAATACCTGGCATGCAGACAGCTCGATTATAGGACGTACTTTAAGCGCTTGCTTTCCCAGTTTTGAAAAAGAAGGATTTTCATCTATTTTAAAAAATGTATGGAAAACCGGAATTAGCTATCGGGCCAAGGACACACCTGCCGATATCGTATCCGGGAAAAATATTATCAGACGATACTTTGATTTCGAGTATAAAGCGTTGCTGGATGAGAAGGGAAATACCTATGCTATTTTACATTCGTCGTGGGATGTTACCGAAAGAAAGCTTGCCTATGAGAAAGCCGAAAGCCAGAAGGAGCAAATCTCTTTCAATAGAAAATTGGATCTCCTGTCCAATACGCTTTCCCATGATTTAAAAAATCCCTTGTCTATTTTGAAGATGGGAAACGATATGTTGCGTCAAAAGGATATCACTTTACCGGAACATGTTCAGCAAAAGTGGTATGAAAATATGCGCGGTGCGATAGAGAATATTCAGTCTATCATTAACCAAACGCTGCAGATCAATAAAATACGTGCTGTCAATCCCGTTAAGGAATGTATCGAGATGGATAAGAAACTTGTTGAATGGGTTGCTGAAGCGAAGCTTATTTATCCGGCTTCGCAGCTGGCATTTAGGTTGGGGAATCTCCTTAAGTTGGAAGCAGACTGTGGTGTGGTGTATCAGATTTTTTTTAATTTGATTGTTAATGCTGTAAAATACGCCAAGCAGACAGAGCAGGATTATCTTGCTATCTATAGTGAAAATACGAGCAAAGGGACTGTCTATTATTTGGAAGATAATGGGATCGGTATTCCGGAAGAGGACTTGGAGCTTGTATTTAAAGCGCATGAGCGAGCGAGCAATACTGTTGAAGCGCAGGGATCGGGAATAGGGCTTTCATTGGTAAAGGAGTTGATGGAGCGTTTGGACGGTACTGTTAATCTTTCCAGTAAGCCAGGTAAGGGAACGGTTATTCGCTTGTTTTTTCCGCATCATTCATAGAAACTATGGTATTAACAGAAACAACTATTTGATATAGTTTTTCGCGTTCAATCTTTAACATAAAAACAGGGCTACCTATTTTTGGAGGGCACTGAAAAAGTCCCGTTTTAGATTGGGCAAAAAAAAGGAGTGGGAAATAACAGTTTTCTGCTCCTTTTTTCGTATCTTAAATTAGTCTTTAACAGACATCAGGATGCTTTCTACCCAACA